>Ga0209777_10007126_pt1 | contig 12474 bp, 4 predicted proteins | sample FrelakmetHBP12HB_FD_187147 | JGI IMG/M metagenome (GOLD analysis project Ga0209777, IMG submission 187147) | Freshwater lake sediment microbial communities from the University of Notre Dame, USA, for methane emissions studies -HBP12 HB (SPAdes)... | ecosystem: Environmental > Aquatic >... | reverse complement strand
GGATTGAACTTGCCCTTGCCGTCACCCAAGTAGATGCGAGCGGGGCCCTCGGCGAAGCCCACGATCAGATCCAGGTTGCCGTCCAGGTTCACATCGCCCCAGACCGCGGTGCGGACGCTGCCCGTGAGCTTGGCCAGGCCGCCGGCCTGCGCGATGACGTCCGTGAAGGTCAGATCGCCGTTATTGCGGTATAGCTGGCACTTGCCGTTCTGCGGCACGAACAGGTCGAGGTTCCCATCGTTATCGAAATCGCCCCAAGCGGCGCCCAGGGGCTGCGCGGTGCTGTAATCCAGGTGCGTGCTGGCCAGCGAACGGAACGCTTTGCCCTCTTCGTTGTGCAGCAGCAGGCCTGTGCCCTGGTGGCACAGGACATCCGTGAGACCGTCGCCGTCAACGTCTGCGACGGACAACCCCAGCGGTCCCGTGAGCACGGCTAGTCCCCACGCCGCCCCGGCATCTTTGAAGCGTTCCTGTCCCTGCCCCGTGTTCAGCAGCAGCGTGCCGCCCTGCTTGCTGGTGAGCAGCACGTCGGGGCGGCCGTCGCCATTGGCATCCAGCCAGACGGCTTCCTGGGCCGGCACTCCGCCCGGGAGTTTGATGCCCATGTCCACTAAGGCATACTTGACCATTACCCGGCGCAGCAGCCCGCCGGTGGACAAGAGCAGTGCCGGCCTGGCGCTGCTTTCGCAGTCAACCCAGGACCCCGTCAGGCTGCCGCCGCCTTGCCTGTTGATAAGCTCGGGCGGGAAGAGCGTGCTGGTCACATCCGCGAATTCGCCGGCCGTGTTCCGGAAGACTCTTAGACCGCCTTCGTTGCACAGGAAGACATCCAGTTTGCCGAAGTTGTCGCAATCCACCCAGCTTGCGGTGCCTGTCTTGCCGGCAGGGGGAGCCAGCGGAATGGAACGGATGAAGAGGCTGCCGCCGTCGGGGCGCACGCGATCAACCAGAATCGCGCCGGTGGCCGGCGCGTCGTAAACGTCCAAGGTCAGTTTGACGATCTTGCCGCGATTCTGCAGTGGCGACCGGCACAGCCAATTCGTGTACGCACACTTGAAGGTCTGCGCCGTGAGGTCCACTTGCAGGTCATGCACCCATTGGCCCGGCGGCAGCTCCACCGACGCGCTCTCGAAGTACTGTTCACCGGGCATGGTGGTGAAGCCCCAGGATATGCGCACGGCCCTGTTGCCCTGATTGAGCGCCTCATACAGCAGGCGCGTGGCCTGAGTCCAGTCCTCGTCCATCTTGCGGCTGACCGCAGACCGCTCCTGATTGCCGTACGCGAACTCGACACGCAGCACTTCGCCGCGCAGGCCGATGCTTCTGTGGAACAGTGCTTTCTCGGGGATCACGGCCTTGGGAACGCCGGGACCTTCCCACAGCAGCTTGCAGAAGGCGGGGCCGCTGGCCTTGAAGTAATCCACCTTGACCGCGTGGTCGCCCGCCGCCAGTTCCACCTCGCCACCCCGTTCTTTTGAGCCGTGCTCTCCGCCGATGCCGGTGGCCAGCTTGCCGTCAATGGTGGTGTACGCGGCGTCATCCGCGTCTGCGGTAATCTTGTACTTGCCGTCTTTGGCGACCCGGATGAAGCCGGTCCAGCGCACGCAGAAATTCTCGACGAGATTGGTCCCTGGGAAGGGCGCACCGCCGAAATTGACCTGCTTGTCCGCGCGCCTGAGGACCGGAGAGCAGTCGGCGACATCCGGAAACTCCGCCAGGGCCTTCGTGAAGCCGTAGTATTCGCCCATCAAGCCCGGGGACAGTTCGCTCGCCGCCGCGCCGGGAGGCGGAGCGAAGATGATGGAGGGCTTCACCGGGCGGCTCCAGGGTTCGGTTTTCCACTGCGGACAGGCTTCCAGGCCGTCTGGTTCGTCCGTCTGGCCGAAGGGAATAGCCTCGGGCCGCTCGGAAGCACCCTCCAATTCGTCGCGGGTGAGAGGCTGGAACGAAGGATCGGGCGCTGGCGGCGCCCGCTTGCCGGCGACAACGTCCCGGACGAGCGCGGTCAATTCCTCCGTAGTTCTCCTGAAGGTGCGGTTCATCTTGATCTCGATATGCGTGAGGTTCCACCATACCGCCTCGGGGTCGGCGTTAGGCTGCCCGTAGAGTTGGAAGAAAAAGCCGTTGGTGTAGGCCAGACAACGCAGCCCGTCATCCCAGAAATAGAGGACCGGGGCGCCGACCTTCAGACGTTTCATGATCACTTCGGGAAACCACGACTGTCCTACCCCCATGCTCATCTTGATATGCTTGAAAGGGCACTTGCCCTTGATGGTGGCTTTGACTTTCGCCGTCGCTGTGCGCCCACTCTGGTCAACCGCCTCGATCTCCCCTTCCACGATACACTTCGACTCCTCCATCACCTGTTTGAGACTGTACAGAGCGTCAACGAAGGCCAGCGAGCGGCTGCGCACGAGAATGCCGCTGAGAAGTGCGAGCAACAGGGCCCCAATAAGGGGCGCTTTCAGCGCGCGTGATGGAAATTTTGCGCCGTGATTGGAGGTGTCTTTCGCCATGGCATCCCCTTCCTGTCCCCACCCGGCGGCTGACGCCGCCATGGATGCGCCAACAGATAGCCCTTCCTGCACAGTTTTTCCGCCGGCGCCTGCCATCCTTGTGGCCAACTGGCGCCATTGTGCCCCTCACGTCACCTTGGTCAAGAAGCGATCACGAAGCGCCATTGTTAAGTACACCGCCACATCCGGTCGGCGACATTCTTCTCGTGCCGCTTCACCAGCTTCTCATAGGCGGCCACAATCACCTCTCAAGACGGCCTCGATGTCACGGCGGTCACCGATGGGGCCAGCCGTCCCTTCACGTTGGGGCTTTGACACGGACGGCGGCCTCGCGGATGCCTGCTGCACTCTTGAGACTCCAGCTACGGCACAAGCGCTCGCCATGTCCGGGAACCCGACGCTTGCGTCGCCATCGCCCGTCGCCACGACTCTCGATCCCCGTAGCGCCCTGAGAAACCTTGTCTGCATCGGACGAGGCCCCTCACTGCCATAGTGGCGGCATCTGGCGGATGATGACAGGAAAAAGGGGCTTTTCTGCGCGGGTGGTAATGATAGCGCCGCGCGCTATCAGTGTCGCGCATAACGCGATTTCAACGCCGAACTGAAGAACCTGTTGGCAGACTGCGCCTGGTCGTTTACCAGCGTATCGTATGAGCGATTGTTCATCGTTCATCATTCATCGTTGATCCTTCATCCTTCTGCCTTCTGCCTTCATCCTTGAAGGCGCCGCCCTGGGTTGCAGACACCCAGGAATATCCGCGCCCTGTAGGGGCGCGCTGAGTGCTCAAAACAAAGGAGAACAATGGGTCAGAGTCACAGTTCATGCTTGCACAAAAACAAGATGGCCTTGTATATGGGCAGCCTGTCCCTCAGTTCCCTCAGTTCCCTGTAAAGGGCGTCCGTAATCTTCTGCCTTCTGTCTTCTGACTCCTGCCCCCTCGTCACCCGCCTAACTCCCGGCCCCACCACGGCTTATGGCATTCCCGCCTCGGCCATAAGACTTTTTTGAGAATCTTGCCATTTTTGTCTTGACAAATGGGACCGTCATACGTAGTATACTATAGATGAAGCGGCGCTCTGTGAAGACCCGAAGCCAACCCTGGCGCAGGCTGTCAGGAACAAGGATGAGGGATGAAGGATGAAGGATGAACCCCCAGTGTTCAGCGTTCAGCGTTCAGAATTCTGATCTGGCCATCGTGTCATTGGGTGGACTAACAGCTTTCAGTTGTCGTTACTTCATCCGATGGCCCGATCACCCGATGTCCCGATCCATGCCACTTGTCACTTTCCAACCATACAACAGAAAGTCACCAGTTCCCCAACAGAAAGTTGCCAGTTCCGGACCAGAAAGTTACCAGTTCCAGACCAGAAAGTTTCCAGTTCTCCACCAGAAAGTTGCCAGTTTTCCACACTTTTGCCAGACTTTTAAGGACTTAGAGCAAAGTTGATGAAAAAAAAGTTGTCAGCGCAGGCGCCTGAGAGCGCCCGTCTTCTATCTCCCTGTCGCATTTTGCCGCTGTCACTGGCGCTGCACGGCAGCTTGGTATACTCAGAGGACGGGATTGCAGACATGTGTCGTGTTGATAATTGAGCCTGGGGGCGACATGCGCAAGAACATGATTGGGGCGTACGGGCCATGGTTTGCGGACAAAGTGCTGGGGGAAGGGCCGCCGCGCCTGTCCTTCCGCACCGGGAAATGGAAGACGCTGGATGCCTGGCGGCGCGTCGCGCGCAAACGGGTCCTCGAATGCCTCGCGCCCGTGGATTTAGGCGGCACTCCGAAGGTCCGCATTGAAGCTAAGGGAGTCTACGACGGCCTGCACTTCGAGCGGCTCTCGTGGCAGCTTCCACTCGGCCCGCGGACCGAGGCGGTTTTCCTCAAGCCCGCGGGCGCGGCGGGGCCGCTGCCCGGCATCCTGGGCCTGCACGACCACAGCGGGAAGAAGTACCTGGGCTGGCGCAAGATCGCGCGTGACGGCGGCGATACCTGGCAGGTACAGGAGGAGCACTACAAGCACTGCTACGAGGGCGTGCCGTGGGCGAATGAGGTGGCGAAGCGCGGCTACGCGGTCCTTGTCCATGACACGTTCGCGTTCGCCAGCCGGCGCGTTCTGATTGCCGATTTGCTGCCGCAAGTCCAATACGGCGGCGTGGACCCCGAACCCGCTGATCTGGAAGGTTTCCGCAAGTACAATGAGGCCGCGGGGCAGCACGAGGACATTATGGCCAAGAGCCTGTTCTGCGCGGGCACAACCTGGCCGGGCCAGGCCTTCGCCGAAGACTGCAAGGCGCTGGATGTCCTCTGCTCCCGTCCGGACGTGGACGCGCGGCGCGTCGGCTGCGGCGGGCTCTCCGGCGGCGGCACGCGCACCACGTATCTGGCTGGTCTCGACGAGCGCATTCAGTGCGCGGTTTGCGTCGGCTTCATGACGACCTGGCGCGAATTCCTCCTCAACAAATGCTATACCCACACGTGGATGATCTATGCGCCGCTGCTGCCGCAGGACCTGGACTATCCCGAGATTATCTCCCTGCGCGCGCCCAAGCCCGCCCTGGTCCTGAACGACATTAACGACCAGTTGTTCACGATGGAGGAGATGCGCCGCGCCGACCGGATCATCGCGCAGACCTATCGTCTTGGCGGCGCGCCTGAGCACTACAAGTGCCGCTACTATCCGGGGCCGCACAAGTTCGACCTGCCGATGCAGAGAGACGCCTTCGATTGGTTCGACCGATACCTGAAGTAACGATGAACGATGAATGATGAACGATGAGCCGGGAGGAGGGCATGCTCGAAAGACTTTTCAACATCAAAGGGCGGGGTTCGAGCGTTCGCACGGAAGTACTCGGCGGGGCAACCACGTTCATCACCATGGCCTACATCATCGTGGTGAATCCGGCTATTCTGAGCAACGCCGGCATCCCGGTGGGGCCGAGCACCGTGGCCACGATCCTGACTGCGGTCTTCGGCTGCCTGCTCATGGGTTTCCTCGCCAACCGGCCCATTGCCGTCGCTCCGTACATGGGCGAGAATGCATTCATCGCCTTCGGACTAGCCGCCCTGGGCATCGGCTGGCAGCAGCGTCTGGGCACGGTGTTCGTCAGCGGGCTGGTGTTCCTGGTCATCACGGTGCTGGGCTTGCGCGCGTGGCTGGCGAATTCGATCTCGGTGAGCATGAAGCACAGTTTCGCGGTCGGCATCGGCTTGTTCCTGGCATTCATCGGACTGTACGAAACAGGCATCGTCACCAGTTTCGTCACTGGAATGCCGCCGGCGGCGTTTCTCTCTGACGGGGCCAGCGGCCTGCTGCGCGCTCCGGACGTGCCGGTTAAGCTCGGCAACATTCGGGACCCCCAGGTCCTGCTGGCGATCTTCGGTTTCCTGCTGATTTCGGCGCTCCTATACCATCGCGTCCGCGGCGCCATCCTGCTGGGGATTGCCGTCACGGCCGCCGCCGGCTGCCTGATGGGCTACGGCACGCCGCCGCAGGGCGTGGTGGCCGCTCCGTTCGTGGGCGATTTCAGCCTCGCGCCTATTGCTCTAAAGCTGGACGTCGCCGGGGTGCTGAAAGTGAGCTTCCTGCCGATCTTGCTCACTTTGTTCCTGATGAGTTTCCTCGACACGCTCGGCACGCTGGTGGGCGTGGGCTCGGCCGGGAACATGCTGGACGAGAAAGGCAACTTCCCGCAGATCGAGCGCCCCATGCTGGTGGACGCGCTGACCTGCGTCTTCAGCGGCCTGGTGGGGACCAGCACCAGCGGCGCGTACATCGAGTCGGCCACCGGCATCCGCGAAGGCGCGCGCACGGGGCTGGCTTCAGTGATCACGGCGCTGCTCTTTGCCTGTGCGCTGTTCTTCCTGCCCCTTATCGGCCCGCTCCAGCACTTGCGGTTCGCCTATTGTCCGGCGCTGATCGCTGTGGGTGTCCTCATGATCGGCTCGGTGCGCAAGATTGATTTCGACGACCTCACGGAACTGGTCCCCGCCTTCACCACCGTGGTCATGATGCTGTTCACCTATAACATAGCCAACGGCCTGACCGCCGGCCTGGTGGTCTATCCTTTCGCCAAAGTGGCGGCCGGACGCTGGCGCGAAGTAAGCGGCGGCAGCGTGGCGCTGGCGGCGCTTTGCCTCGTCTACTACATCTTCGGACTGCCGCACTGAGTTGAGGGAAAAGGAAGAAGCCGATGAGCACCCGAAATCTGGCCTGTGCCTGTCTGGTTGCTGTGGTCTTGAGTGGAGCACAGAGCTCCGGCCAAGCTAACGACTGGCCGCAGTTCCGCGGCCCGAACCGGGACGGCGTGTCTTTGGAGAAAGGGTTACTCCAGAAATGGCCGGACGCCGGGCCGCCAAAAGTGTGGACTGCCGCGGGATTGGGCGGCGGAGAAGGTTCGATTGCCGTGGCCCAAGGGGCCATCTACGGCATCGGGAATCGCGGGGCCAAGCGAGTTCTCTGGGCGCTGGACGAGGCCACCGGCAAGCCCAAATGGTCGGCCCTGATTTCAGATGAGCGGAATGTCAAAGAAGGGGGGATGAATAGCACACCCACGTTCGCCAAGGGCAGAGTGTACGCGGTTAGCGGCATGGGGGACCTTGTTTGTGCCGACGCCGCCACTGGGAACATCGTGTGGCGGAAGAGCTACCTGGATGATTTTGGCGGGAAGCCGCCGGGCTTCGGCGGATACAGCGAGTCTGTCCTCGTGGACGACGGAAAGGTGATTTGCGCCCCCGGCTCAGCGTCCGCGGCCATCGTCGCTCTGAAGGCCGAGACGGGCGAGGTCATCTGGAAGACCAAGACCGAGATTAACAGCCGGCAAGTCGGCTGGTTGTATGCTTCGGCGGTCAAGGCCGAAGTTGGCGGCGTTCCGCTGTACATCACCATATTGTCTGGCGCCCAGGGCGGGCTTACCGCGGTCCACGCTAAGACCGGCAGCTTGCTCTGGCAATACAACAAGATGATGGGTGGAGCGTATCCCATCCCCAACCCACTCGTGAAGGGCGATCTTGTTGTCGCTTCGACTGATGGCGGCTGGGCCGTCCTGCAGATGACCGCGGCTGGGAAGGACGAGGTGGCTGTCAAGGAACTGAAACGCTACGGAGGCAAGGAACTTGGCGATTACCGGGGAGGAATGGTTCCGGTGGGCGACTGCATCTACTTCGCGCACACCCTTGCCAAGGGAGGTTACTTGCCGGTGTGCGTGGATTGGGCCGGGCAGATCAAGTGGAAGGCGAGCGAGGCGCCCGGCGGGGGAGAAGGTTCGGCCGGCGTCATCTATGCCGACGGGATGCTCTACCTCCAGTATGAGAACGGTGTGATCGCGCTGGTCAAAGCCGACCCGGACCAGTTCACCTTGGTGTCAACATTCGCTCCTCCCGAGATAAGGGGCAGGGATAAGAGGTCGCATCCCGCGATCGCCAACGGCAGACTGTACATCCACGATCACGACAGGCTGCACTGCTTCAACCTCAAGGCCGGGGCGAACTGATGTTTTCGATTTCTAGTTTTCAATGTTCGATTGAACAGGAACCGCCTAGGCGCAGAGGCAGAGAGCAAGGGCTATGAATCTTGGGACTTCGTGTCTTCCTTGGAGGTTGGTTCTTGGGACTTGGGGTCTCCTCGCCATCCTTGCCTGTGCCGCTGAACCCGCCTCGTCCGCGCAGCTCGGCTCGCCGGATCTCCAGCCTTCGCCAGAACGGCGGGGCTTGAGGCTGCTCTGAACATCGCGGACGGACGCGCGCGATGTGGGTAGTTTACCTACCCAGCGCCTCCAGGGCCGCCCGGTGCGCGGCGCGGGCCAGCACTGCGGCTTTCTCCGGGTCCGCCACCTGCGCCGCCGTGCAGGGGACAAGCTGCCAGACCTGGTTGCTAATGAGCTTTTCCCCCGCCTTCAGTTCGCGGAGGGGGCTGAGCAACTCCAATTCCACGTAGTGACCATTGCTGCGGTTGGCTAGGAAAAGCTCCGCATGGCATCCGCCATCGGGGTAAGCACCGTCCCGCTCCAACCGCCGAGACTGGACGAACATCGCGTCCGCATAGACGCCCGCCACCCAGCCGTCGCGGTGCGCGGCGTCCGGCACAACACCGACCTTCTGCGCGCCCGTGTCGTCGTTGCGGATGTTGAGCACGGTTGTGTTCAAGGAAAAGAGCGGCTCAATCAGATCGTTCAGCTTTCTGTACCGCCGGCCCTCGCGCTCTTCGCCCAGCGGCAGCATGGCGAATTCCGGTTTGCGGACTTGCGTGATGGTCCAGAGCGTCATCTCCACCGGCGGTCCTTCCGCCTTCTCGTAATACTGGCGGACAAGCAGCAGCGGCTTCTGCGCGTCCATAACGAATTCGCGCACGCACACCGCGCCGAACTGCGGATCCTTCTGCATTCTGAGGCGCACGCCGGCAGGGATCGCTTCCGCGCTCCCAGCGGCGCAATCGAACCAGTACGGGGGCGGCCAGCCCGCGCGGCCCGTGTATTTCTTCCACAGCCCCTGTTCCGTAGGCCAGACCTTGTCGCCGCCGAAGTTGTGCCACTGTTTGTCGTCGCCCGGCACCGTCTGGCCCGCCAACCCGGCGTTCACCCACAACACATTCTGGCCGCCCTGCAACCGGAAGGAAAGGACGCGGCTGATCTGCGGCACCAGCACCATTTCACAGGCCCGGTTGCTGACGCGCCACGCGCCTTTCCAGCCCGTGAACTCCGCTTTCTCGACCGTAACATCCGCCGTGCAGGCCGCCGAGACCTTCTCCGCCGCCGCGGCCCCAGGGGCCTGGGCTGCCGGGGTTGCCTGGGGCGGCGCGCTGATCCTGGGCGCGCTGGCTTCGGCGGTGAAGCAAGCCAGGCCCCAGGTCTCCGGGTTCTCCGAAGCTTCCGCACTGGGAGCGGCCCAGGCGAGCTTTGTCCCATCCGCGCCGGTCAATCGCCACTCGATCCGGGTGCTCTTGCCGAACTGGAAATCGCACGGGTCTTTTCGGGTGCGCAACTGGTCCAGCGGAATCTGGACCTCGATCGTGTATCCGTTCTCGGTCCTGGTGCCCTTCGCAGGCAAGCGGTTTCTGCCCCGCAGGACGAGGCCCTCTTTCTCGTCCATTACGAAGACAAAGCGGTGGTCCGCCTCGGCGATGGCGGAGCGCTCCAGGTACGTGGCGCTGGCGGGGGCGGTGATGATGAGTTCAGCCGAACTGCTTTCGGCGAGCTTCTCTGGAGGCAACTTCTTCTGGCCTTTTCCCGGCGGCTGGGGGTTGTACGCGGCGTCCTTGACCTCCACAACGGCGTACAGGTTGTGTTTGTCATAGAGAAGCCGCCCGCGCAGCTCCAGCTTGCCCCCGCCCACGACAAAGGGCGCCACGTCGGCGAATTTCTCGAGATTGCCATCGAGCTTCACCTCGCCCCGCGCGCAGGCAATCTGCCCCGGCGCGCGGCGCGGCACAAAGGCCACAACCTTTTCCTCCGTGGCGCCATCGTTGTCGCAGGCCGCGAAGCGGAAGGTGCGGGTGCCAGTTCCGATCTGCGCCACAGGCACGCGAAGAGCGTAGCAGTCCTCGCCACTCTGTGGGTCGTCATGGAGCTGGAATTCCTTGCCGAGACAATGGGCTTTGACGCGCTGGGGCTTCCCACCCGCGCTGCTCGCGCGCGCGCTCAACAACACCGTGGCCGGGTCGGCGCCAAGGACCGCCGCGCACTCGCTCAGCAGCGGCCCTGCTTTCACCGCCAGGCCCACGTCGTCCATGTCGTAAGTGCGCGTCTCCGCACGCGGCACGATAAAGACCAGCTCGCGGATGCGCTCTGGGCGCGCGGTCGCACCGAGGATGAAATCCGCCATTGGAATCGCAACGCGCTGGTACTGCTTTGTCAGCCTGGGCAGGTATTGCGCCAGCTTGAGCTGGTTCGACGATTGCGCGTTGTAGAGGTCGTAATTCGCGCCGTCATCGCGCAGCATCACCCGCAGATCGCTCGGCCCCTCGGTCTCCGAGGAGATGCAGAACGTGAAAAATTTGTGGAAGCGCGTGTCGTCGCACCCGTTTTTGCCCGGCTGCCTCCAGGTCAGGCCCGCCAGCCCCGGGCCGCTGGCCCGCAGGCGCAGATGTGCGCAGCCGCTGTAGGGATGATCGCGGCAGACGTCGAGGCCCACGGCTTCCTCGCCGCGCACCGTCAGATCGCTGCAATGCTCCCCGTTCCAGAGGGTTACGTTGGCCGCGGGCTGGAGGACCGTCAACAAGGCAAAGCTGCTCTCGGTCGCTCCGCCCGCCTTGGCCTGGATGTCAAGCGCCAGCGTTCCCGGCAGGCGCGGGCCTTCGTATTTCGAGTCACGTGCCTTTTCCAGGACCTTGGGCGGAACATTCTCCAGGCGCGCACCGAAGACCCCGTCCCCAGCGGCGCCGTCCCCGTTCTGCCCGTCGTCGAGCAGGGGCGTTGCAGCCGCTCCCCCAACCGGTGACAGATCAATGACGACCTCCGTTCCAGGGGTGGCGCGGCAGGTGAAGGTTACGCCGTCCTCACCGGCGACCGCCGCCGCCGGTTGCACGTGGATAGACGACAACTGCGCCGGGCCGGCAGGCGCCGCGCCGCGGAAGAGCGTTCCATTCACGCAGACGAAGAGCGTGGAGCCAGCCGCGGCCATCATCGCGCCGTCGGCAACCCAGTCGCCAACGTACAGGCCTTCGTTCAGTTGCTGCCACGTTCTGAAGCTGTCGGTGGAACTGAGCACGCCTTCGGTGTTGGGATCATAGACGACGACCTGCTCCGCGCCTCCGGCGGCGAAGTCCGCGGAGATGGAGACGATGTTCATCCCTGTCTGTGGTCCCACCGGGTACGTGGAGACGCCCAAGTTGTCCGTTACGAACAAGCCCGTTTGCGTGCCGCACCACGCGCGCCGCGGGTTGGTGCGGCTGGCGGCCAGGACCGTCGGCGCCTCGACGTTCAGGATGCGATACCAGTTCTTGCCCGCGTCTATGGAGCGGTAGAAGCCGGCCTCCGTACCGCCCGACAGCCGCGCACCGGCGAAGAACATCGTGGTTCCCGCCAGGATCAGATCGCCGGCGCCGAACTGCATGGCGAACGCCCGCCAGGTCCTGCCGCCGTCAATGCTCATGGAAATGCCCGGCACCTGGGGCGAGTGGGTGGCGTACAGTGTCGTGAAAGTCGGGTCGTCCACACTGAAAAGAAGCGTGTGGATGCGCAAGCCGGCCAGGCCTTTTTCCACGCCGCCCAGCGCGCGCCACGTGGCCCCTTCGTCTTCGCTCAGGAGCACACCTTTCTCGAGGGTGCCGGCGTAAATCGTGGAGGGATGGACCGGATTTACCAGCAGGGCAGTGACGGAGCCCAACTGGGCGGCCAGGTCTTTACCGCGCGCGGCGAAGGTCTTGCCGTTGTCCTTGGACACCAGCAGCCCGCCGCGAGTCCACACGAAGACGGTGTTGGGGTCAACCGCCGATGGGAAGACGCGCTCAACCTTCTCCGCGCCGTTCACCTTCGCCCAACGGAATGGCGTCACCTGCGCATCGGCGCCTGGACAATTCACCGCAGAGGCGCAGAGGACGCAGAGGAAATGGAAAATGCAGAATTGAGAATTCAAAATGCAAAATGAGGAGACCCAAGAACCAGGCGCCTTTTGCATTCTTGATTTTGCATTTTTAATTTTGCATTTTGAATTGGCCGCGTCCTCTGCGGTGAATGAGTGGGAAATGCAGGATAGCATGCGCTAAGGCTTCCCCAGTATGATCGTGCGCGCCAGCAAGCCGTCGCCCCCTTTCGAAGGCAGTGGCTTGGGCTCCTTGCCGTCTTCGTAGACGGTCGAAGGGATTCCGTCGCCGTTATCCTCCAGTCCCCCGGCTTCTGCCAGGACGCGGCGCCCCAGCCAAGCGTGCATGTCGCGCATGTCGTTGTTGGGGGCTTGCGGCTCGGCGCTCCCCTCCAGCATAGGCCGGTCCGGGTACATGGCCTTATATATCTCCTGGAATTCCTTGCC
>Ga0209777_10007125_pt1 | contig 12475 bp, 13 predicted proteins | sample FrelakmetHBP12HB_FD_187147 | JGI IMG/M metagenome (GOLD analysis project Ga0209777, IMG submission 187147) | Freshwater lake sediment microbial communities from the University of Notre Dame, USA, for methane emissions studies -HBP12 HB (SPAdes)... | ecosystem: Environmental > Aquatic >... | reverse complement strand
CTGGCTCCTGGTGCCATGGGCGCAGGACATTCTCGTCAAGCTTGACAGCGGGGAATTGAAACTTCAGGATTATAAGCTCGCCCAGTTGCGGCTCATGCATATCGGTGCCCAGCCGGTGCCGCCGTCCCTCATCACCCACTGGAAAAGGTATTTCCCTGACATGGCCTATGATACTACCTATGGATTGAGTGAATGTACCGGTCCAAACTGTGTGCATCTCGGCATCGAAAACACCCACAAAGTCGGGGCAATAGGACGGCCCGGGTTCAACTGGGAGACCCGCATCGTTGATGAGGAAGGTAACGATGTTATTCCCGGGCAATTCGGAGAACTCATTGTTCGCGGTAACGGGGTGATGAGGGAATACTACAAGAACCCCGAGGCAACAGAGCGCACCTTAAAGGACGGATGGCTCTTCACAGGCGACATAGTAAGGCAGGACGAGGACGGTTTCATCTATATCGTTGACAGGAAGAAAGACGTGATCATCACGGGCGGTGAAAATGTCTTCCCCGTTGAGGTTGAGAACTTCCTCCATACGCACACCTCAGTGAAGGATACCGCAGCCATCGGTGTTCCCGACGAGAGGCTCGGTGAGATAGTGGCGGTGGTCATCGACGTGGTGCCCGGCAAGAGGCTCACCGAGAAAGAGGTGCTCGAATACTGTCAGGGCCTCCCCAAGTATAAGCGACCACGTAAGATATTTTTTGGTGAGGTTCCCCGGAACCCTACCGGCAAGATTGAAAAGACGAAGCTGAGAAAACAATATACAGGTATGGAGGAGGCGTTTAAAATCTGAAAAAGTCCTATACCAATAAAAAGTAAGATCTTTTAAATCCGACACACTCCTAAAACTGCATGATGTTAAGAGAAAAAACCTTGGAACCTCTTGTTGTTGCCAATCAATTCACTTCGCCAGGCAAGGTCATAGACATCCAGGCCTATGGAAATGGCAATGTCAATGACACCTTCCTGGTGACCCTGGATTGCCAAACAGAAAATAAATTTATTCTTCAACGCCTCAACACCCGGGTTTTTCGTCAGCCGGAACTTATCATGCAGAACATAAGGATTTTCACCGAGCATGTTCGTAGTCACCTGCAGCATGATCCTTTACTCTCCGGCCGCCGCTGGGAGGTGCCGCGCGTGCTGTTGACCAAAGACGGCCGAGACCACTGGATCGACCCCGGCGGGTCGTTCTGGCGGGCGCTCAGCTTTATTGACCAGGCGCAGTCCTTTGATACCATCCAAGGTATCGAGCATGCGCAAGAAGTCGGTTATGCCCTGGCCATGTTCCACAGTCTCATCAGCGACCTGCCCGTTGAAAAACTGGCCGACACATTGGAAGGATTCCACATTACGCCGCGCTACCTCCGGCACTATGATGAGGTCCTGGCTAAAAACCGCCCAAGAAAATCCCCTGAGGTAGATTATGGCTTGCGATGTATAAGCAAACGGAGGACCTGGGCGTGCGTCCTCGAAGAGGCCAAAGAGCAGGGCAAGCTGCATCTTCGCCCGATCCATGGCGACCCAAAGGTCAACAATGTCATGATAGACACTGTTACCCGGCAGGCCATAAGCCTTGTTGACTTGGACACCGTCAAGCCCGGCCTAATTCATTATGATATCGGTGACTGTCTCCGCTCAGGCTGCAATCCCCTTGGAGAAGACACCGAGCAATGGGAGACGATTCGTTTCGAAACCGACATTTGCCGGGCCATCCTTCACGGCTATCTGTCTATTGCCGGGGGGTTCCTTAATGAGAAAGACTATGATTATCTGTTTGAGGCGATCCGTCTAATCGCTTTCGAATTGGGACTACGATTCTTCACCGACTATTTGGAAGGCAATATCTACTTCAAAGCCGGGCATGAGGAACAAAATCTTTTCCGGGCACTTGTCCAATTTAAACTCACCGAGAGTATCGAAACACAAGCAACAGACATTCGGGCCATCATCCAGGACATGAGATGATTGCCCGCAACTTTACCCTCCAACCGTTTCCCGGAACTTTCCCCCCAGACTCAGGGTCAGAACTTTTATCTTGGCATTTTGCATTAATGAAATGTGAATATCGGTAGAACGAGATCACTCCGATACCTATGTCTGCACGCATCCACAGCCAGTAATATCATCAGACAGAAAGATGACACCATGATAAAAGCCTTGACCCTATTGCTTGGTTAATGGGGGACCTTTCCCCTACAGGGTAAACTTTTTTCGGTATTATGTCCCCCGAATTCCAATCACTTCGCTCGGTCCGACCCCAAATCAACAACAGATTGGGTGACCTCTTTAATATTTCCCGATCCCATATTACTTCTAACTTTTTGCTTGACGTTCACCTTTATTAGGTGTATAAAAGTGTTAAAGGAGGTGTTAAATGAAATCACAATCAAGGACCGTCCTTGTCCGCAGGAGTATCGCCCTGCCGAGAGATTTGGTAGAAGAGGCAAAATCCGTGGCTCCCAGAGAAATAGGGGATAATTTCAACCGGCTGGTTATCATCGCTCTTGAGAACTTTATTGCTCGACGCAAAAAACGGACCTTTGAAGAAACGATGAATCAAATGGGCTCAGATCCTGAAATTCTTGCCGAATGCCGTATCATAAAGAAGAAGTTTCTCAAGACGGAGAAGGACGGATTAAACGTTGACGATTAGGCGTGGAGAAATTTATTTTGTGGAGTTAATGCCGATTAAAGGGCGCGAACAGGCCGGTTATCGCCCGGTTCTGGTTGTATCGGCTGATGCTATTAATCGTCAGCCTTTGGTCATTACTGTAGTGGTTGGAACCAAAGCTTCTAATGTTACGCATGACTATCCTACCAATGTAAGAGTCAGCGCCGCCGAAACCGGCTTGCCCGAAGATACGGTATTTCTCTGTTTTCAGATTCGTTCCCTGGACCCGTCGCGTTTTATTGATCCCCGTACCGGAAAGGCAAATATTGCCGGGACTATGCCTTCCAAAAAAATGGCGGCTGTTGAACAAGCCCTTAAGGCCGTCTTAGATATTACTTAATTGATATTATGCCTGGCCGGATGATAAAAAGGATGATAAGGATCGGGTTTAACTGAGGGTTAAACCGAGGGTTAAATTAAAGACAATCGGCTCAATGGAAAAAAATAAGTTGTTTCAGAACCAAAATTCCATCTTATGCTGTTTGTAATCAGTTGACTTTATTTCAATATCGATGGGACAATAGTGGAAATGAATAAGTATTGACTTCCTGTAGGTAACAGGGCATAATGACTATAATTAACAAAATGACCTGTTTAAGGGGAATAACATGAATCAAGAAACCATCAGTATCGCCGAGGCCAAAAAAACCTTTTCCGAACTCCTGGGGAAAGTGGCCTACGGGAAAAAAAGGATTGTTATAACCAAAAGGGGGAAACCCATGGCCTTGTTATCCCCGTCAGAAGAAGCCGATCCTTCGACCTTTCAATGTAAAGGTTGGCTCAATGAATCAGATCCCTTCTTTTCAGCTATCGATCGAATCGTTCAAGGACGGGCCGTTCACAAGCCGATAGTCTTAAAAAGGAAAAAATAATTCACATGTTCCTCCTGGACACGAATATCCTCAGCGAATTAATTAAAAGGAGACCTAATCCGTATTTGCTTTCCCGTTTATCGTCCCTCCCGGTCCGTAACCTTTTTACCTCGATTATTTGCCTCATGGAATTACGATATGGAAGTGCCCTAAGAGATGACTTTGACTCCTTCTGGTCGAAAATTATGGGAGAGGTTGTTTCCCAGGTCCGGGTTATTTCACTAGGTCCGGAAGAAGGAATAATAGCCGGAGACCTCCTTGCCCGGTTGCGAAAGAAGGGACAAATGATCGTACTGGAAGATATCTTGATTTCGGCCACAGCCATGGCTCATCATCTGGTTTTAATCTCGGGGAACATAAAGCACTTTTCGAAAATCGATGGATTGACCGTTGAGAACTGGTTAGTCGATTAAATAATTTTATCCTTCCAATTTTTTCCGTGCGGTGGATCGGGAAAGAACCGAAGGGTGGGCCTTGTACCCTATCGATAAAAGGGATGAGAAGGATTGGGTTAACTGAGGGTTAAACCGAGGGTTAAATAAAAAACAACCGGCCTAAAGGAAAAAAAGAAGTTGTTTTAGAATCAACGTCTCCTCTAATGGGATTCTCTAATTGGAACGAAATATAGATTGGTGTGCGGTATTAATGTTGCGCTTAAAAGCTTCTTTTTAAGGGTAAAAAGGCCAGTTTAAGCCCATTTTTACCTCTGTTTTTCATACAATTCCCTATGAATTCAATCCCTTATCCTGGTCCGACCCCCGTTTAAACTTATAATTTTGGACATAATTCTAGCTTTTATATATCATTTCAGATTAGAAACTCGTGGAAGTGATTATACTTCTATTTTGGAATATCGAAATGAGAAACAATTAGTTAAAATTACAAATCCGTCCGACAAGATTATAAGTTTTGTTAAATCAATGATTACCAAGGAGGGAATTAACAAAAATTTGAACTTCACTAACAAGAAGGATCCCATAAAGTCTCTAAGGGGATAAAAATTAATTAAAGAATAAAAATAATTAGAAATAAATTCACAACATATTTAAACCTTTAAAAGTACCACTCAAAGTAATTCTTCTCAAAACTTCCCAAACAACAGAATATTTTCTAGTGTCTTGTCTTGGAAAAACTTGGCAAAGTCGTAAAGGGTTGCATCCTATATTAACTCCCTCAAGAGCAAAAATATAAAGAGGGCAAGATGAAGGGGTCAAGTCTACTCTTGTCTCTTTCTCCAATTTTATTCAACTAAATATATTTTTACAAAAGACTAAATTCTTGATTGTTCGAAAAATGGACTGTCTGCTCAGCTATCACTTCATCCGGCAATCAGGCCCGGGAACCTATATCAACAAGCAATGAAATATTTATGTGGCCGACCCAATTACTGAAATTTCAGCAGGGGTAAAGACGTTGCAAACCTCGGGGCAATTCTAACACGTCCATCCTCTGCAAGAAAAAGCTCATTCTTGCATACGGAGAACCTTTTTCTCTTGACAGGGCCTTTTAATGGGTGCCCCCCATAACTGACCCCCATGACTTCCAGTCCGACCCCAATCCTCTATTATTTAATTAAGTAAGAATCTGCTCCAGGACATGCAAAACTCGTATTGATTTATGATAGTAACTTTGTACATCGCCGATTGTTAAATTAAGCTTCGCTGTACCCACATGGGCAATGGAATTTTTATTGTCGATAAGACTTTGTAATGCATCGGCCTCATTTCCATTTGGAGAAATCCTGCTTTTAAACGAAGCTTGATATACCGTACTGAAATCGCGAAGCATGCCGGAAATTTTTTCATAGTCTGGATTCCTGAACCGTTGACCGATTATTTTTACTATGTAATTGTGAATCTCGGGGTCGTTGGTCCTCTTTGCCCTAGTGGACACAAGATACTCTATGCAATCCTCAAGAATCCCAACTATCAGTACTGAAATATAAGCCGAGAGATGTGCTGCAAGTTTAGGGTCACTTCCTGACCAATTAGCAGCTTCTGAGATAAGCGTATCAATGTCATTACATCTATCAATAATATACGAACTTTGGCAATTCACTTAAAAAGAATCTCCCTCGCAAGTTCTATTCGTCTTTTGACAGTTTTTTCATCCGTAGTTGAGGATCTTGTTGCATCATCATAACTTGGATTTTCTAGCAACTTACGATACCTTCCAGCAATGTCCTCAGGGACCGTATTGGAGCGAGCGAAAGCAACCATGACAGAATCGAATGCTGCAACGTTAATGCCCCGTCGAATATGAAAAGGTTTAACACCAAGACTATCGTAAATCCGACTAACGGTTTCAAGAAATGTGGCTTGGTATTCTCCCTTATTGGTATCCTCTTGGTGACGCGCCATAAAAAAGTTTAGGAATTGCTTCATCGGCTTTGTGTAGGGATGAGAATCTTCAAGGAGGGCGAAGAACCGAACAATAAGTTCGCAGTCTCGTAGTCTAGCGTCTTGTTGAGGCACTCCATAGATTTTCCTCCAGGTTAAATCCTCATTTAGCTCAAGGATTAAATCGTTGAATGAACCATGGTAGATACTGTTTCTAACCTCTTGGGGAACGAGTCCAGTACCTCCCGTGTTAAGGCGTTCAAAAATATGGTAAATACTAGTCAAGTCTTTCGGATCAACTTGTTCAACTATTACTTCACGTAGCACAGAGTCCCTAAAGCGAGTTTGGTCCTCTTCAGATAGTGTGTTGTAGTACTTACCTTCCCATTGAGGGCTGACTCCTCGAAGATAAAAATTTCCTCCATCCGGAAGTTTCCCTTCAAAAAATCCTGCTATGGCCCGTAAACGTTGCTGTCCGTCTATGACAAGCTGATGTTGAGATTGCTCTTTATAAACAAAAATGCTTGGAACTGGGAGGCCTAAAAGGAATGATTCTACTAATCGGCTTGCCTGAGTCGGCTTCCAGACCCAACCACGCTGAAATTTTGGGATCGTTATTTCCTGCCTCTTCCACTTGTTATAGAGTAGCTCCAAAGTTGGATCAGCCGGATAAGAGATGATTCTGTAAACAGGAACACCGGTGTCTTTATCCTCTTCTTCGGATGGAATTTGCTCAAAGATTCCTTCGTCTTCACTCATCCAGACCTCCCATATAAACTTTCTTACAATTAAAAGTACTGACAGCGCCCAGTTAATGATAAAAGAAAGTGATTAAGTTCACTTCCTGTTTAAACTCTCGGCTAAATACCTTCCTCTTGTTCATCGGACACTCCTTTCGGCTCTATTGTACCCATTTCCAAGTGCCCGTCAAACTGGGGTAGGTTCAAACCGTCCCCTTTATTTACTCTTTTAATATTTATCTCTATCAAAAGAATTAATTACTTTAGTAATTTCTTCTAATAATGGATCATCCACGTGTTTGAGATGATTTTTTAGTAATAAAGAAGTTTCTCTAGACCAACTATTTAGTTCATTCCGAGCATTTTCCATTACTTGATTATATTTTTTTTCGTCTTTCATTACTTTTATAAAATTAAAGTAGTTATCCATTGAGGATACTGTATCTAATGAATCGCTAAAATCATCTTCAAGGGTTTTCGAGACTTCTCTGAAGACAATATTCCTCGCTTTTCTGTCGCTTCTTGCCCTCGTCGCCCCATCTTTTTTTTCATCAACAATTTGCTCTTCTAAATTTTTATTTATTACTTTAACGAGATTATTAAAACAATTATCAAATGTATTTCTATAGTTTCGAATACAATCTACCCTTCCTTTAACGTCATCTAGATCGAACATATTATCGATCTTTACGCTATAGTATATATATTGTGTTCTCCTAATTAGAGGAAGTCCTTCTTTGATTACATTTATTTTTACCAAAGGATCCTCTTTCCATTGATCTGAAAGTATTTTTGTTGTCAACTCTCTTGTGATAAGATTATAGTAGTATTCGTTGTTTGTTGATGTATCATTAAGAGCACGAACATGTATATAATTCTGAGCGTCAATTGTATTATTCGTATACGGAAATTCTGTCCCATCTGATAAACGTGTCTCTTTAGGCCTTCTCTGTTTATTGAATTTCGACAATATTTGATTATAGAGATTTTTATAACCTTCTATATTAACCTTTTTCCCCTTCTCTGGATCAATATCTCTTAAATAAGTCAAGTAAGATCCCGATATAAATTCGTGAAAATTCTTCAATGGAGTGAATTCATTTTTTCCTAATCCTATATTTGCAGTTGCAATTACTATCTCTTCCAATGGATCAAAATCGAAATCTATCTTTTCTTGTTTCAGGTTATCACCATACTCATCATATAATTCCAATAAAGCTTTTAGATTCTTTCTCTTCATTATTTCATCATATGGTTTAATTCGAGACTCCCTAACTTTATCTGAAATATTCCACATGTAATTTATTATCTCTATAACAGTGCCCGGCAGTAAGGTAATATATCTTTTAAAATTTTCATTATTATTTTTAATTACATATTCTATTAATTTTCCATAATAAGCATTACTGTGATCTTTATACATAAAAGAAAATATTTCTGAAAAATCAAGTGGATAAACTAAGTTTGTTGTAATTTTTCTTCTTTCAATCAAATCAACTTCCATTTCTTTTAATGCCTCTTGATATTCAAATAAGATTTGAGCAATTAAAGATAAATTTCTTCTATTTACCTGAATGCCTTGAAATATTCTATCAAGTATTTTCTGCTCGTATTGGTTAGAGTCATCTCTAATAGCTGAATAAATATCAGAAATGCTTTTAATATTTTTCATATTCTCATGCCTCCGAAGAGGATTTCACATACATGTCATCTGCAGTCCTAAATAATGTTATTTCATTTGGAAACAAATTATAAAAAATCTCTTTAGAAATTTCTTTTGCAATATTGTCTGTACAACCTGAATTTTTTATTAAATTCGAATCGATTAGGAGGCTATCGATGAAGATCTTTTTAATTCCTAAAAATATAAAAGATAAATAATCCTTGGCTTCACCTTCTGTCATCTTAATATTTTGCAAAGTAAGAATAGGGTCAACTGGGAAAAAATGTTTGTGCATAATTCTAAATAACTGTTCTCTACTTTTAGAAAATTCTGAAGCGGCAATTAACCCTTCTTCTTCCAATAAATTCAAAATGTTTTTTATAGTATTATCTGAATGAAGGTCTTCTAATATGTTTTCAAATTTACTAACTTTATAAATTGAATCACGAAACGTCTTTCGAATAATAAAAAACTTAAGCCAATTATATCTTGAAACCACTGGAAATACTTTTATATTTATGACAATTATAATAACAAGAAATAAAATCATCAACATTATACAATAATTGATTAAGAAGGCGATTAACTGTATCATAGCTACCTGTTAAATAAAGATTTTATGCTATATGAAAATATGAATAGGAGAGTTGCCCATGATATACAAAAGAAAATTATTGGAAATTGTTTATGCCTAATAAGTGTAGTAAAGAATTTTAAACTTGATTTAACTCGCCCCAGAATATTTCCTATACTAAACGAAAAATTGTCCTCAATTAATTCACGTAGAAACAATGGATTTTGACTTACTACAGTTGCATAGACTTTTGCAATACGTGAATCAGATAAAAGAGCATACATGAAGCACATGCCCGATAATAACAATAAAATAACGTTCCTAAGCAATACATATTCGGTAGATTGTCTGTAATAAACTATTAAGACATTTATAAAATAAGCCACAAGAAGACTCCAACAAGTTGAACCTGTAGATGGTGGTCTTTTGTAAAATAATACACTAATTTTACATAGTATGAGTAAACTTAAAGGGATAAAAAGAGATATTATAAAATTTAAATCGTTAACAATAATTAAATCTCTTATATCTGTTATTACTCCCAATAGTTTCACCTCTTTCACTAAAATTATTTTGAAAAGGGGGGCGACCCTAACTAATTTAATAACATTCTAACTAAGGACTCCGCCCAATTTCCCCTGAGAACTGAATTCTCATCAAGGAAGATGTACGGAAACAGAAAAGGGGACAGATTTATTTTTCTGATTTCCTTTCGAATCGAGAGACCTTACATGTTTTATTCAAAATTCTAAAAGATCTTTATCCCTGAAAAAACAAATCAAAGGTTCCGAGCAAACGTCTCCCAATTTTAAATGTCGCAGATAAGGCTTTACTCGATTAGCAAAATGAAAATCTGTTCAGCTATCACTTCAACCGGCCCGTTGGCCGGTGGACTTACTTCAAAAGCAAGGAAATGTTAACTTCACAAATTACAAGTGAGAGGACTTTTGTACGAAAGGTGACAGGATTCAACCAAAAGGAAGCCAGGATGTCAATAATAAAATGAGCGAAAAATTGGCTTAAATTCCTGGTAGTACCCGAGTATGGCTTCGCCTTTGACGCCTTGGATCTGCTGAATCCTCTGATTTTGCAAAGTTTAGGGTTATCGATCCTGCTCACCTGACCTGAAAAATGTCTTAAATGTAAATTATAGAGCAGGATCTATGCCAGGATAAATTAATTAATATTTTCTTTTAATTATGTTTTTTCTGGGTTGTTACCGGATGTCCATTTGCACAATTATTTGGTCACAGATGCACAAATTTCTGTACATTTAAGCAAAGGAACCGATTTGCTTTTTATTTCTTAATCATCTCCCCGGCTAAAACCTAACCCCCATTTTGACTCTCTCACTATTGAGGACACTGGAAAGCATAGCCACACCATTCTCCGTGAGTTAAATCGGGGGACGCCTTACTTATTTCTTGGTTTAACATGGATCAGGTCTTTATCCCTGAAATAACAAAACAACCCTTCGAATCTAACGTCATCGGATGTTAATTGTCGTAAAAAAGGCCCTACGGATTAGCAAAATGATAAATTCGAAAAGCTATCACTTCAACCGGCCCCGTTTGGCCAGGCAACTTACTTTAAAAGCAAGGAAATGTTAACTTCACAAATTATCAGGCAAGATTTAACTCCCCTTTAATTTTTTCGGAAAGCCAATGACGGATTAAAGTCTGATAAGGAATGGATTTGGTAACCGCCATTTTTCGTATCATCTGGATCTGAAGGGGGTCCATTTTAATGGTCAAATTTTTAAGCCTTCTCGCCCGCTTCCCGGAAAAGATCTCTTTCTGGATCTGATCGTCCAAACTGAAATGAACCGGTTCTTCTATAAGTTCGTTCAGAATATCGGATTGATCATAATACTCCGGCCAGTCTTTGATCGTTGATTTTTTTTGGGCCACTTTTTATCTCCTATGTTTCTTATAATACTGAATTTCAGCCTTTTTCATATCCCAACCGGTAATGATCCGAATCCGCCCCTTGATTTTTACCTCAAAAACAAGGGTTAAAAATCTCCCGGAGATGGTTGAACCAAAGGCCACGTAATGTCCTTTCTTGGTGCGCCGATAAAAAGGCTGATTCAGAAAAATTCCCTCGGCTTCTTCCGGTTCAATCCCGTGCCCGAGTTCAAGATGCAAGACATTTCCTTCGTCCCATTCGAAATCCGTTATCCTCACTCGCACCCCCAAGAAAGAGTCATACAAAGTATGACTCAATTATCCCAATAGGTCAAGTTTTTTTAATAAATTTGTTGGTGGTGAATTCACTGCCAAATAGGAGGCCCAAAAAAGTGATAAACTCGTAAAAACTCGTCGAAAGCCCATTTATTAACGGGCAGAGGAACGTAGTTGAAAATAAACAATTTTTTTTCGCTTTTTCTATGGTCTGGAAATAGGGAGAGGCTTCCCATAAAAAAATAGATTCTTAAGCTTAAAAAAGAAATGTCTGTTCAGCTATCACTTCAACCGGCAATTAGGCCCGGAAACCTATATCAATGGGTAAGGAAATGCTAACTTCACAAATATGAATAGCTCATAGCTCAAAGGGCAGTCAAGTCTATCTGGTTCATTTGGTCTGTTTCGTCTATCTGGTCGATTTGGTTGATTAGGTTTAAAAGAAGCTCAAAACAAAAAACCCAAAGATAATAGTAAGAAAATTAAGGGGGAAATGGGGAAGTCAAGAATAAAGTCAGGCGAAAAGTAATAGGCGAGTGTAAAACTATGGACAGCCGTCCCTATTTATAAACCCATCAATATTTTGAGCCGCGCAACGGTCGGGGATAAAACCTCGCCGATTTTCTCGTGGAATCTTAAATGGGCCAGTGAGTCAAAAGGAGTTTCCTCTGCATTGATGATGACCAGCTTGGCGCCGGCCCTGAGGGCCTCCTTAGGCATATCGGCTGCCGGCGTCACCACCAGGCTGGAGCCCACGACAACAAAGAGATCGCTTTTCGATGAATGTTTAAAAGAAAAGGAAAGATCTTTTACCGGCAGGGATTGGCCGAAATCAACCACACTGGAGACCAACGCCCCTCCGCAAACACAGGTATTCTTTCCTGCGGACCGGTCGAAAGTCTTTTCGCACCGACTGCAACGCAGCTTGGTGATGTTGCCGTGCAATTCCGCCAGCAGGTCAGGAGGAATGCCTGATTTGAGATGAAGATTATCCACATTCTGTGAAATCATGAATTTCAACCTATCTAATTTTTGCAGTTCCACAAGGGCCAAATGGCCGCTATTCGGCTCGACTGTCTCCCAAGGCTTGCTGGCTGCAGGTGGAAGTCCTTTGTCCCGGCGCGTCCAAACCCCGTCCGGCCCCCGAAAATCAGGTAGGCCCGACGCCGTACTGATCCCTGCCCCGGTAAAGAAGACAGGATAACGGGCTTTATATAGCCATTTGGCTAAGGATTCTATTCTACTTTCCAGATCTATAGACATAGCGTCAAAGGCAGCCCATCAAAAAGCAAGTCTCTATCAATTGATCAATCACTGGCCAGAAAATCTATGGCCGTACCTTAGATGGCCACCTACATTAAGAGATGATCTCCATCGTGCTAAAAGGAAAGGATCATGCTCAAGCAAAGGCTTCTTTTTGGAAT
>Ga0209777_10007123_pt1 | contig 12478 bp, 17 predicted proteins | sample FrelakmetHBP12HB_FD_187147 | JGI IMG/M metagenome (GOLD analysis project Ga0209777, IMG submission 187147) | Freshwater lake sediment microbial communities from the University of Notre Dame, USA, for methane emissions studies -HBP12 HB (SPAdes)... | ecosystem: Environmental > Aquatic >... | reverse complement strand
CACGAGGCGCAAGGCCAGCAGGACAAGCCCCGTCGCAGGCAGGAACAACTCCACGGCTCCACCGCTTTCCGGCTCAGACCAACGCCGAGTCAAATTGGAGTAAAGCGCCCACGAGATGGCAGCGGCCAGCGCAAGGGCGTACGCCGCCGAGTTGTTCTGCAAATGCTCCCGCCAAGACGCCCATGAGACGTGGGCACCCTGCGTTATCACCAAGAAGACCCCAGTCAGGGCGAGCGCGGTGCCCGGCACCAGCCAGAGGCTACCCCGCTTCTTCAGAATCGGAAGGGAGAACAGGACAGTCAGAGCGGGCCACAGGTAGTTCACCAAAGCGATTTCCAGCAATTGCTCCCGATCTTTGGCCAAGCCCACGGCGAGGTAGATGGCGGCAGTGTAGAAAACGAACAAGGTGCCGCAGCCAAGCAAGTACAGCCGGGGAAGTTTCAAAAACTCGGCGACGGGTTTCGCCGACCACGCAAGACGAAGAAGACAGAAGGAGCCGCCGAGCAGGTAAACGGCAGTGCCTGCGCTCAGAGGACCGACCTTTTCGGACAGGCTGCGGGCGAACGCAAATGTGGCACTCCACAGGAGGATTGCGCCAAGGCCGCTGCCGGTGTTGAGGTTACCGAGGTTTCGCCGCACGCGAAAGTTGTACAAGGCGTTTAGCTCTTGCGCGAGATGAATGCCGTTGCCGGTCACGGCTCAGTTCAGTTGCCAAGTTGTACCAAAGGCCAACGGAATCAGTCACCTTCGATGTCAGCAAAGATCAGGTCTCGCCACGATTGCCTTCGCCTGCGGCTTCCTCGCTGACGTGGGGAGAAATTGCATGGACTCGGGGTGTCTCGCAGGTCTAGGCTCGTGGCCATGACGGCTATGACCACCAGTCAGGTTGCCCAACGGAGCGAGGAACTGTTCCAGCAGGGGTTCTCTTGCGCGGAGAGCGTGTTGCAGGCCATCGCGGAAAGCCGAGGCATCAAGTCGGAGTTGATCCCCAAGATCGTCACCGGGCTGTGCGGCGGCATTGCGCGGACGGGCGGCATCTGCGGGGCGGTGAGCGGTGGTATTCTCGCGATCAACATGCTGGCGGGACGCAATAGCGCAGGTCAATCCACAGAGCGCAACGTCCGGCAGGTGCGGGCCTTGCTCAGCCAGTTCGAGAGGAAGTTCGGCACGACCAACTGCGAGACGCTCATCGGCTGCCGCCTCGACACGCCGGAAGGGCAGCAGGTTTTCAAGGAGAACAAGCTGCGGGAAAAGAAATGCCAGATGTTCACCAAGGAAGCGGCGAGGATGGCGAGCGCCATCCTTGAGCACGAGGACCAGAATCAGGGCGTTGGTGGGTGATGACAGCAGCATGGCAGCGCCCGGCAGTCTTGCTCTCATTTCGGCCCAGCGCCGTCCGCCGTTGGCGGCGGTCGTTCGCGACGGGCTGTCACTAGCCGTTCTCGGCGTGGCCGTATGCTGAAAGCCCTGTCCATTGTTGGCTTCATCGGAATGGCCGGTGGGGTTATCGCCCAGTTCGCCACGCGAAATCTCTTCTCATCTTCTCCGCTGGTAATTGCGGTGCAGGTTGGGGCGGGGGTGCTTCTCCTTTGGGCACGGCTAGCGTTTGGTCGGCGCAGCTTTCATGTGGCAGCCAATCCGACGGAGGGTGGCTTAGTGACCAGCGGGCCGTATCGGTACATCCGGCATCCGATCTACACCGCAGTCGGTCTGTTCAGCGGGGCTGGCGTGGTGGCGCACTGGTCTTGGGCGAGCGGGTTGCTGGGCGGTTTGGTGGTGGGCGGCGCGGTGCTGCGAATCTTGTGTGAGGAAGTCATGGTCACGGCGCTTTACCCGGAGTACCGGCATTACGCCGCCAGGACTTGGCGGATGATTCCCCACGTCTTTTGAGTGTCGAGAAGGCCGAACTGAGAAAGCAGTTTGCCGGGTTTGCTCCGCTGGCAAATCCCACTGACAATTTTACGGATAGCAGGTTCGGGTATGATTACGGTGACCTGCGACCTCCACGTTGGAAAGGGAGTCAGCATGGTGGTGCTACCGTCCGGGATGCGTCGGAGAGCGCAAACGATGCGCAGTCCCGCGCAGGAGTTGCGCGTCTTCACACCGGATGCGGAGCCATTTGCCGCGGATTGGGCCTGAACCCGCGCTGGCCGGGCACTGGCATCATATTTGCGAGCATGTTTGGCAGACGTGGCCGTTGGTTCACACGTTACACGCTGGAACCCTCCGGTGTCGTGTTGGGACGGCGCGTCAGAAAGAGACAAAACCGATATGCCAGTAATCGCCAAGTTTTGCGGAATCGTCATGCGGGTGCTGATCGACCGAACGTTCGGAACACATGTCCACGCCTTCTATGGAGACTTAGAGTTGGTGATCAGCCTGAACCCGCTGAGGGTGATCCAAAGCTACGCGCCGCCGTGGGTACAAGAGTGGGCGCTGTGGTGGGTGGAGCATCACCAAAGCGAGTTGCTCTCGACCCGGAAGTTCGACCTCGATCTGGCGACGCCTCTGGCCCGTCAAGCCGCAGGCCAACTCTTTTTCGCGGGCTGAGGCGGCACAGGGGCTGACAGTTGCTGATTCATTTGAGCCATCTTCGTCAGCGCGTTTACCAGCGCAGGGCGTCATTTTGACGATGGTCCAGTCTTTGAGATCAAGTTTCTGCATTGCCCTTATCTCCCGTGAGTTGGGCATGGCGGCTTCCAGTGTTCGCTCGATTCTGGCAGGAACGAAGGCGACGCGGTGGTCATCGTGATGTTAAGCCGCGGCCGCCCGGCGGCGCTGGCCCCGCGCCTGTGAGTGGGGTGCAATCACTCCGGCGAATCGCCCGGCAGCAGATTTTGGGGCAGCTTGGCTAGAACGGCGCGATGGTCTGCGTAGGTAATTACCCACACGCGGTCGTACACGCTGCTTTTCCAACGCGCAGGCTCCGGCTTGACCCCCAATGCTTTCGCCAAGGCCGGAAGGAAATTGTGTATCCAGCAGATGACAACGGTCTTCCCGTCGAGGCCGGGGTCTGAGAGGACGTGCTTGGCCAAAGCGGCGTAATCACTGGGGCCGTAGGGCGTCTGGATGGATAATTTCAGGTGCTCAGCCAGCGGTTCGAGCGTCTCGGAGGGACGGAGGCTGTGCCCCCGGCTTGTAACCTTCGGCGCGAACAGCGCCGCTGGTGACCCGTTGGTGCCCAAGACCTGTTTAGTTGCAAGGAGGGCTACCAGCGCACGCGCTCGTGACTCCCCGCGCCCAGAAAGGTGGACATGGGATTCATCAGGGGGCTTTTCGGCGTGGCGCAACAGGATGACTCGCGCCGGTCGCGCCAAGACCGCTTCCGCAGCGATGAGCAAAAGCAGCAGGATGAGACGGCAGTATTTCATGGCTCAGACTTGAACCGCGTACGCCTTAGCGACCACAACGAGGACAGCAGGCGGCGGTGGCTTGAAAGTACCATACAGCCCATTTCCATTGCGCAGGCTGCCGCCTTATTCGCGGCCTGACCGGAATAAAGTCCGCGCACGCTGTCACGGGACAGCACGATAATCGTAAAAACCCCCAAGGCGGTCCCGAACGGTATCTGCAAGCAGTTCAATCCTCCGATAATCATCGAAAAAAACCGATGCCTCTTCTGCCAGAGGAAAAGACCCGATAGTACGTTGAGGACAACACCGGCGAACAAAATGACGCCCATAAAGAGATAGAACCAAATGAAAGCATCGAGGAAAGCCTTGGGCGGTATTGCCTCCCTCTGAGATTTCCACATGTCGGGATTCGAGAAGACGGCGTGCATGATGAAATAGTGGACACAAAGGAAAACTATCCCCAACAACGCAAGCCCGCCGAACACGCAGTGGAAAATCGACAGCAGCTTCAAGTGCTCTCGGTCCCGCTTCTGCTGGTTTTGCACTAATGCCTCCGGCGGCAACGCGGACGGGACCGGCGGGGGCCGGTTCTGTACCGCACGGACTATCAGGTAAATCAGACCGAAAAAGGCAACCGCTGCCACGGCCAGAACAAAGAACAACACCAAAACCAAGATGATTTCGCCGCCGCCGATGTTTACAAGGGCAAGACTGTGAGGGTGAGCATTCACATGACTGGTTTGAAAGTTCTTGGTTCGCCAATTTGAAACCGCATCGCGGCGGCTTTCCCGCAGTTCAGATTTGAGCCGTGCCAAGCCCAAAAGTCAAGGCGGCGGCGAGGGCTCGTGCTCATCAGCGCACGCAGCGTCATTGGACTGCCGCCGTGAGGGTGGACATCACGTCGGGCGGCCTCAGCTCCAGGGCGGCGCTGGCCGGAGTGGTCGGCTTCCACCGTCAACTTCACTTCACGCCCGCCTCGGCGGCGGCTTCGGGGTCGAGGGCTTTGAGGGCATTGGCAGCGTACGACTTTTCGATAGCGTCTTGCGCGTGGCTGAGAAATTCGACCAGTACGGGCAATGCAGATTTGGCATTCGGTCCAAAGTCTCGAAGTGCCATAAGCGCAGAGGCTCGGACTTGCGGGGCTGGATCATGCACTGCGTTTATCAGCACAGGCAAAACCCGGTCTCCGGTTCAGCACGGATTCCACCAAGAGCGTTGACTGCGTGCAAACGCACAATACCGTCTGCATCGGTTGCCCATGCTGACAGAGAAGGAACAGCTTCCTTCGCTAGCGGGCCGATAAATACCATCGCCGCAATAGCGTAGCATCGGGAGTCGTGAGAAATGTTCTTGTTAGCGATTTCTATCAATGCTGGCACGGCACTCTGGGCCTTGGCACGTAACACCCCAAACGCCCAGCACGCTCGGTAGTTCAGTTCTTCGGCGGGGGTATATTTGATTTTGATAAAGTGTTGCCTTTCGGCCAAGTCCATGAACTTGACCTTCAACGCCGAATCCTCCGCCCGGAGCATTCGCAGCAAGGTGGGCAGCGCGTTGGTTCCAGCATGGCGCACAGCCTCATCCGCCTCCTGCTGCTCTGCCCGCACTTGCCATGTCTCTACTCCGGCCAACCCGTGCATCCTGTAGGCATTCAGCCACACTCTCAACGGTTTGCCCTGATAAACCGGCTCCCGCTCGCGCAGCCCTTCCCACGCACTCACGCCAGCGAGGGCGACGAGCAAAACGGCGAGCGCGAATTGAACCCGTTTGTGCATGGCGCCATTATGAGCCGGACGCGGTGGAAGTCGAGAGCACTTCGGGCTGACCGACCCGAAGCCAGTCCGGGCTGCCGCATCGACAGGGTTTAAATCCACGCTGTCACGACGAAGCTGGCCCAGCGCCGGGCTTTGGGTTGCTGGCTCAGCCGGTAGGGAGTCGCCTTATCGGCGTTGATTGAGCGGTGCCGCAGCACACAAACCTCTCGCATTAAACGATTTGTCTGTTGGACTTGCAGGGTTTAATTTGCGAACGGATGGTCACCTGAACAATCGTTAGGGCTGCACGAAAGGTGTCATGTCGAAAGCGGACAGTCTCAAGTTGGTGGCTTTGGCAATCCTTTCGGGTTGCTTGGGCGTGAGCGTCGCGTGGCGGCACCGCTCGGAATTGGGGAAGTGGGTGAGGGAATGGCCAAGGCGGCGCGAGGACCGCAAGGGGTGCCGGGCATTCCTAAGACAGTCGCACCACACAGGTTTCGATGCCTGCGCTATATCCCCGCGCATTGAGCAACTGCGGCACGCTCATGTCGGTGCCGCTCATGACCGATTCCACCATCACCACACCCACCGAGGGCTTCTTGTGGCGGCCAGACGGGCGGTCACGCGACTGGGCTACTTTCGCAGCGCAGAAGCGCAGACCTCGGATTCTGCGGAACCCGCGCAAAAGCATGAGCCTTAGCAAAATTCACTCGCGCTGGGCATCGTGGATTCGGGTCTGGCAGCCACCGCGACCAGAGGGCGGAGTTGTCTGCAATTGCAGACATCCGGCTGAAGTCGGCAAACTAAACGCGCAGGCTTGGCGTCCGGGCGATTGCGCGGAAGCTAAAGATGCCACCGAGCAGCTTCCATAAGGCGCTCCAACTGGCCGCTTGAAGCTTACCGGAAAATCAATACAAGTACGACGATGAGGACAACGACGCCAAAAGAAATATACATAATATACTTTCGTTACTGATGATGGCTCGTCCACCACCATTTACTGATTACCGAGCGTTAAGCGTGCCGTGCGGTATTAAACGACTCAGGCACGCTTGGTGCCCTGCTGCCGCGCATTATGCACGATGCCTCGTGCAGATTGCGGTTTGGCAACGCTGGCCTCGCGGCAGCGCGGGCGCGTGGCGTCAAGCTTGGTCGGCCAACGTCATTGCGTAAACGCACCGGTGAGGTCGCGGCACTCAAAGAGAAAGGCTTGGGGGTCAGGGGTAGCCGGTGAACACCAACGGGCGACTGGCTGGCGGCGCTGCCGCGTGAAACTTCTATAACCCGCAACAGCGCACTCCGGGATGGAGAGCCCGGGCCAACCGTTAGAAGTCTAGCAGATAAAGCCGGTTTCGGCCAGTGCCTTTCTTGATACTTTCCTGATACTTCATACGAACAAACATCTCTACGGAAACTGCTGATTGCGCGGCCAAACAACAAATCCCCATGCTGGACGCCCGTCTTCGGGGAGTGGAGACTTCCAGTTCGGATTATACTGCTTCCAATTCTGGTCTGACTCCGCCTGCCAACTCATGCACCCGCCTGCCATAATGGCGAGTAGAACCAGCCAAATACATAGGCATTTCCTTGAGTTCGCTTTTGTATTCCTCGACGATTCCTTTCTCTCATCTCGTGCTGTCATTGTTGGGTGAGCCAATACCGGCGCTCCTTCAAGATTGCAGAGCCCCGTGACGGTATTGGGACCGAAACAGCCTTTGCCCCAAAGCCCGCCGCTCGACCGCCGATGTTGGTAGACGATTTCATCGGCCCAGAGATTCGCCTCTCCAAGGTCTGTAGCCGCTCGTGGATATTCTCCACGGTCAGCCGACTCAACTACAGATTAGCACAGGGCGAATCGTGGTCCAATGGAAATGCGTTAAGTTTATAGTATGATTGCCAATCCACGGCCTTATCCCCCGATCATGCCCATCTAATCCCGTAGGCATGGTCGGAGGCGAACCTCCTATACCGTTTATCGCGACAGAAGAGCCTGTCAGGTCAGTGCGACGGCCCGTTGGAGGTCCTGCGAAAGCCAAATCAGACTGGCGGGCTTACCGGTTGTCTTTTGGCGCATCGTAAGGCGCAGTCGGTCAGCGCGAGTGGGGGCGAGTGGCTCGCGGCGCTACCGTGCTACTAAAACGCCCACGGCAACGCACGCCGAGAAGGGGAGCCCAGCGCCAACGGCAGGCCGTCGCCGATGAACGCCAAGCTGTGCTGATACCCAGCCGTCTCAGCACCCCATTCGTCAGACTGGTTGGAACGTACGTCTGGCCATCATAGTTCCAGACTCACGCACCCAGTTGCCCTTTAATCGCGCCAGGATTCGATTTAAGGCGTCCTGGCGTCCACCCGCCACACATACCAGTTATCACCGCGCTTGAATAAACGTCCTGTTCTCCGTTTCATTCCTGGTTCCTATCTTTTTGCTTCACTTATCTGCTCTAAATACCGCAAACGGATGCACAGAAAGCAAGCACAAAGCGTACAGCATATCAGAAACAGCCAAGAACGCCATATTAACGCAGACTGTAAATCTGCTGGTCTGCTGGGGGCACATCCTGACACTGCCGCCATGGAAAACCTAGTTTTCACGCCCGTTGGCAGCAAACGGCTGGTAATCAAGGGGATCACTTGTCTGGCCGCCCTTGCTGGCTTTGCTTTGGCGGCAGTGTCAAGATGCGCCCATCTGCTGGCTTACGCCGACGAAGGTTCGAATCCTTCTCCTACCACCACCCAACCATGAAACGTCAACTCCCCAGCTAAACCCTCGAAGAACAGTTCCTCAGCCCTGCCACCCGAAACGCGCCGTTCTCGGAGACCATCCGTCTGGGGGCTCAACTCATGCTTCAGAAAGCGGGTGAACTCGAAGTGACCGAGTTCCTGGGCCGAGATCAATACCAACGGCACAGAGACAGACTGCTGCGAGGCTATCACGACGGGTACGCCGGCAAGCGCGTCCACGACTCGCCACTCAGAGGGTGTAGAACAGAAACCGGTCTCCGAAGCCCGGTAACGAGTGGCGCCCCACCTCCCGCGCTGCCACCAGAGCTGCCAGACGCGCCCAAGCGGTCTCGCTAAGCAAACGCGGGGCGTCCAGCCTCCCCGCCAGTTTCTCCATGCGGAAGGTAAAGTGAACCGCGCTGCCGGAGATCCGCTCTTCCTCCCCGACCGAGACCCCACCGATGACCACCGGGGCCAGGTGCAGGACAAAGCGGAAGGCCGGACGCGCCTGCTCCTGGAGACGTTGGAGCGCCTTGAGCGCCACGTCGATGCCCGTCTCGACCCGCTCGCGGTCATGCCAGTAAGCAAAGAAGCCATCGCCCATGAACTGGTTGACCCGGCCGCCCGATGCTTCAATGGTCTGCTTGCAGTCCGCCACCCATTGGCCCATCACCAAGGGCAACTCGTCGGGTGGCAGTTCCTTGACCAGTTGCGTCGAGCCCACAACGTCGGCCACCAGAAGCCAACAGGTGGCTTGGCGGATGTCCGCCCTTGTCTGGTCGGCCAGTGTGGTCTGGGCTGCTCCCTCCTTCGCGGATCGCCGCTGGTGAAAGGCAAATTCCGCATGGCCGATCAGGATGTGATCCCCATCCTGTAAGCGGATCGGCCGAGTGAGGCGTTGGCCGTTCAGATAAGTGCCGTTTCGGCTGCCAAAGTCCACCAGCCAGAACTCATTCTCCCCCTGAACCTGAATCATGGCGTGACGGCGAGAGACGCGATCGTCAGGGATCGCCACCTGATTCGAGGCGGACCTGCCGAGCGAGCAGGATCCCTTGACCGGTACCCGGTTGCCGCGAGAATCCGCCAACCACGCCAGTCCTTCGCCGGGGTCTGCATTCATGGTTTTACCGTAGCACCCGCGGCTCGCCCTGGGAAGCCAAGATCAGAGCGACTCGAGTCGTGGACCGCCCTGGGTCACGTACCGAACCTCTGCAACCCGATTCGATGTGGCGCGGCGGCGGCCACATCCCGGTGACAAAATGCGGAAGTAACACGGGGCCCAACATTGAGTTGCTTTGTGAAATTTGCAACCAGGTGAAATCAGATTTGATTAGGTGAACGGAAGCAAGTCCTGCCACGCCTTGCGTTTGCCCATTGGCTTAGCTCACCGTTGGCCTGTCCAGACCGGCAGCCTGTGGCCCGCGGCCGCGTGCCGAAAAAGAATTACTCTTTCCGCTGGCCATGACGGCAAGCCGGGGGGCACCACCTTTCTTCTGGGCACGGTGCAATCCCGCAGTTGCCCCCGAAACATTTGGGCATTTGGGGAAGGGCTTTCGGCAGCCCGCCTTGTAATCGCTGCTCCCAGGGGCAAGTGAGCAGGTGGACTGGCCTCAAGATCGGGCTTGTCTCACTTGACCGAGTTGGGTACCCCCTCCCAGTAGCTAAAGTTCAGTCAGCGAAGGCAGTCATAACCCGCTTGCTGTACTCGCAACGCCGGCGCAAAGCGTTCTTGGCCAAATGGTCCAAGCTGGATTGGTCGAAGCAGGATGTCGAGTTGGCTGACGAAATGGGTCTCAGCCGGGAGCGCATCCGCCAGATTCGGAAACAGGTTGGCGCTCCCGAGCCCACTCACCACCGCCGGTCGCGCAAAACCGCACAAGCATTGCAGTGGGCTAAGGATAAGCTGGACAAGTTCAAAGGGTTGTCCGCGGCGGAACTGCGACGGAAATATGGCCTAAGCCGCTATTGGCAGACTGGTCTCCTCTATCAGTTTCTCAAACCGCTTCTTCGGGATGGTAGACGCATTAGAAAACACCCGTGGGACCTGATGAATTTTAGGCTCCCCAATCGCGGCCTGGAACGCATTTGGAGACTGCCGTACAACCTGGCGGGATTGTATCGCTGGCGAAAGCGGCGCCCGCCGTCACCGTGGCGTATCAAGCCCGGAACCGGGGACATCCAATGCAGCGGGCGGGGACAACTCCAGGCGCATCACTGGAGAGTGAAAGCTGAGGAACGGAACGCGGCAAGGCTTTTTGCTCAAGCTTGAGTCGCCCCCTCTCCCCAATCTCACCCCACAACGGCTCCAGGTCAGGGTCCTCTGAAGGCATTTGGCGCGCCGGTGTCGAATCGCGTCCTGGCCGTGAGGAATTGGGGTGATTTTGGACTCTGGTGCTTTCGACCATCCCAGCATACCACCAGCACTACCAACACGCGTCACAGCCTGCCGCCATGCGCAGGGGAGCGTTGTAGCAGCAGCCAGTGAGGCCATATCGCTCCGACCTTCCGGTCAGTGAGGGTGGTCCCCGGCTGCGCGTTCGGAAATGTTGACTCTCTTTTTTGTGGGCCAGACCGTCCCCACACTGCCCAGGGGCAACCCCCGCACGCATTGAGGGTGGGTACGTTTAGGGAGCACTTTGTTACACGGTGTTTTCTGGAATCTCCGTCAAAAACCGTCGAGCGATTTCAGGTTTACAAATGTCAACGGAAGTGCCGGGAGACAGGTTTTGACGCCCCGTGGCGGGAGAGGGCGGTTGCCGCCAGAACAAAAGGCCATGAAAGATTCTGTGGTTGGTGATTATGCTGTCGTTGTCTGCGACGGGCTTTCCAAACCCGGTAACAAACGCACCAAAAGTCTGACGCCCACCCGCGGAGACGTAAAGTCGCCTCGAATGAACGCAACGCAAAACCAATTCTCCTTGAACCGCGGAGCGCCAGAAGCCAAATTCTTATCAGTTTCCGATTGACGCCAGCCCGGCCCTTCGTTACCATTAGCGCAAATGGGTGAAAACTGAGCGTGCCAACAACCAATTCTCCCCTTAGCGGCGGAGCCTCAAAAAGCAATTCCCTATCAGTTTTTCTAATTATCTCTATATATTTGCTCATTGACACAAAGAAATAATGAGTGAGAAATCCTTGTTGATTAACTAACCTTAAAAACAAAAACCAATGAAAAAGTATGCGGCAGAATTCATCGGAACATTCAGCCTGGTCTTGTTTGGTTGTGGCACCGCAGCCATCTCAGGACCTGCCGCTGTTGGTTTAAGCGGAGCCGGTTTACTCGGGATCGCTATCGCTTTTGGCTTTGCTGTTGTGGCAATGGCTTATGCCATCGGGGGAATATCAGGTTGTCATATTAATCCTGCGGTGACAATCGGGGTTCTGACCGCCGGGAAGATGAAGGTGAAAGATGCGATCGGTTATATCGGGGCGCAATGTCTCGGTGGAATTGCTGGCGCTGGTGTCCTCTATATCATCATAAGCGGACGCCCTGACTTTATAATGGGGGAATGGGCACTTGGTTCCAATGGGTGGGGAGAAGGATATCTTGGTGGTTATAATATCCTGAGCGCTTTCATTATTGAAGCTGTTATGACCTTCCTGTTCATCTTTGTAATACTTGGCACAACTTCAAAATTCGGAAACGGTGCCATGGCCGGACTGGCTATTGGTATCACCCTGATGCTGATCCATCTTGTGACCATCCCTGTAACCGGAACATCAGTCAACCCGGCACGCAGTCTTGGTCCTGCCATCTTTGCCGGAGGTAAAGCACTTTCTCAGCTCTGGCTCTTTTTCGTTGCACCTATTATTGGTGCTGTCCTGGCAGCCATTGCCTGGAAATTTGGATTTGACGAGAAATAGGACCTGATCATTTTGGTGTTTACCGGCGGAGCCTCAAAAAGCAATTTCCTATTAGTGACGGCCACGAGGTAAGAATGCTTTTGGGCTGGACGGCATGCACGGTGCCGGGATTGCGAGTGAGCACTTGCGACCACTTGCCAGACGCGGAGCGGTGGCACTCGTCAAGGATGATGTGGCTGAAATAGTTTTCGGGATAGAAGGTCGTCAGGAAATTGGCGGTGCCGCCTTCGCTGTCCACGTCGAGCGTCTGATACCTGGCGACATGGATGCGGGCGTTGCTGGCGTGGTTTGAACCATCCGGCCCCCGATAGACTTCGGCTGCTTCTGCGCCGAAGACATTTTGCAGCGCCCCCGAGCCTTGGCTGCGGAGTTCGTCACGGTCGCAGACAAACAGGGCGCGTTTCAACTGTCCAGCATCGGCGATGCGTTTGAGCAGGTTAACGGCGACGAAGGTTTTGCTCCCGCCAGTGGCCCGGCTCCGCTCTGAGTTCGATAGTGTAACGCGTCGGGTTCATTCAGTTCGACCAAGAGTCCGATTGGCTCATGGCGTTGGTCGCTCTTTATTCTCCGAATCCTGCCGAATGAAACCGGGTGAAGTTGCGATGGAACACGAGGTCGATCTTGCCGATGCGTCCCTGCCTGTTCTTGGCGATGAATAGCGCGATGCTCTGAGCGTCGCCCTTCTGCGCATCGTCCCAGTGCAGTAGCCCAACGATGTCGGCGTCTTGCTCTATGGCCCCGGAATCTCTGAGATCGGACATGCGCGGCGCTCTGCCCTCGCGGTCG
>Ga0209777_10007122_pt1 | contig 12479 bp, 14 predicted proteins | sample FrelakmetHBP12HB_FD_187147 | JGI IMG/M metagenome (GOLD analysis project Ga0209777, IMG submission 187147) | Freshwater lake sediment microbial communities from the University of Notre Dame, USA, for methane emissions studies -HBP12 HB (SPAdes)... | ecosystem: Environmental > Aquatic >... | reverse complement strand
GGAGTTGCTGAGCACTCCTTTGTTCGAGCCACATTTCACCCCCTTGGGACCCTCCCAAAAAAAGTTAACCAAACCTTTGGAACTAGCTATAGTATATATTAATTATAATATTTGTCAATCTAAAAATTAACCGCTTGATTTATTTTTCAACGGGGAATAGAATATAAAAAGAGCAATAATTAATTATTATTTAATATGTCAGACTCAGATTTAGAAAAAATAGTAAATAAAGGAGGAAAGGAAGAAAATAAAGCGCAAAGAAAAATGTCGGAAGAATTACAAAACGTGGCTAAAAATTTAGAGTCTCAACAGCCATTAGAATCCGGAAGATCAAAACAACCTAAACCGAAGGTGTTTACAGGCGCCAATCCTTTTCAGGATTTAGCCAAAGATGAAGAAGGTATTGCGGGAATACAGGCTCAAGTTGAAAAAGAAAGGAAACGCACTTTACAAGAAAGATTTGGAGAGATTTTAGAAGGAAAGTTTGACCAATTCCCAAGCGCCAAATTTGAAACCGAGTTAAATGGGGCCGATTCTTTGACCATTATAAAGGCAGGACAGCCCGGAGAGTTAAATTTGCATATTATTGTGTCTTGGACAGAAGATGGGGAAAAGAAAAACCGTACGTTTAGTCTGACTGAAGACGGAAAAATGATTCCAGACACAAGCGCCAGATCCGCCTGGAAAGCGCTGTCGAAAGTCGGACAAAAGACCGGCAAAAACGGAGAGAAAACCGGCGGCATAACCAAAGAATTATTATTAGACGAGGTTTTAAGAATTGCAGAAAAAGTTAACCCGGGTCTTTATATTTCTTACAACGGACCAATGCTACCGTCTGGCGTGGCGGAGCCGGGCGAGGAAGACCTTGGCGGAGGGCCGGGAATAGAAACGGGAGGGCCGGCTGTTAATGAGAGAAAACTAGAGATATTAGACAAGCATGGAAGAACTCTTTTCGCCTTTTGCAATGAAAAAGAAGGTTTAAACGGTTACCGTGCGGTTGTTTATTCTAAATGTATAGTTTTGAGCAGGGCAGACAGAGACAACGCCGCTTATATGTTTGTTTTCAAAGAATGCGGTCTGCCCAATATAAACAATGAAGGAGTTAATTATAATTTGCCTCCGGAAAGGAGAATGGTCGACGAGCAACAAAGAAGAGAAATTGTGAAAAAATATTGGGAAGATTCGTTAGGAAAATTTGATAAAACTCAGGCAAGAAAACTTCCTGGCGTTGTAAGAATGTTCCATTCAGGCAATTGGGAAAGAAACATCCCGGCTGCGATTGATAAAATAGACAAGGGGTTGAATAATATCTAAAAACAGCCTTTCGGCTGTTTTTAGATGGCTGGCAAAATTTTTCTTGATTAATAATTTTTTATCTGATAAACAAAAGATAGGACGTTGACATAAAATCGGCATTTTTCCCGTTGACGGGGGAAAGGGGGAAGCGTGAAAAGCTACAAGCGCAAGGATAAGCGCGGAAAAACGCTGAAAGCTTTGCGTTTCCCGATGGTCTACATCTCCGGTCTTATCCTTGGGATTTTTGTTCTTATCCTTCGCCTTTTGGGCAGGGTGAAAATCGAATGCCCTGAGCGGTTTCCAAAAGGCATGAAGCGGCTGATAATCACCTCAAACCATCCTTCAGCATTTGAACCGTGGCTTATGGTGGGCATATTTTTTTCAGAATACATATTCCATCCGATTCTTTACATTCCCTATATTGCTCCTGATAAGAAGCTGTTTAAGAGATGGTTTCTTTACCCCATATGGGACAGAATGATTTTTATTCCGCGCGGGAATATCCGCGGAGAGCTCTCGGCGCTTCTTCTTATAGCCCTCATGCTCCGCCGTAACAAAAGAGTAATTATTTTTCCTGAAGCCGGAAGAACGGGGCGCGGCGAAGAAAAAGTTTATTCAGAAAAAGGGCAACCTCTGCGTCCGCTTAAGTATGGCATTGGAAGCGTGGCGCTTCTTGCCGGAGCGACAATTGTGCCTGTGTGGATTTTCGGCACAGATAAAGTTCTTCCTATCGGTAAATTATGCCCTCGCCTTTGGAAAAAAATAGTTGTCCGATGGGGGGAGCCGATTCCGGTTTCCAAGGTTAGGGGAAGAAATCGGAAAGAAATAGCCAAAAACCTCACCTCAATGCTCCAGGACACTTTGCTCAAGCTTGCCGACGAGTGAAAGACTTCCCATAAAGAAGCCTTTTTTATTGATTTTTTATTTTTTTTGTGGCAAAATGAAAACGAAATGTCAGACTCTCAAATTGAGGAAATCAAGAATAAGCTCAATGTACTGGATATCGTAGGAAGTTATGTAAAACTTTCAAAAACCGGGGTTAATTACCGCGGGCTTTGCCCTTTTCATAATGAGAAAGGCCCATCATTTTTCGTTTCGCCTTCCCGTCAGATGTGGAAATGCTTCGGGTGCGGAAAGGGCGGGGATATTTTTGAATTTATAAAAGAAATTGAGGGAGTTGAGTTCGGAGATGCTTTGAGGCTTTTGGCCAACAAGGCCGGCGTTGAATTGAAGAGAGAAAATCCGCAGGTAATAAGCGAAAGGAAGAAATTGTATGAAATTTGCGATTTAGCCTGTTCTTTTTTTGAAAAGCAGCTGGGCAACAGCGCATTCGGCAAAGAGGCAAAAGAATATTTATTGAAAAGAGGCATTAAGGAAGAGAGCATTAAAAAATGGCGTTTGGGATACTCGCCCGATACCTGGCAGGGCTTGTCTGATTTTTTGGTGGGCAGGGGATACGCCCGGGAAGAAATTGTAAAAGCCGGTTTGGCGGTGCAATCGGAAAGAGGGAATAATCCGTATGACAGATTCCGTGGAAGGATTATTTTCCCAATTTTTGATTTAAATTCTCAGGTAATCGGTTTTGGAGCCAGAATTTTCAAGGAAATGGATAAAAAAGAGACCGCCAAGTACATAAATACTCCGCAGACATTGCTTTATGATAAAAGCAATGTTCTTTATGGAGTAAATTATGCGAAATTGGCCATTAGAAAAAATAATGAGTGTGTTTTGACAGAGGGCTATACAGACGCCATAATGTGCCATCAGGCAGGATTTGAAAATACAGTAGCTGTTTCCGGAACCGCATTGACTCCAAGGCATCTGAATCTTTTGAAAAGATATACAGATAACCTGCTTTTGTCTTTTGATATGGATTTGGCGGGAGATACTGCGACCAAAAGAGGCATTAATTTGGCGCAGTCTCAAGGTTTTAATATCAAAGTTATAGATACTTATTCCGGAGCCAAAGATCCTGCTGAAATTATTCTGGAGAATCCGGAAAATTGGTCAAAGTCCGTGAATAACGCCAGAACAATAATGGATTTTTATTTTGATTCTACCTTTGCAAAATTTAATAAAACAAATCCTCAGGAGAAAAAAGAAATAGGCAGAATTATATTGCCGGCGATAAAAAGGCTGCAGAATAAAATTGAACAGTCCCACTGGGTTCAAAAGTTGTCAGAAAAATTGGGTGTAAGCCAGGAAGCAGTTTTAGAGGAATTAAAAAATACAAAAATAGACAACACGTATATGCAGGCCGCAGAGGCTGCCTCGCCGCAGATTGGAAATAGAAACTTTTCAATTGAGGGCAGAAAAAAACTTTTAGAGGATAAAATTATTTCATTAGTTTTGAAAGATCCGGAAAATTTGAATTTAATTGAAGAATCTCACCATTGTCTTTTTTGCGACAAAACAAAAAATTTGATAGAAACTATTAAAAAGAATGCTGGCCAAAAGGAAAAAGGACTAGAGGCTGTTTTTGCGGATATCCCCAAAGACGAATACAAGGATTTGCTAAATACTTTGTCCCTGAAGGCTGAGGTAGATTACGGGGAGGACGGGCCAGATGAAATCCAACTTTGCCTTTCACAGTTAAAAGATATAAAATTGAGAAATAAGCTGAATGAGCTCTCGGGGGCAGTGAAACTTGAGAATGACGAGCAAAAAAAAGATGAGTTGGTTAAAGAATTTGACAAAAAAGCCAAGGAACTACATTCTAAAAATTAAAAACAATAATTATTATTCTCAACTTAAATCTAAGTTTGCTCGCACCCTTCTTATATCGCTACGATACGTTGCGACTTATAAAAAATATATAGAAGGCTGTAAAAAAGCAAAAGGATTGCATCAAAAAATATGAAAAAAAATAAAAAAACAAAGAAGGTCAAAAAAACCCTTCGACACGGATCAAGGCGAGTAAAAAAGATTTCAAGGAAAAAAGTATCTCATAAAGCAGAAAGAGTCAGCAGAAAATCTGTCATAGACCAGGCTCAATTAGATGCGCTTTTGAAAAAGGGGGCAGAAAGAGGCTTTGTTACAACCTCGGAGATTTTGTATGCTTTTCCCAACATAGAAAAAAATATTGCAGGATTTGAAAAAATTTATGACGATTTCAGAGAACGGGGAATTCAGATAAAAGAAATGCAGGAATTTTTAGAGGTAAAATCTAAAAAAGGGCCAAAGGGCAAAAAAGCGCTTATCGGTAAAATTGATCCGATACAGATGTATTTAAAAGAAATCGGCAAGTCCAGCTTTTTGTCAGCAAAAGAAGAAAAAGAATTAGCCAAAAAAATAGAAGCAGGAGACGAGGAAGCAAAGAATAAACTGGCTTTGGCAAACTTAAGATTGGTCGTTTCCATCGCTAAAAAATATGTAGGAAGGTCTCCAAATTTAACTCTGCTTGATTTGATACAGGAAGGGAATCTCGGGTTATTTAAAGCAGTTAAAAAATTTGATTGGAGAAGGGGATATAAGTTTTCAACTTATGCCACATGGTGGATCCGCCAATCGATTACAAGAGCTTTGGCCGACCAGGCAAGAACCATCAGAATTCCGGTGCATATGATAGAAACAATCTCAAAATATACAAAAGTCAGGAAAAATCTTTTGCAGGAATTGGGCCGTGAGCCCTTAGCCGAAGAAATTGCGGCTGAAATGGGTTTAGATGTTGATAAGGTCCACCACATAAGAAAGATTGCCCAAAAAGCGGTATCTTTGGAAACTCCGGTCGGCGAAGATAAAGACAAACAAGACAGCGTTTTGGCAGAATTTATAAAAGACGAAAAGACAATAGCGCCCAATACAGAGGCTGCCAGGAAACTTTTGAAAGAGCGCTTAAAGGAAATTTCCAGCGAACTGACGCCAAGAGAATTAAAGATTTTAGGAATGAGGTTCGGCTTAGATGACGGCGTAATGCACACATTAGAGGAAACAGGCGAAGAATTCGGCGTGACCCGCGAGAGAATCCGCCAAATTCAGGCAAAGGCATTGGAAAAACTGCGAAAACACAAAGAACTTAAAAAAATCAGGGATTATTACTAAAACAAAAAAGCCCCATATGGGGCTTTTTTGTTTTAAAGTCGATTTATGCAGTAAATCCAAGATAGGTAATTGCAAGACCTATAAAAACCGCAATCACCAATGCAAATGGCAAAAATGGCGCATTCTCCATTTTTTTTGCGCAGCGCTTCATCATTTCCGGTAAAAAAAGGAGAGTTAAACCTTTCAACAAAGAAAGCCAGCCTAAAATTGTGATGATGACCTGCCAATTTTGCACCCAAATATTATGGGCTAAAACCATAGCAATACCTATTAAAAGAGTAATAAATCCCCACAAAAATAAATTATCTTCATTTTCTATCTTCACAAAAAGGTGTTTTAGGTGTTTTTCTTTTATAAGAAGAGCGAGGGAAATTGCTACAATTGAAATTCCCCAAACTTCTGCTAAATAATTTGAAAGTGGCATATTTTAAAAAAATTATTAAGTTAACAATTTTTTTTACGACCTTTTAAAAATTTGTGCTTAAATCAATATCTTTTGCATCTTTAACTTTTCCTTCATGCTCGCCCATGGTTGCTTCTGAAGAACGGTGGGTATATGCAAAAATTATCTCTTTTCTTTGGTCTATGGATAAATCCTGCCTGTTTATAGCTGGTCCGCCGATGCATCCGCCTGGGCAGTTTAATAAATCTAAAAATTTGTAAGGTTTTGTCTTTGCTTTAAATTCTTCAAAAACTTTTTTGATATTTTCAACACCGTCAGTTATAAATATTTCTCCTTCTTTGAACAGTTTTTGTATATGAGAAGTTGAGGCTAATCCCCCGGAAACGGGATAAATTTTTGTGTACTCTCTTATAAAGGAATCAAAATAATAATTTTCTGTAAAATCTTCTTCCTTAATTTTTTCCTTCTCAAAAATTTGTTTTAAATCTTTTAGGGTTATTACTGCATCTATTTCCTTGTATTTTGGGGCTTCAATAATTTCTTTTGCCCAGCAGGGAGAGATAAAAATAACTTTGCAATTCGGATTGAATTTTTTATGAACCTTTGCCATTGCGGCCATGGGTGAAACGACCGGCATTAAATATTTTTTCAAATCCGGGTACTGGGTTTTTACAAGGGCCACAACAACAGGGCAGGGGCTGGCAATGAATAATTCTTGTTCCGGGTGGTCTTTTATATAATTTGCATAAGCCCAATTGACCATTCTGGCTCCGAAAGTCAATTCTGTGACCTCTTTAAATCCTAATCTGCGCAGCATCCCTATAATGTTAGGATATTTAAAATCAATAGCAAAAGTCGGGGCCAACATCGCCACCGTTTCGTTGTTTTTTATTAAATCTATTTTCTGTTGTAATTCCATGTTTGACCGCTATTTAGCTTCGGTTATTTTTTGCACATCGGCCCGCTTTAAAAGTTCTGTTTGCAGCCATTCAGCTAATTTTTGGTCAAGCGCGGGGATTACTCCTTCGGCTTCATCGGACCCTTTGATAGTTTCGTCTTCATGCCCGGCAGTTAAAATAATCAATCGGCTCAGGCCTAGCATTTGAAACATAAAGTTGCGCTCAATATCTACATTTTGTATCTGGCGGTAGGGGATGGCGTTTTCTGTTTTATTTAAAACTCCCCGCTTTATTTTGAAAGAATCCTCTGTTATTGAAAATACATAATTTTTGTAAGTCAACCAGGCAAAGGCAAAAGATACGGCAAAAATAAGCAAAGAAAGTATAAATATAATCAAAGTTGCCCACAAAGCATTTTTTTGCATATTACCAAAAAAGGTATTTGCCAAAAATGGCTGAAAAGACAAAATAAAAAGGATTATTGAAATTATCAGGAGAATAAAGGCGACCGGAGATATTTGTAAAAAAAATAACCAGAACACTTTTTTTCCGAGTGCTTGGTATCCTTGTTTTGGGCCCTTTTCTGGGACTGGGGCACCTTTTGGGTATTGGACGGTGTTATTATCCATAATTATGAGGGAGGGAGGAATAAAAATATGAGTTAGCGAATGGTTTTTATTCCGACCGAGCGATTAATTATATAGATGCGAAGCATTTATATAATTTTTAGCTTGGGAACCATGATCTGAACATGCTCCATGCTACAAGCAGTAAAAGAATTACATAAAAAATAACCAAGTGCCAGGTTGGGAATGTAAAAAAATTGGCTACTGCTAAAATTGCATCTCCTAATGTCATTTGCTTAAAGATTTAATAAAGTTTCCCCAAATAAAATCAAGGAAATTTTTTATTTGATCTGTAAACCAAATAAGACTTAAGCCCCACTTGCTTGAGTTCAGGGATATGCCGAAAGGAGCCAATATCTGGCTGAAACTAAACCCAAAAAAGTGCTGTAAAAAATAAACCACTATAAAAAAAGCTATAATGCCAAGTACAACCCTGACAACAGGAATGGCAATAAATTTTATGAAAAAATAGATAACGGCTACAGCAATTACTATTTCTATAAGTGACGTGAGGTCCATTATTGTATTTTATAAATTAGTCAAAAGATATTCTTATATAATTTTACCATAAAACAGAAAAATCTGGCAATGTGATAATTTATGGCAGGAAGGTTTAAGATTCTTTATCTGAAATTAAACTATTTAATATCTTTTTGACAGTTTCTATGCTATCAGGTTCAATTATTGAAATTGCCACCGCTTCTTTGCCAATTTTTTTAAACTGTTTTTTTATTTTTGAAATAATGTTTGCCTCGACGACATCGCTTCTGCTCAAAAATATATATTCTGGTTTTTCCAAAAGTAATTTATTATATGTTTCTAATTCTGTTCTGACAGTTTTATAGTCTTCAATCGGGTTAGGGGAGTCAGCTGAAATAAAATGAAACAAAACTTTTGTACGCTCTATATGGCGCAAAAATTTAATGCCAAGTCCTTTGCCGGTGGAGGCGCCCTCTATCAGTCCGGGTATGTCGGCTAATATCAAATCGTAATATGCGCCTAAGTTGGGTTCTAGGGTTGTGAATGGATAGTTTGCAACCTTTGCATTGGCTTTTGTCAGTTCGTTGAGTAGGCTGGATTTGCCCACATTGGGCAGGCCTATAAATCCAACATCGGCAATCATTTTTAACTCCAGGCGTAATTCAAAATATTCGCCGGGTGTCCCTTCTTCAAACTGTTTTGGACTGGTATTGGTCGATGACCTGAAAAACCAGTTTCCTTTTCCGCCTTTTCCGCCCCTTGCGACCATTTCTTGTTGGCCGATTCTAGTAATTTCGATATTTTTTTTTGTATTAAGGTTGTGGCAGACTGTGCCAATTGGCACCAACAAAGTTAAATCTTCGGCATTGCCGCCGTCATGAAGTCCCGATTTGCCATTTTCTCCGTTTTTCGCTTTGTAGTCTTTTACAAAACGAAACTGCCTTAAAGCTCCCAGGTCAGCGACCCCTTCAATGAAAATATTGCCGCCTATTCCGCCATTGCCGCCCATGGGGCCCTTTTCGCCTTTTATTTTGCTGAAGGCTACTAAACCCCTGCCGCCATGACCCGCCTCGACGGTTATTTTTATTTCATCTACAATCATAAATAGAATTTACTTTACATAAAGATTACAAAGGCAATGCCCGTCTTTTTTGATTTCGTCTTTATGCCAGAAACACGGGCAGCTTTTTTTTGAATCCTCTAATTCGTTTCCGGAAATCCTTCTGCACGGGCAATATTTTTTGCCGTATTTCTTCTCATTTTCCAGAAGCCCGTTAATTATTCTTTCAACAGTTTTTTTGTCAGGATTCAGTTGAAATCCATTGTTTTTGGCATACTCATCAAACTCTTTTGTCAGTTCCTCAATTTTTTCTCGATTATTTGTGTTAGTCATTTTTAGCGGTTTCTTTTAAAATATTTTCTAACCACTCTTTAATCGTTTTTTCAGGTATCAGCCCTACAAAACTATTAATCGGTTTTCCTCCCTTGAACAAAATAACTGTTGGAATCCTTTCAACGCCAAACTTCTGGGCGGTTAAGGGAATATTATCGAGGTTGGCCTTCATCAAAACAATTTTTTCCTTAAAATGTTCAGCCACCCTGTCTAAAATTGGGCCTAAAACCGAGCAGGGTTCGCACCAAACAGCAAAAAAATCAACCAAGACAAGCTTGTCCGTGTAATTAATTTCTTTATCAAAATTGTTATCCGTAATTTTAATATCTGTCATAATTTATTTGTTTAGATTTATCGATTATTTTGTTGCACGCACCATTCAATATAAAAATATCTTATACCCTTCATATAAAAATTATATAGTAGGCTATATAAAAGGCTGTATCAAAATTTGCATCTGTTATAATCATAATTAAATAAATTAATTTTAATCGATATGCCAGAATCTTATTTGTTTTTTAGTCTTATTATCTTTACTAAAAAATTTAAAATCTAAAAAATCTTTTAGATCGCTTATGAATAAGCCTAAGCCGAAAGAAGATATCCATATTTCTAAATCGTTTTTTAATAGGAGCGGGCCAAGTATCATCAATAAAAATCCGAATATCCAATGATGAGGGAACCAAATTGGATCATTCAGCCAGACATTAAGATAATTGTCGCCAAATCTTCCAATTATATAACCTAAAAATGCTGCCACTAAAAAATTTACTATGCTTAAAATTATCATTAATGCCAAAGAAAGTAAACAATAATTATTATTCCCAATATAATTCTATAATAACCGAAGATTTTAAAGTTATTTTTTTGCACGTAATTTATTAAAAATTTTATTGCTACCAACGCTACGATAAAAGAGACAATAAAACCAGTTGATAAAACAGAAATTTGGTGGATATTCAAAAGCGCCTTATATTTTAATAAACTATAGGCTGAAGCTGCCAGCATGGTTGGAATGGCTAAAAAGAAAGAAAATTCAGTGGCAACTACGCGGGAAGCGCCAAAAATCATAGCTCCCACTATTGTTGCAGCTGACCTCGAAGTTCCGGGAATCATAGACAAGCATTGGACTAATCCTATTAAAAATGCTGTTTTGAAGCTTAGATTATTTATTGATGTGATTTCAGGCGTTCTGCTTTTTCTTTCAATGATCAAGATAATTATCCCCCCTATAAGCAAAGCGAATGCTACAATCCAAGGATTAAATAATTTCTTTTCTATAATATTGGCGGATAAAGCCCCTAAAAGTATAGCAGGCAAAACCCCGACTATTGTTTTATACCAGATATTTAAAATTTCTTTGTTTTTATTTATATCTTTAGTGAATGGCCAGAGTTTTTTCCAGAAGTATACTAAAACAGCAAGTATGGCTCCAAGCTGTATAACAATATCAAACAATAAGGTAAATTCTTTATCAAATGATATAAATTGATTTACAAGGATAAGATGCCCGGTGGAAGAAATCGGCAAAAATTCTGTAAATCCTTCTACTATCCCCAATATTATTGCTTTTATTGCATCTAATATAATTAACATATCGTCTGAGGTTCAACTTTAATAATTTATTCTATCAAAAAACCGCCTTGATTAAAAGGCGGTTTTTATTTATGCCTCGTAATGGGTTTCGGGATAATTTTTATATATTTCTTTTTTAGTAGATTTTTTAGTAGATTTCTTATCTAGCTTTTGCATTGAGGTAAGCCACGAAATGAAAGGAATCCTAAGTTTATCTAAGCACCAGCTGTCATCTTTAATGAGCGGCCTTTTTTCTTCTTTAAAACGATTAAGCAAAGCCAAAGTAGCTTGTAAATTTGAAGGAGACAACTTATTATGCTCTTCTAAAAATTGTTCTTTGCTTATGAATATCATGCTTAATGATACCATACTTGTTATAAAAAAACAAGGGGTTGCAAGGATACACCGGAAGACGCCCATATCTAGTTTTTTTAACAAAAGATTTTAAAAGCCGTTCAATTTTTTTCTTGTATATGCTCCAACAATTCCTGTCCCCTTGGTAAATCCAAGGGGCGTAAGAATTTCATCTGCATATTTTTCCTGAAATTTAATCAATGCTTGTTTTGTCCGCTGGCCGAAATACTGCGTTTCTTTTCCCGGAGAACCTGCGCCTGTTTGGGCCACCATAAATCCGCTGGCATTAAGATACTGCTGGAGATGTTTTACTTCCAGGTCTATATTACCAAGGCGAAGGTTTTTTGTAAAAATAAATTGATTGGTCTGTTGGCCTGCTGGTTGACTTGCATTTTGGCCAGACTGAGATTCTATATTTGCAACTAATTCCTGTAGCCTCTGAATTTCTTTTAGTATTGAGGCAATATCTGAAAGATCAACTGAATTTTGGGCAACAGTTACTGTAACGGTGTAGTTTTGGATTGAATTATCAGAAGCCATAACAGTATAAACTACCGGCTTGGTAAAGTTATTGGGTGTTGCTCCGCTCACCTGTGCTACTCCATTAATTTTTACAGATGATCCATCAGAGGTAAAAATTGCTACGAGATTGGTTGTATCGGTCCCGTAAGGAACATTTACTGTAATATTGGTTCCGTTAATAATGCCCGCGCCTTGAGAAAAACCAAAAGAGGTTAAATTTTTAGTTGTTGGAATAGGTATAGAACTTCCTCCTCCGCCTCTAGAAGGATTATTAATAGTTATGGTTCTACTATCTGCAGCATTGGCTATTGGTCCTGAGCCATATACATTCAATTGCAGGCTTCCGCCTGACGCAGCGGTGAAATTGGCAAACTTAAGCCCGGACACCGTTATCAGGTCCGAGGCTGCAAAATCAGAAGTGACATCCAAGACAACTGTCTTGTTTGAATTCTCGTAGGCCACTGACGTAGAAACCTTGCCGCTACCGCTTCCTAATATCGCAGCTGTTGTAATGCTGCTGTCCCAAGTCATGTTAAGAGCTGACGGTATCTGTATGCGTATGTCATTGGCAGCGGTGACTGTGGGGCTTGCCGAGTCGTCTGTGATTGTGACGGCAGATATTGCAGCGGCAGGGCCGTTGACCGCGAATGTTTGGTTTGATGCAGAAGAAATGGTAGGGGCGCCTATGGCTATGGTTTTATCGTCAGTTGCCGAGGTCGGGGCGCCCGATCCTCCTACTATTAAATCAAGATTGTTGCTGGCCGACGCAGCGGTGAAATTGGCAAACTTAAGCCCGGACACCGTTATCAGGTCCGAGGCTGCAAAATCAGAAGTGACATCCAAGACAACTGTCTTGTTTGAATTCTCGTAGGCCACTGACGTAGAAACCT
>Ga0209777_10007121_pt1 | contig 12481 bp, 10 predicted proteins | sample FrelakmetHBP12HB_FD_187147 | JGI IMG/M metagenome (GOLD analysis project Ga0209777, IMG submission 187147) | Freshwater lake sediment microbial communities from the University of Notre Dame, USA, for methane emissions studies -HBP12 HB (SPAdes)... | ecosystem: Environmental > Aquatic >... | reverse complement strand
TCGTTGTCCAGCTTCTTCAAGTCCTGTTCCAGGGCCTTCCTGGTGGCATCGAGGCCCTTGGATTCACCGGGCATGAGCTTATCCTCCAATGAGTTAACAGTATAAACCATCAAAACCTTTCAAGGGAAGGGCGTTCCGACTGTTTCCTCAAACACAGTTTGGGCGGGGGGCAGCTTCTAGGGCGCGTCCAAGACCCGCCGGCGACGCGCTGCGAGCCGAATCGTCCTCTTCCTCTAGAAGGCTGCTTTTGACTTCTAATCGACCGATCTGCCAAGATTGCAAACTTGCAAGCCTGACACGTTCATTTGGCGACTGGTGCGGCTGGCGCCTTAGCGCCTTGCGGTGTCGCCAAGAAAATCCCTTGGCCCATTGTGGCCGCGAGGAAGGAATCCGTGCCGTCGTTCAAGGGAAGAATCTGCGTTACGGCATAGTTTTTGATAGTGAAGTCACAAAGATAGTTTTGGATGAAGTTGTCGGACAGGCGGACGGGCAAATCGGCGATCCTCGTCCATGTAACTCCCAGATCATCGGAGCGATAGAAACCACCGTTAAGCTGAACCGCCGCGAAAAGCGTCTGGCCTAAGGGAGGAGAGACGACGGCCGAGATCAGGGGCCCCGAACCGGTCGCCGCAAAAGAAGGGAGTCCGTCACTGCGCCGCGTCCAGGTCGCTCCGCCATCTTGTGAAACGAAGACGCCACCCAAACCACCATACCCTGGCTGCGCGTGTCCCATGGCCGAGGCTACCATCAGGTCGGGGTTGTCCTTGTCCCGGTAAAGGCAGGTCACGCCGCCGATGGAGTTGCCGTCCATCGCCGCGCTCCACGTCATCCCGCCATCGGAGCTGCAATAAATCCCACCAATCATGGAATCATAAGGGCTATCGGGCGGCCCGCAGCTTTGATTGACATTCCAGCCCGCCGTGACCAAAGCGCCCGGGTTACGGGGATCGGCGGAGAGAGCGGTAAGGCCAGTCAGGGCCTGAATCGTCCCCAGGGTCGCCCATGTCGTGCCGAGGTCATCCGAACTGTAGAAGACCGGACTGCCTGTAGCCCAACACCCTGCCATAACTAGCCGGACGCGCGCGGCCTCCTGAACGATTTCCAGGGCCCCGTTGGATGCGGGCGGCATGGTCGAAACGAGAACCATCTGGCCATCGCTGTAGCGCCAGAGTCCTCCCGCTCGATCCAGCCCCCAAATGGCGCCGTCCGGCGCTTCCTTCGGGGACCATTCCGGCCCAAATCCCTCGTATGACCACGTGGCCCCCTGGTCTGGCGTGCCCCAAAGCATCTGGCTGTCTATACTCCCGCCGGCGTGAATCATCCCATCACTGGCTTTGAGCAGTTGGCCAATCTGCCGGCCCTGCGCCCATGAGTTGTGAACCTCGAATGTATTGCCGTCGTCGCTTGAGAGAAGGAAACCCATCGGATCGGTACCCAACACCAGGTTACCCGCCTTTGTCACGGCTAAATTGCAGAAATAGTAATAGCTTCCCATGGGGGGTGTGGGGCATGACCAATCACAAAGCTGGGCGGCTGTCCATCCCTCAGATGGCACTATCGTGCTGTCCCTAGCCGTCCAGGTTCGGCCGCCGTTGTTGCTGACGAGAAGACGCTTCTGCGAATAGGTGGTGTAAGGGGGGGTGAGGCCTTTCGCGTACCCAAGGTCGTAGAGCACGCCGTTTGTGCCAGGCTTTACGCACAGAGTATCATACTCGGCGTAGGCGTGCCCCGGCGGCTTCTTGACGACGTGCCAGGTGGCGCCATGATTGTTTGTAAAGGCCAGCCCTCTTGAATTTGGGTTGTCGTTGCTGTTCTCCAAGACGCCATAGAGCGTGTAGGGGGCGACGCGGCTTTGCGCAAGGCTTCTAAAAAGGTGGCCATTGCCAAAGTTTGGCAGGCCAGCCATTCTCTCCGCCCAGTTCTGCCCCCCGTCTTTAGAGGCCAGAAACACGCCTGTAGTGCCCTGGGCAAAGCAGGCGTAAACCAAGCGTGGTGTAGCGGCATCGGCAAAGAAGAAGTGAAAACCCTTCTGGAGGCGGTTGAGTCCTTTGCTCACCGCCACCCGGCTCCAGCTTACGCCGCCGTCGTTCGAACTGTACAAATGAAAGTTACTATTGCTCGGACTGGCCATCAAGTAGAGAGTGCCTGCTGCATCTTGTGTGATCCCCCAGCCGCTGATGTCCGTTCCAAAAGGCAGGGAAACGACCTGGAACGTGCTCCCCCCGTCTGTACTTCGCACAAATGGCCCTGGATAGTAGGAGAGGTAAAGCACTTGCGGGCTATTACGGTCCTCCAGCATCCACCGTACAGAACCAGGAAGCGCGTTGGTAAGGGAGCGCCAGCTTTCACCCCCATCTGGTGAGAAAAGGCTGCCCCAGTAATAGAAGAGATGGTCCTGCGCCACTCCGCGCTGGCGAAAAACAGTGTCGGACCCAAGCGACTCCGAGCCACGCGGCCCGGTAGGCGTGATGGAATAGGAGGCGCTCTGTGCCATCGGCGCCGCGCCGAAGATCAGCCATCCGACAAAGAACATGGCTTCAACTTGCCAGTGGCGCTTCATTCTCGCCATGCGTCGCTCCTTGCCACCCAAAAGATTCCCGAGCGTGCTGCTCTTGGCGAAGCTTGTTCCCGGGCTGGCCTCGTGGCCAGCCCGGGAACAACCCTGTTCGTCTCATCTCCTACTTCGCTCTTTTACCAGGCTTCCCCCTCAATCCCCAGGCGGGGGACAGGTCACCAGTCCGTCGATTTCAAATTGGGTATTTGCAAGCGAATTGGAAAGCGACCAGTTCGTCGTGACTGTGACGTTGGCATTGTAGTACCACTTGGCGCTCACGCCGCATGGGGGGCACTTTTTGTTAATAAGGGGAATCGTCACCTTGGCCACGGTTGATTTGACATCGGTGTTGTCGATAAGGATGGGCGTGCCGACGACAAGGTCAGAAGTCGGATTCCCTCCCATCGTGATAGTGGCTACGACCGTTCCGATGTCGTCGCAAGGCGAAGCGGTGCCCTTGCCGAACTGAAGAACGAGATTATAGCCTGTTGATGAGCATGTGAATATGTTCGACGCCGCAAAAATGCCTGGACCTGGCTGAGTTGGGATATAGGTGAACTTGGGTGAGGATGCGGCCGTGCCGCCATCGATAGTATTAACTGTGATTGCGATGGGAAGAGGAGTTGAGAGTGTCCCCCCCGGACAGCCAGGTGGGGCCCATAGGCTGACGGCGGTAGGAGACCCGCTGCCCGACACCAGCTTTATGCCAGTAGCGCAGGTGGGTACGTAGGAACCGAAAGAGTATGACTTGATCCTCATTAGGTTGGTTCCTGTGATTGCCACCCAGTACCCACCTTTCGACGACCCTGACGATGGGTTTGGGAAGGAGGATGAAATCGTTGGATCGAGGCGCTGGTAAGAGAAGTAGTTCGGCAGCGTTGCTTGCTGGCCATCCGGGTTCCAGACGGTCACGAGGCTGGGGGTGCCCGTGTGGCCTGGGAGGCTTGTTGCGTTGCAGCCCGTGTCATCCGCCTTCCAGCCGAGGGTTGACAGAGCGCCCGTAACGCTCGTGCAATATCCCCAACTGACATTGCTGCAATTGGCGCATGGAGGCGGCGAAAGACATGGGTGCACCCCAGCGACGGGCATCGTGTCGCCCACGGTGGCCTGTACCGCCTGGCTAGAGTTGCTCGGAATGCTGGAGGGATAGTACAAGTTTTGGCCGTAGATAATTACGGAGGCGCCGCCGGAAATCGGATCGGCACTTGGACTGATGGAAGTGACGGCAGGTGGATTAAACCCGTAATAGAACCCCTGGAAATTGCTTTGACTCCAGCTTAGGTGGCCACCCACACCGCTAATCTTGTTAATGACGCTTACGCACGCACCTCCATAGCCGAGATTGGAGTGGGGAGTACCGCAATTCGAGCACCCCGTGATTGGCCCCATAAAAACCTGGGTTGTCGTGGCCCCTGCAATGGCCCCCATTCCATCAGTAGAGTGAAGATTGCTAGTGCAGCCTTGTCTAGTGCAACTCTTGCCTTCGGCCCAATTGCCCCCACCTGTAGTCCCGGTTGGCGGTGGCCCCACGCGGAACTTAGCCTTGACGTCTGCCGGATCAAAATTCAGGCCGTTGATGGTCAGGATGTCGCCGCCTTCTTTCTTCCCGTAGTGAAGCGAAGTGTTGTTGACTATTGGCTTCAGATGGCCGCTAGTCGCAGGACCTTCTTCGGGGTCTGGAAGGGTGTCTGGAGGGGCGGCCTGGTACCCGGATGCAAGCGTGGCTGAGTAGACGTATAGCGCCACGTCGTCCAAATAGAAGGGAATTGTACTGTTGCCATTGGGTCCGATCGCCTCGAACTGAAGGATGTATGCGTTTCCAGGACACAGGCCGAGGTCAGCCATGGAGATGGGCACGCGGTAAAGCGTCCAGCCGGCTTGCGTGGGATTCACGGTGGCGACTGGGTAAGCCTGGCCGGTACCCTGATCCACAAATTGGATGCTCAACGATTCGGTCACCTTCTGGGAAAGGAGGGCCGCCGGCGTCTCATAGTAGAAGGACAGCGTCAGAGAATCCTGGGTGTCATCGGGGAAGGACACAAACTGCTGTAGCATGTCCGTGCTCTGAGACAACCCGCCAAGAATTGCGACTCCTGTTCCGTCGAAGGCTCCATCCGTGCCTACGTCTTGGATTAAGGCCGCCCCGCCCGTGCTTTCTTGATCCCATGCAAAGAAGTCGTTGTCCTCGAAGTCAGCCCCCTGAAGGATATTGGTGCTCGAGATGGTGCACTGCTTGCGGAAGATGATCCCAGTTGTGTCCGTTATCGTGCCGGTCATTGTATGCTCGCCCGGAGTGAGTGTGGACCAGTTGATGAGGACGTCGAGCCGCGTGTCCGTGGTCGAAGCGATCTGCTGGTCGTCAATGGCCGCCGTAAGACTCTGGACGCCGTTCGGCGCTGAGGCGATGAGGGAAAGCGGCGCCGCGCCCGTGACGGTGAGGCCGTCAAGGGGCACGGTCTGGAAACATCCCCGCGTGGGCGAATAGAATTCCAAGTTTGGGGTGACGCTGCTTCCTGGGACGTACTTCATGGAAACGTCGTCGATGCTGAACTTCGTGGGCTTGGTTCCGTCCGTAGTGGCTTCGAAGCGCAGCGTCACGAGCTGCCCCACGTAATCCATGAGCGAGACGGGCCCGGTGACTGTCCAGTCCCGCCCGTCCGCGTTGGAGTACTGCAACAGGTCGTGCCAGTCTCCGTCGGTTCCCTCAAGGCGGACCTTGAGGAAATCGTGCGGTGTCTTGTCGTTGCCCGTCGCCTTGATCCTCAGGGCGAAGGTGAGGTCGCAGGACAAGGCGCCTGAAGGAATGATCACGCTCTGCTCGATGGAATCCGTTTCGCTGTTCGTTCCGCCTAGTAGAACGTAGTAGCTGCCGTCATACGGCTGGTTCTTTGCGACCGACACGCCTCCTTTGGTAGATTCAAAGACCCACGGGCTCAAGCTCTTCTGCTGTTCGAACCCCCCGTTTTGGAGAAGCTCCGTGGGCTGCTGGGCCAGGACAACAAGTGCGGGCGCCAAAAGCAACATACACGCCACAAGAATCTCCGTTAACCATTTCGTTTTCATTGTATCCCCCTTTCTGGTGTTGGGACTACTCCTCCCGATACGTCGTGTTCCCGCAGTGTGCGCAGGGCGGGATCGTGTCCCCCTGGGCGACATGGGTCGTTTTCCCGCATTTGGTGCAAACGTACCCAGTGGTTTCCGGCGCCTTTTCTCCAGTTTTTGCCATTCTCACCTCCTTTGGCTTTTGGACTTCCAGAGATTCCGTGGGAGTGTGAGCCGGATGCCAACATGGCCCACTGGGCTTTGCGCCGTGAGGTTGCTTTGGGCCTTCAATTTCCTTTCCCCTTTCCCCTGTGATGCACGCAAGATAAGTGCTTTGCAGGGAGCGCGCATCATCCCAAGGACTGACAAATCCCAACGGTTTTGTCATCCCTAAGGGTGAAAGACCTTACGCATCAGGGTGACTTATGGACTTCCGGGAATCACACCTAGGGGTGATGACAAGGCACGCTGACGCCCCCACATTGTCAGAAGTCCGGGCTCCCGCCCTAAGCCATGGGCAAGAGCTCAGGAGGCACGAATGACTATGGGGAGCTTTCGAGATGTGCAGTCAGTGCCAAGGAGCTTGATGGGGATGCCACGTTTCGCTCGCTTTGTGTATCTAAGGTAGAATGGAGGTGGATGATGAGACGAGGTGGGTTGGTTCTCTTGGCGTTCTTTGTGGGGGCGTGTTCTTTGGGGTTGTGGGCCGCGGGGCCCGCGGCCGGTCCCGGCGGCACGTGGATCAAGGGAGGCGTGAACGCCGAGGGCGGGTACGAAATTCAGCTCATTACGAAGCAAGCGGCGCCTTCGCTGTTCACGATCTGGGCCGTGAAGGTCTATTCCGAGCCGAGCCATTCCTTCTTGTGCGCCCTGGTGGATGACGGCGCGCCCGGGCCGGTTGTCCAAGCCATCGCCTCCGAAAGGCCTAGCGCAATGGCGACGGGGGCGCTTGACGATACTCACCCCCTCTTCGGGCTCCCGGCACCCCCCGTCACGGACCGCACTCTACGCATCGAGTACGTGACACAGAAGGACGGCGCTCAAAGTCTCTTTCTTCTGGCAGAATTGCATGGGCTCAATCTGAATCAGTTCGAGATGCTCTCAGAGCCTGATTCAGGGGGGCATATCAAGCACTGCGGCTGGTGTCCGCCCGAATTCTGCGGATGTGTCTATTGCCAGGGACCCGCCTTCACGCTGTGTTGCCCGGACTGCACGATTGCGTGTGAGGTTATCGTCTGCCCCCCGTAAAGCACCGCAAACAGACGCAACGGTTCTCCAGGCCGGCCCGCGTGGCCGGCCTTTTTCTAGGCTTCCTCCAGCTTTTTCGGCTTAAAAAGCTCACGGTCCGCGCCCTTCCTCATGGCCCACAGGATCGCCTGGGTGCGGTCTGACACTCCGATTTTTCGAAGAAGCGACCTGAGTTGGCTCTTGACGGTGTTGAGGCTCGCCCCCGTCCGCTTCGTGATCTCCTGGTTGCTAAGCCCCTGGAGCACGAGCCTGAACACTTCACGTTCCTGTCGAGATAGGACACCGATCGCCTCTTCGAACTCGCCGCGCGGAGGTTGCACCTGCGGGCTCGCCCAGCGTAGCGCCTCCTCCATGGCACTTTGGTCCAAGACTTGTTCACCCGCGGCGATGCGTCGGATAAGGCTGAGCAGATCGAGTCCCGCCGCGTCCTTGCTCAGATAGCCCGCGGCGCCCAAGAGGACGGCCTGGCGGATCGTCTCGGGATCGTCACGAACGGTGAAAAGGAGGACGGCCGTCTTCGGCCTTGCCGCCTTGATGGCCTTGAGTACCTCCAACCCGCTTCTATCAGGCAACTGGACATCCAGGATTAGCACGTCAGGTTCGAGGCTCTGCGTCAGGGCGATCGCGGCGGCACCGGTAGCCGCCTCTCCAACCACCTTGAGATCGGGCTGGTCGAGGGCGGCGCGAAGACCCTCTCGAACCACCGGATGGTCATCCACGATGGCCACGCGGGTCCGCTTTCGCGGCGGACAATCTGGCACAACGTTCTTGGCGGGTCTGTTCACTCTAGATCTCTCCATGAGGGTCAGAGTCCGGCACTTTGAACGGCGTCCGGCCTCCCTCCGAGGCCCACTTCAAACCGGATGATCGTTCCCGCGCCGTCCGCGGTATCCACTTTCAAACTGCCTCCCACCATGCGGGCGCGCTCCCGCATGACCTCTAAACCATAGTGCGCGGGCTTCCTCGATAAAGGAGCTTCAAAACCCCGGCCATCGTCACAGATCTGTACGGAGAGCCTGTCATGCACCAGCGCAATCGCAACCGCGATACCAGTACACTCCGCGTGCCGGGCGGCGTTCAGGAGGGCCTCCCGGCCGATGGCATAGGCGGTCTCCTCGATTCCCGCGGCGAAACGCATTTCTTCCCACTGAACATCCCATGTCACCGGGACCATGATGTTCCTCTCGGCATAGAGCCGCAAAGCGTCGGGGAACCCCATCCGGCCCAGATCCTCGGGACGCAGATGGTGGATGATCTCCCGGCATCCCTTCTGAGCCGAGGAGAGATAGTCACGGATGCGCCTTAAAACCATGGCCGCGGGGCCCATTCGAAGCCCGGGCGTCTTGCCTTCCGCACCAGTGAGAACCATTTCCGCCCCAACGAGCCACGGAATGATCTCGTCGTGCACGTCCCGGGCGACCAATTGGCGCTCCTCCTCGCGGGCTTCCCCAAGCTGGTCCAGGAGGCGTTCCAGGGCTGCTTGATTCTCCGATAAGCGGCGAACGAGATCTTCCCGCTCTTCCTGTTGAAGAACCCTGTCCGTAATGTCGGTGACCAGTATCAATGTTCCGGCCAAGGCGCCCTGAGAGGAGCGGATCGCCACGGCCGAGAGGCGCGACCAGAGGACGCCGCGCCCTGTCCCTAGAGGCACCTCACAAGCCAAGCTCTGGCCCTCCTTGAGCGCTCGCAACAGTCCATCGGCTTGCTCTCCGGAGGCCGGGTCAAGGTAAGCGGCCGGCGTTTGTCCCATGAGGCCTTCTTTCGTGTGGCCGAGGATCTCGCACAGCCTGGAGTTCACGAATGCGGTCAGCCCCTGGGCATCCAAAACCCATATCCCCTCTTGGGCCGATTCCACCAGCGTCCTGTACCTCAGGGTCGCCGTAGCCAGCGCCTCCTTCATCATGCCGTGCTGTTGCTTCCACCAGGCCCAGGCAAAAGTCGCCCCGAGCAAGAGGACAATGAGGGCCAAACACCAGGCCAGCCAGAAAACGCTCTTCAAAGACGCGTAGACCTCGGAGCGGTCTGCCTGGATCAGGAGTCCCCAACGGGCATAGGGGATGTATGTAGTGGCAAAGAAGACTTGCACTCCTCTTGAGTCAGCGCTCTCGCTTTGACAAATGTCACCTCGCGCCGCTCGGCTAGCCGGGCCATCCGTCGTTTGGCGCTCAGAATACGAAAGATGGGGGACCTTTGGGGACGGAGGGACCGGGTTCACGTAAAGAATCCGCCCCTCGTGCGCTTGGACGAGATACGCGCGCTGGCTCTTGAACCCCCCCGTAGCGTTCAGCATGAAAGGAAAAACGTACTTGGTCACGCTGATCGTCATCGCGATCCAGTAAGCGGGCGCTGCCCCTGCCGCATCGGCCCGGTCTGGACCGCCAGACAATCCGCCCAAGGGCGCATAGAAGGTCAGCCCGACGCCACCTGCCCCGGTCTCGTGAAAGGCTGAGAGCACCGGAGGGCTTGTGGCTGACCACTGCCGCAAGTCCGGCGGCCCAGGCGCCTTCTCAATCGATCCTGAACTCTCCCAACAGAGCCATTCCCCCTTCGCTGTGAGGATCCCCCATGCTTCGAACCTGCGCGGCGCGGCGTATTTCCCCAAGACATCCAGTAGGGCCTTTGAGTCCAACGTGCCCAAGGCTTTGGAGGCCCCGGTCGTTTTCGGCAGGCAGGCCAGCTCATCCAATTTCCAGGCGTCCTGTGTCTCAGCGGCCTTTTGAAGATACCAGGCTTTGAGCGTCTGGCCTTTGGCGAACGCCTGATTTTCCAGATTATCCAGCGCGCGCGCGCTCACCAGGTTCTTTTGGTAGGAATACGCCCAGACGCCCGCACACGCGGCCACGCCCAGGCAAAGGAGCCCGCAGATGGCAACGGAGCGGGGAAACACTACGAACCGAATGGCAGATTCGCCTTGAATCCGGTCCATCACCCCCTCCTGATTACCCTGTTGTTATTTTATCAGCGGCCGGACGCCAAAGCAATTCGCTCATTATAAACGGGGCCTGCTTGGCGCCTGAAAATGGCCCCCATAGGGACTTCGCGCTCTCTGGACGGGCGCGTGCCGGTCCCGCCTCTTCGCCGGTTCCCGATGGTGCCCCGTCACCCCTAGGTGTGATTGGCACAGCCCCCGCCATCATCCTTTGGGATGAGTGCTCCTCCCCTAGGGCTGAAGAATCGCTCTTCCAGCCTCACCTCCAGGGATGATGACAACGCCTCCGGGGGCGCTCAAATTGTTAGGCAGAATCGGCTCGGTCCCATTCGTTTGCCGAAAAGGAGGAGGGACTCATGATTACGGAACTAGCGAAACAGGAACTCGGGGAGATGGGCCGCAGGGCGCGCGCGGCGTACCTGGTGGAGCAGGCGGGGTACACCCTCGGCGTAGCGGCCCTGGATGGCGCGGCGCTGGAAGAGATGCTGCCCGAAGGCTTCCTGAAGGAGGTGGCAACGGCGCGGGACGCGGTCCATGCGGCCATACAGGACAAGAAGCTCATGAGCGAAGAGGCCAAAGATGCCACGAAAGCCCAAAGCGCCGCTTTCGGGAACGCCAAGGCATGGCGACGCAAGGTCGTCGGGTTGGCAAAGGCGGCTTCACGCCAGGGCAAGCACGTCCCTGAGGGGCTCCTCGAGATCACGAGCGTGAGCAGGGGGCCGAACCTGACCAAGCAGGTCGTGGAAATGACGAAGCTCCTGGAATCCAGCCTCAGCTGCTTCTCGCCCAAGGTCCAGGACCCTCTCCTGTCCGAAGGAAAAGCCCTCATCCAGACGCTCACGGACGCCGACGCGACACAAGAGGTCAAACGCTTCTCCGAACTGCCCACGGCGGTACAAAAATTCTTCGTAGACAAGGGGACGCTTTACCAAGGCCTCAAGATCATCAACGACACCGGCCACTCGCTGCACGCTGGCGACGCGCGCGCCGCGGCCCAGTACAACCTCACTATCCTCCACAGGAAGGGCAGGCGGGGCGGCAAGAACAATGGGGGGGAACAGCCCGCCACCAAGCCTGCCGCCTAGCGCGTAAGGCCCGCCGGGGCTTCGGAGAGGGAGGAGCAGGGGATGCGCAAGCACGCGCTTTCGAATGCACAAGCCAGCGCTCGTACGCGCAAGCCCTTGCTGCACGCCCGCAAGCCGAATCCCAGCATACGCAGGCCGAATCTGAGCGTGCGCGAGCCCCTGTTGCACGCCTGCAAGCCGGATCCGAGCGTCTGCGAGCCCCTGTTGCACGCCTGCAAGCCGGATCCGAGCGTCTGCGAGCCCCTGTTGCACGCCTGCAAGCCGAATCTGAGCGTCCGCAAGCCCTTGTTGCACGCCTGCAAGCCGAATCTGAGCGTCCGCAAGGCCCTGTTGCACGCCGTCAGGGAGAATCTAAGCGCCTTCAAGGCGAATCTTAGGGCCGGCAAACCCCTGCTGAGCGCCTGCAAGCCCGATCTGAGAGCCGGCAAGCCGTTGTTGCACGCCTCCAAGCTGAATCCGAGCGTGCGCAAGCCCCTGTTGCACGCGCGCAAGCCCGGTCTGAGCGTGCGCAAACCGAGGCGGCCCGTGCAACACGGCGTGGCTCCGGCGGAAATAGCCCACCCCCTGATGCAACGGGATTTGAGAGACGAGGCCTGACATGGACCAAAGTCCCCTGTTGCCGTCGTCCATCTCCCCGGCCTTTTTTGCGCTGACAGCCGCTCTCGCCAAGCTTTCCGTCCTGGCCATGCTTTTGGAGCGGGCGCTCGTGATGGTCTTCGACTACCGGTGGTACAAGCAGTACCTCGATAATAAGGGTCTCTCGGCACCCATCGCCTACGGCGTCTCTCTCCTTGTCTGCTGGTCGTACCGGCTGGACGTCTTGAGCGACCTCTTTGAGCCCGGCAAGCCCACCGCTCTGGGCGTCGCCCTCACGGCCGCCATCGTCGCCGGGGGCAGCGCGGGCGCCATCACGCTCTTCCAAGGCGTGCTGGGGTTCACCCAGGAGGCGCAGGCCGCCCTCAGAGGCGCCAAGGTCGAGAAAGCCAAAGCCGAAACCGAAAAAGCCAAGGCTGAGATCGTGGAATCCAAAACGAGGCAGGCGGAGGCGCTGAGAAAAGTCAGCCCCTGAATCGAGACGAGAGGAGGTAACCATGAATGTGAGAAATATCAACGGCACCAGCCAACTGGATTGCGAGTGCGGGAGTTGGCTGGAGCATTGGAAGAACTTCAGCGGACAAGCCCTCCGGGCCTATTGCCCCGTTGTGGATTGCTATGGAAAGCCTGAGGTAGGGGCCCACGTTCAAAAAGAGGCTTCTTCGGATAATCGCTGGTTCATCGTACCGCTCTGCAAGCCCCACAACGGCAAGACAGGCGAAACCCTGACTGTGAGCGACAGTATTGCGCTCGTCCCGGCCAACGTCAGCGAAACCTGCGGCAATTAGCGTGAAACCATGCCCTATTATGCCTGGATAGACCCGACAAAAGACAAGCGCGCCGCTGAGGGGCTCCTGCGCCTGAAAGACGGGCTGATCAAGGAGGGAATCCCAGCCCGGACGGTGCAGGATACTCTGCTCCTCGCGACGTGGAACCTTCGGGAGTTCGGCCAATCCATGTACGGCTACCGCAGCAAGGAGGCCCTCTCCTACATCGCCGAAGTCATCAGCCGTTTCGACCTCATTGCAG
>Ga0209777_10007120_pt1 | contig 12481 bp, 10 predicted proteins | sample FrelakmetHBP12HB_FD_187147 | JGI IMG/M metagenome (GOLD analysis project Ga0209777, IMG submission 187147) | Freshwater lake sediment microbial communities from the University of Notre Dame, USA, for methane emissions studies -HBP12 HB (SPAdes)... | ecosystem: Environmental > Aquatic >... | reverse complement strand
CAAACCACGATCTCTATCGGCCTGATGTTGTAAGTTTTCAGGTCCTTCAAGTGGCCCTTCTTGCTGCGGTCGGCAAGGATGCCGCCAAAAATAGCCGGGTGAAGGCTTTTCACCCTTCCATCAAGCATCTTCGGGTATCCGGTCAGCTCCGGCACCTCGATGACCTTAATCTTTCCCTTCCTTAAATGCTCGGCTGTCCCGCCGGTGGACACGATGTCATATTTCATCCTCTTCAATCCCTTTGCAAAAGGTATCAGATCGGTCTTGTCAGAAACAGATATCAAAGCCAGTTTATTGTTTTTCAATTTTTACCCGTCTCCCTTCCCCGCTTTAGGCGGGTCCGCCTCCGGCGGATATCTTTATTAGATTATCTTGACTCTTCGCCCTTCAATCTTTAATTTGCCTTCCGAGAAAAGCCTTATCGCCTCCGGATAGATCCTGTGCTCCTGCTCAAGGATCCTAGCTGACAGAGACTCTTGCGTGTCATCATCAAGGACGGGCACCGCGGCCTGGATTATTATCGGTCCGGTATCGCAGCCCTCGTCAACAAAATGGACAGTGCAGCCGGAAATCTTGACGCCGTGTTCAAGCGCCGTTCTCTGGACATGTAGCCCAGGAAAAGCAGGCAGAAGCGCCGGATGTATGTTCATCATCTTTCCCTTGAAATGACGCACGAATTCGGGCGAGATCAGCTTCATGTAGCCTGCAAGGCATACCAACCCCACATTGTTCTTCTCAAGCTCCGCAATGATATCTTTCTCATAAGAGGATTTGTCCTTAAATTCCTTGTCGTTAACGGCCACCGCTTTGATGCCGTGCTTTTTCGCGCGGTCAAGCGCCGCCACACCCGGGATATTGCTTATGACAACAGCTATTTCAGCCTTGATCTTTTTAGCCTCTATCGCATCGATGATAGCCTGAAGGTTGGAACCTCTTCCGGAAACAAGAACGCCTATCTTAAGCATTATCTTATCTCCACCTCGCCGCTGCCCTGTTTTATCTCCCCGATGACAACGCCTTTCGAAAGTTTTGCGGCGGCTCTAGCATCTTTTTTATCGACGGCCAGGACCATTCCGATGCCCATGTTGAAAGCCTTGAACATCTCACCGTCGGATATTTTGCCGTATTTTTTTATGACATCGAATATCTTAGGCACCTTCCATGACGCGCTCTCGAAAACGGCTTTTGCCCCTTTTGGCAGGACCCTTCCCACGTTTTCCGGCAGCCCGCCTCCAGTTATATGGGCGATCGCCTTCACATTGATCTTATCGATAACCCTCATAATTGTTCTTGAATATATTATCGTGGGCGTTAACAGCGCTTCCCCTATTGTCACATCAAGTCCTTCGACGCGGCTTTTGACATTCAGCTCAGCCAGGTCAAAAAGCACTTTCCTTGCCAGCGTATATCCGTTGCTGTGAAGCCCTGATGACGGAAGCCCGATCAAAACATCGCCGGTCTTGATCCTGCTCCCGTTTATTATCTTCTTCTTATCAACTATCCCCACAGCGAATCCCGCAAGATCATATTCACCCTTGCCGTATAGGTCGGACATCTCCGCCGTCTCACCACCTATCAGAGCGCAGCCCGCCTGCCTGCATCCTTCTGCCATTCCTTTCAATATCTGCTCGATGATATCGGGCTCGATCTTGTTGCACGCTATGTAATCTAGGAAGAAAAGCGGCCTGGCCCCCAGGCACGCGACGTCATCCGCGTTCATTGCGACGAGGTCGATGCCGACCGTGTCGTGCCTGTTCATGTCAAAGGCGATCTTTACCTTGGTGCCTACGCCGTCGGTGCCTGAAACAAGCACCGGTTCTTTGTACCTGAATTTGTCTATCTCAAAACAGCCGCCAAAAAGACCTATCTCGCCAAGAACACCTTTGATATTAGTGGACTTCGCCAGCTTTTTTACTCGCCTGACAACTTCATATCCGGCTTCAATATTAACGCCGGACTGTTTATATGTAACGGATTTCAATTGTCCTCCCTGCTATCTCGCCTGTTCTGCTGACGCGGTGCCGTAATAAACATCTCCGCCCCGCAGGACTATGAAGAACCTGCAGCTGCTGTTGGTGCAGGCCCACGCCTTGTACTGAATGGCTACCTGATTATTGCTGAAATCGGAAAGCGGAACTAGCTCCCCTTTTCCGCATTTCTGGCACTTCGGAAATTTTTCGTCTGACATACTTCCCCTCCTTTTGATCCCTACTTATTTTTGTCAAAAACAAGGTTCAAATTCTTAAGACTCTCAGGCACTTCCACGGGATAATTCCCGTTCAGACACGCAAGGCAGAGGCTGTTCTTCGGAAGACTTATCGAATTGACAAGGTTCCTGATGCTCAGATAAGCAAGCGAATCCGCCTCAAGGAACTGCCTCACTCCTTCTACGCTGGTGCTTGAAGCTATCAGATGCGCCTTTGACGGCGTATCAATGCCGTAGAAGCATGGGTTCATGATCGGCGGGGAGCTGACCCTCATGTGTATCTCCCTTGCTCCCGCATCCCTTAATATTTTAACGATCTGCTTGCTTGTAGTCCCTCGAACGATGGAATCGTCTATGACTATAAGTTTTTTGCCGCGCACAATATCCCTTATGGGGTTCAGCTTTAACTTAACGCCGAGGTCCCTTATCGCCTGGCTTGGCTGGATGAATGTCCTTCCGATGTACCTGTTCTTTATGAGGCCTTCCGCATATGGGATCTTTGATTCCTGTGAATACCCTATTGCGGCCGCAATACCGGAATCCGGCACCCCGATGACTATGTCCGCGTCAACTTTATTCTCCTTTGCAAGATATTTTCCCATGATCGCGCGGGCTTCGTAAACCGTCCTGCCGTCGAGCTTGCTGTCAGGCCTGGCCAGATAAATGAATTCGAACGCGCAGAGCGCTTTTTTCGCCCTTGGCGCATAAGTTAATGACTTGATGCCTTCTTCATCGATAACGACCATTTCCCCGTTGGCGATATCTCTTACAAAGTCAGCGCCTATAACATCAAGCGCGGCGGTCTCCGAAGAAAAAACATATGAGGAGCCGAGCTTGCCCATGCAAAGAGGCCTGATACCGTTGGGATCGCGCACCGCGATCAACTTGTCCTTTGTCATTATTACAAGGGAATATGCGCCGTGGACCTTCTTGCACATTGAGATTATCGCTTTTTCTATCGTCTCTTCATTCGATCTTGAGATAAGCACGGCCATTATCTCGCTGTCGGTAGTCCCCTTGAAACGGTACCCCTCGGAGGAAAGCTCTGACATCAAGTCGGTGGAGTTCACCAGATTGCCGTTATGCGAAAGAGCCACCGGTCCGAACTTTGAATCAACGATCAAAGGCTGGGCATTCTCGATCGTGCTTGAGCCGGTCGTTGAATATCTTACATGCCCGCAGGCTATATGGCCGCCGTTAAGGCTGCTGAGTATTTCTTCATTGAACACAACCGCACACAGCCCCATCCCTCTGTGGGATTTAATTATCTTTCCATCGGCAATAGCTATTCCCGCGCTTTCCTGCCCCCTGTGCTGAAGTGCAAAAAGACCGTAGTAGACCATCTTTGAAAGGCTGTCGCTCTCAAATGAATATATCCCGTACACTCCGCAAAATTCCCTCATTTTATTCTCCCATTATCTGGACGGCAATTTCTCTGGACCTGGATCTAGTGTCATGGTCTATCACGACTATTTGCTGCCAGGTGCCAAGCATCAATTTCCCTTCCGAAAAAGGCACGGTCAACGAAGGGCCAATTACCGAAGCCCTTATGTGCGAATGGCCATTCCCGTCGCCCCAGGTAGCATTGTGAGCATAATCTTCATTCGATGGAGCGATACGCTCGCCAAGATCCTTGATATCCTTGATGAGCCCCGGCTCATACTCAAGGGTCGTGACCGAAGCCGTTGACCCTGAAATAAAAACATTGACGATCCCACTTTTGAGCTTCGATCCTGAGACAAGCTTCCCGACCTCTGGCGTAATATCGACAACATCATCTTTTCCCTTTGTGCTTATCTTGATCGACCTTGTCGCTACCGGCATATCTCTATGATCTTCTCAGCCGCCTTGTCGATCGGAACCAATTGCATTTTGCCGTCAACTCTTGTTTTGATCTCGATCTTTTTCTCTGCCAGTGATTTTGGCCCGATTATGACCTTTATCGGGAAACCGATAAGATCAATGTCCTTTAATTTGACGCCTATTGAAGCATCCCTGTCATCCAGGATCACTTCGACTCCTTTTTTGGCAAGTTCATCATATAAACCTTCAGCGACTTTTGATTGTTCCTTTTCCTTGATGTTAACGGGAACCACGGCGACCTTGTAAGGCGCTATTGAAAGCGGCCACTTTATGCCGAACTCATCATGGTTCTGCTCGATCACGGCGCCAGCGATCCTGGAGACACCGATACCGTAACATCCCATTATATAGTTCTTTTCTTTGCCATCCTCATCCAGGTATTTTGCGTTCATTTTTTCGCTGTATTTTACGCCGAGCTTGAATATGTGTCCCACTTCTATGCCTCTTGTGATCACCAGTTTCCCTCCGCATTTCGGACAGGGATCTCCGGCTTGTGCAAGTCTCAGATTATCGATCTCATCGGCCTTATAATCCCTGCCGTACTGGACATGGATCATATGCTCATCGCTCTTATTGGCGCCTGTAACGCCGTCTTCGATCTCAGTTACCGACTTATCGGCGTATATCTTGACTCCCTTTAACCCGACGGGCCCGGCAAAGCCCACGGGGGCTCCGGAAACCTTCTCGACCGTCCCGGCATCAGCCATCTCAATGTCTTCCCTGGACAATATCTTTTTCAGCCGCGATTCATTCAACTGGTGGTCCCCTCTTATTAATACGGCAATGACGCTGCCGCCGGCTTTATAGAGCAGCGTCTTGATCATTTTTTCCTGCGGAACCTTCAAAAACTTTTCCAGTTCCTCGATTGTCTTAACATTCGGTGTTTTAACTGTTTCGATCTTTGGTGTTTGTTTTGGATTTTGGATTTTGGATTTTGGATTTACCTGAAAGGTTGTCATTTCCTTGCTCGCCGCATAATCACACTCGTCACAGTGCATTATTTCGTCTTCCCCGGTCGGTGAAAGTACCATGTATTCCTGCGAAAATCCCCCGCCTATCGGTCCGGGATCGGCATGAACGACTTTATACTTGAGGCCGCACCTGTCGAAAATGCGGTTATACGTCTCGTACATTATCTTGTAGCTTTTCTCGAGCCCCGCCTCATCCCTGTCGAACGAATATGCGTCCTTCATTATGAATTCGCGCGACCTCATGACGCCAAAGCGCGGCCTTATCTCATCGCGGTATTTCGTCTGTATTTGATAAAGATTAAGCGGAAGTTCTTTGTAAGATTTAACGTTCGTGCGCACAAGATCAGTTATAACCTCTTCGTGCGTCGGACCAAGGCAGAATTCCCTGTCATGCCTGTCCTTTATCCGGAAAAGCTCCTTGCCGTAAACATCCCAGCGGCCGGTCTCCTTCCAAAGTTCTGAGGGGAGTATCGCAGGAAGCTTGACCTCGAGAGCGCCGGACATGTCCATTTCCTGCCTTACGATCTGCTCGATTTTATGTATGATGCGCCATCCAAGAGGTAAATAAGTATAGACTCCTGAAGTAAGTTTTCTGATAAGGCCCGCCCTCAACATAAGCTTGTGGCTTGCTATCTCCGCTTCAGTGGGATCCTCACGGAGAGTCGGGGCAAGCAATCGTGACATCTTCATCTTTTTCCCAACCACCCCTGCCAGAAAGATCAAAAAACATTAAGTATTATACAGGATAAGTATGCAAGATTCAAGATGCGATTTTTATCGATATTTTATTGATATACCAATAAAAAGCGGGGCATGCTCTTAACGGAAAAACGTCCATCAGGTGAAGCCGGGCACATCAAATACCCCATATTTGAAATTTTTGTTAAAAGGTAACGATAAGATACCATGACAGAGAACAGGATAAACCGGATCAGCGCTTCCGATATAAGATCGATCAGCCGCCCTAACTTAGGCATTCTTAAGAAACAACATGCATTCGTTTCCAGCTGCTTAAGGAGCCTGCAGCTGCATCGTTTGATCGATATCGGCCAGCGTGAGCCGGAACTTAAACGCGCGATAAAGGAATTGAGTACGATGCAATATCCGACAGATGCACCTCCTACCGAGAGACTGCTGAAGTCTGTCCGTGCGGAAAGAAATTTTCTGGCCCATGCATGTTCAGCAGCTGGCCTTTACCACGACCTGCTTTCGGAAAGCAAGCCGAAGTGGCAATTCGAAAAAGGTGAAGAAGCCTTCCTTTTCCTTGGCATGTATGTGGACCATGATATCGCTCTGCAATTCGGGGAACGACTGATCCACAAGATGATGCCTGATATTTACCGCCAGCTTGAACAATTAAAGGTAAAAGAAGTTGGGGACAAGGAAGCTGCGCTTGATCATCTAAAAAGCATCAGCCATGGCTTTGAAACCTGCCTGGCAAAAAACAACTTTAAAGATTTCAAGGTCTGGGGAAGAGCAAAATCCATCTTCAGCATATATCTCAAAAGTAGACGTTTTGGATTGGAAAGATTGCTGAAGGAAGGGATAGTTGATGCCATCGGCTGCAGGATCCTGGTCACCAGGAACAGCGAATGTTACCGGGCAAGGGACATCATGATTCAATGGATGCTTGACCAGGGCTGGCAGCATAGATCATTCGGACGGAATGATTACATTGCCAAACCCAAACCTAACAACTATCAGTCGCTGCATGACCTTTTCTGCGGCGAGGGAAAGCCGCCGATTGAATTCCAAATTCGGACCTTCCACATGGACGAATTCGCTCAAATAGGCGATGCCGCTCATTCTGTCTACAAATTCAGGCGGTACTTCGGAGGTTCAAAATTGGTCGAGCTTATGAAGCCCGAACCCCTGGATTCCTGGCTGGCGCTGCAAAAGCATTTGGCAGATGCGTAGTTTTTAGGTGTCGGGCCTTTTTTGGGAATGACAGGAAAAATGTGGTGCCAACCCCCAAAGTACTTTTAAGGTCTATGGTTCCCTGGTGGTCGGCAATTATCCTCTGCGTGATAGCAAGCCCCATGCCGGTACCTTCTTTCTTTGTGGTATAGAACGGTACGAACACCCTCTTAATATTCTCTTGCGGTATGCCGGGGCCGTTGTCGGAAATTTTGATCATCACTTTGTCCTCTTTTTCGTAGCTTGAGACAACGATCTCTCCACCGCCCATAGCTTCTATCGCATTCAGGATCAAATTAGTAAGGACTTCTATGATCTTTCCTTTGTCCGCTTTGACCTGTGAAATATCAGAAAGCTTTAGCTTTATGGCAATGCTCTTCTTTTTGGCCTGGACCTCCAGGAACTCGGCGGTTTCCTTTATGGCATCGTTAAGGTCCAGATATTCAAAGACCGGCTCAGCGGGCCTTGAATAATGGAGCAGGTCAGTTGACAGTGTATTTATGCGTTCAATTTCCTTAGGGACAAGCTCATTGAACTTTGCGATAAAAACCTGGTCTTTGCCCGATATCGCAAGCATTTCCGTAAGGGCCTTGAGAGGGACCAGCGCATTCTTAATTTCATGGGCCATTCCGGCAGCCATATAGCCAAGGGATGCCAATCGCTCGGACCTGATAAGGCTTTCTTGGGATTCCTTCAGCTGCTCCGTCATCCTGTTAAAATTATCAGCAAGCTCTCCAAACTCATCGATCTTGCCGATGTTTATCTTATAGGTCAGGTCTCCCTCTGATATTTTTAACAGGCCTTTTTTGAGCTCTTTTATGGGATCTTCTATATTCCTTGCAAGCAGCACCCCGATAAAAATAGTAAGAAGTATCCACGAAAGAACAAATATTATGAAAGTTGATTCCATTTGTTTTACTCGCGCATAAGCGTAATTTATCGGCTGGCCGACAATTATCCCCCAGCCAATTTTCTTTATCGGGATATACACGGCAATAACCTTTTCACCGAAAATATCGAACTCCCCGCCCGTTACTTTTCCGGAGAGCATCTGGCTTTGCCCAAAGGACATGGAGCTGCCTAGACTGATCCATCTGTTCTCCCTGTTTATGTAAATGTTTTTCTCCGGCGATACCAGGAACACCGCTCCCCTGCCGCCTATTTTTGTGGCTTCAAGGATCTTGGCGATAGCACTGAGGGTATTCTGCTCAGAGGCGCCGCTGATCCTGCTCGCTTCCATCAGCTTTATCGTGTCCTCCGCGACCCTATCGTAGCTTTCGATGACGGATTCGGACAGCGCTTTCTTGCTTATGTTTATCGAAATGAACGACATCCCTTCGAGCGAGATTATTATCATCACGATCAACGTGATTATCAGCTTGAACAACACCCTTGTTCTGAAGAAATTAATGGGGTTTTTGACGATGGGACTTCCTTCCTTCAGCATAGCAAAAAGGAACAAAGAGAGCAGCGCAAGAAAAGAAAAAAGCCACATAACGACATAAAAATAGATCACTCTTGTGATAACGAAGATCGAAAAGCAAGCAAAAAATATCAGGAACAATAACCCTGCCAGCCTGCTCATCCTGTAACGAAGAGCCGCGTTCTTCTCAAGTCTTTTCAGTCCCGTGACACAGATCAGTGAACCGAAGATCACCACCAGGGCCAGCAGGGAGAACCCGAAAACAAAATTAACAACGTCCCCGACGGGCACGATCACGCCTTCCTGGAATATCAGGTCGACCTTGGACTGGCAGAAATAATATAAGGAGGCCGCGGAACACGCCAGAACTAGAATGGTAATGATCCTGGACCTGAAATCGTAAATATTCGCGATGTGGAACCAGATGAGTATGGATATTAGGACTATGGAGTACAATAATAACTTGAAGCCGGCATAAGCGAAAGGATATTGAAGATTGAAAGCTATCTGCGAGAAAAGCAGGCCGATATCGCCAAAAGCCGACGCGACCAGGATCAAGAGAACATAAACGTCCTGAGTGCGCTTTGTGACCAGATACTGGGATGCCACAAGCATGCAGCCTAGCACGGCAGCCATGGCCATGAACATCTCGAGGAATATGATAATAAGCATTAACGGTGAAAGCACGGCTCACCTCTGGCATATAAGATTACATCACGATCTTCGGGAAATCGGCGATCTCCAGATACATCCTCTCAAGGGTCTTAAGGAGCGCCAGCCTGTTGGCTCGTGTCTTTTCGTTCTTATCCATCACCATGACCTTAATGAAAAAGTCATCTACCGGTTTTGTCATTTTAGAAAGTTCTTTTAAGGCAGATCCATAATCGTTCTTATTGGCGGCCTGGGCGATATTCGCATTTATCTCAAGATATAGGGTGTACAATGATCTTTCGTCTTCCTGGACAAAATCCGCTTCTATCACGTTCTCCCTTACGGCATTGACAGCCAGCCTCATTATCCTGTCCGCAGTAAAAACTATCCCTTTTAACCATTCTTCTTTCAGATACCTTGATATGACCTTCGCTTTCTCATATGCGTCAAGAACATCCCCAAAAACAGAGAGGACAGCGTCAGCAACATCATATCTGGTATTGCCTTCGAGCAGCACGGCTTTTATTCTGGCGGCGATGAATGAAAGGACGTCAGATATCACTTTCTGGACATCGTTATATTTGACCTTCCCGGATGTGAATATCTCGCCCAGGAACAACGGCTCGTATAACTTGTATGCCTTTCCGATCAAGTCGTCCAACTCCAGGTTCATTTTTCTGTTCAAGAGAATGCTGACTATGCCGTGAGCCTGCCTTCTTAGCGCATAAGGATCTGCGGAGCCGGAAGGTATAAGATTTATGCTGAAACATCCGACTATCGAGTCGATCTTATCGGCGATCCCCACGACCGCTCCCTCAATCGAGGAAGGCAGCATGTCTTCGGAATGCCTCGGCAGGTAGTGCTCGAATATGCCGTTCGCTATCTCTTTCGGCTTTCCTTCAAGAAGGCTGTATTCCCTCCCCATCACTCCCTGCAGCTCGGGAAATTCATACACCATTTGCGTCAGAAGGTCCGCTTTGCAGAGCTGCGCTATTTGCTTCACATTGTCTTTTTGGCTCTGGTTAAGCTTCAACTCTTTCGCGATCCAGTCGGAGAGCGCGCCGATCCTCTCGACCTTTTCATAGATCGAACCCAGCTTCTCGTAGAATGCCACCTTCGTGAGTTTCGGCACAATATCTTCAAGGAACTTTTTCCTGTCCTCTTCAAAAAAGAATTTCGCGTCACTTAGCCTGGCCGCAAGCACCCTCTCGTTGCCCTCTTTCACGTTCTTCAGGTCACCGCTCTTCACCCCGTTCGTGATATTGATGAAATGTGGCAGGATCTTTCCGGCCGGATCATGAACAGAGAAATATTTCTGGTGCTTCTTCATCACTGTTATCAATACATCCGCTGGAAGGCTCAAATATTCTTTTTTTAGGTTCCCAAAAAGGGACACCGGCCATTCAACAAGATAATTCACTTCCTCGAGCAGGTCCTTGTCGATCAAAGCTGTCCCTCCGAGTTTCTTAGCCTCCGCCTTGACCATGTCAGATATTTTCGCCCTTCTTTCATCCTGGTCCAGCAACACTTTTCCCTTCAATAAAATGCTCTTAAAAGCTTCGATATCAATTCCTTTTGCGGTATTAATGATCATGGGTTTGGAGCCAAAGAACCTGTGGCCGAATGTCTTGTTCGAGGACCTGATATCCGCTATTTGAAAGTTCAATGTTTTTTTCCCGCACACTGCCAAGATCCAATGTAGCGAGCGAATGAACTTGAAATCCATGCTCCCCCACCTCATCGAGATGGGAAGATAAAGGGATTTGATCAACCTTGGCATAAGCGCTTCGAGCACCTTGTCGGTCTCGATGCCTTTTACCATTACGGTCGCGAAAACGAATTCCTTGTCCCCTGTTTTTTTTATTTGAAGGTCTGAAACAGACACGCCCTGGCTGTTCGCGAAACCTTCAGCTGCCTTGGTCGGCGTGCCGTTTTCGGCAAAAGCTACCTGCTTGTGCGGGCCCCTGACCTCTTTTGTAAGGTCATCCTGCCTGGGCGGAAGCCCCTCTATGTAAAGCACGATCCTTCTGGGAGTACCGTATGTCTGGATGGACTTATATATCAATCTTGAGGACTGAAGCTCTTTCTCCGCTTTCTGCTTAAGGTCAGAAAGCATTGCCGGCATGAACCTGGCAGGGACTTCCTCCAACCCGATCTCAAGCAATGCGTTAATTTTTGTGTTGCTGATCTTTTTCATTTTTTCTTCATTAATGGATAGCCAAGCGCTTCTCTCTGTTCGATATAGAGCTTAGCGCACTCCTTGGCCAGCCTCCTGATCTTTCCTATATAAGCTGTTCTCTCTGTGACGCTTATGGCTCCGCGCGCGTCGAGTATATTGAATGCATGGGAGCATTTAAGGACGTAGTCATAGGCGGGAAGCACAAGGTTCGACTTTATCATATTGAGCGCTTCTTTCTGGTAAAGATCGAACAGGCTGTTTATGATCCCGGTGTCGGCAAGTTCAAAGTTATATTTGCTGTGCTCGATCTCTGATATCTTGTGGATATCCCCGTATTTTATGCCTTTTGCCCATTCGACATCATAAACATTGTCCACTTTCTGGATGAACATCGCTATCCTCTCAAGCCCGTAGGTCAGCTCAACGCTGACAGGATTCACGTCAAAGCCGCCACACTGCTGGAAATATGTGAACTGGGTTATTTCCATTCCCGCCAGCCATATCTCCCAGCCGACACCCCACGCTCCCAAAGTCGGCGATTCCCAGTTGTCTTCAACGAACCTGACGTCATATTTTGACGGTTCGATCTTCAATGCGCGGAGGCTATCAAGATAGATATCTTGGATATCAAGGGGCGATGGCTTCATGATAACCTGGAACTGGTAATAGTGGAAAAGGCGGTTGGGGTTCTCGCCGTATCTCCCGTCGGTCGGCCGCCTTACGGGATCGACGTATGCAACGTTCCAGGGTTCGGGCCCGAGGACCCTGAAAAAAGTGGGCGGGCTCATCGTTCCCGCGCCTTTTTCCATATCGTACGGCTGCTGTATGACGCAGCCCTGTTTTGACCAGAAATTAGAAAGATTCGATATTATATCCTGGAAATACACTTAGTACTGCCACGCTCCCATGGAGTGTTTTAATCCTCGCGGGTTGCCGGCAAAATCAGTTTCCGGCACCCCTGATTCAGTTGTTCCGCCCTGGGTAACGTCAGTTGTAGTTAAAGACGTCAGCATGAAATCTGTTGGCAAAGTGTAAGGCGGCTTCCCTGCCAAATTCCCAGCAAAATGCGGATCAGCTTCTATTGTTCCCACACCTCCGGAATATGCACCACCTGCATCAGAATATGTTACGCTTGTGTTGTTGCTGTGGATATTGGCCCCTGTTGTGGCCTTGTTCCCCCAAACAATGGAATTTTTGATCGAATTAGATCCGCCGCCGCCGCTATATTGAGCTTCAACTCCGCCTCCGGTCAAAGCCTCATTCGAGACGAT
>Ga0209777_10007119_pt1 | contig 12481 bp, 8 predicted proteins | sample FrelakmetHBP12HB_FD_187147 | JGI IMG/M metagenome (GOLD analysis project Ga0209777, IMG submission 187147) | Freshwater lake sediment microbial communities from the University of Notre Dame, USA, for methane emissions studies -HBP12 HB (SPAdes)... | ecosystem: Environmental > Aquatic >... | reverse complement strand
GTCTCCCGACCCGCCGCGCCCATACCGCTCGAAAGGTACAGCCATGCAACACGCCAACAACTTTCCAAAGCTTCACAACGCCGCCTGGCCCGGCGTCGTCGGCAAGGGCTCCAAGGGCGCCGAGCCCCTGATCGAGCTCGACACGATGCTCGACCTCACGGCCGCGGCCTCGGTCGACGGCGTCAAATTCGACGGTGTGGACCTTTTCCTCTTCGCCCCGCACGTCGACATCGACGCCTCCGAGGACGACCTGAAGACGCTGGCCGACAAGGTCCGCGCGCGCCAGCTCACCATCGGCTCCGTCGTCGCGCCCGTGTGGCCGCCCACCGGCGGCGGATCGGCGATGGGCAGTTCCGCCCAGCGCAAGAAGTACCTCGGGCAGGTCCACAAGGCGTGCCACATCGCCCAGATTCTGCGCGGCTTCGGCGTCCGGCCTTACGGCGTCGTCCGCATCGACTCGGCCTGCGGTGTCGCCGACTGGGCCAAGGACCCAGTGACCAACACGAAACGGATCGCCGAGACGTTCCGCAAGGCATGCGACATCGCTGAAGGGCATGGCGAACGCCTCGCCGCCGAGGGCGAGATCTGCTGGGGCGGCATGCACTCGTGGAAGCAGATGCTCTGCCTGCTGGAACTCGTCGGCCGCCCGGCGACTCTCGGCTTCCAGGCCGACATGGCCCACACGCTCCTGTACCTCCTGGGTTACAACTCGCCTGAAGACGCGATCCTCCCCGCCGGGGCCGATCTCAAGAACAAGGCCGTGCTCGATGCGGGCCTGAAGACTCTGACGGCATCGCTGCGTCCCTGGACGATCGATTTCCACGTCGCCCAGAACGACGCCACGGTCCATGGCTCCGGCACGCACGACAAGACCGGCCGCCATTGCCTGGCGACCGACCCGAACGGCGTCCTCGACATTCCGCATGCCGCCGGCTTCTGGCTGCGCGACGCGGGCGGCCAGCTCACGAAGGCCTTTAAGCATGTGTGCTGGGACGGTTGCATGTTCCCGAACGCCGTTATGATGAAGCCGCAGACTTGGAACGACATCCTCGGCGCCATGCTGGCGGTGCGCGACGCCCACGGCTGGCAGGCGTAACTCCGTAGGCTGTTCATGCACACACGACAATAAGGGGCACTCGATGACCTCGGGCCTCACGCGTCGCAGTTTCCTCAAGCGTTCCGCCGCCCTCGCCGGCGCCGCCGCGGCGGCGCAGGCCCTCACGGGGCCGTTTCTCCTTGCCGAGCAGAGCCCGAACTCGAAGCTCGCTTGCGCCGTCATCGGCTCGAACGGCCAGGGCATGGCGTCGGTCGGCGCGGCCGCCGGCGAGAAGATCGTCGCCCTGGTCGACGCCGACGACAACCGCCTCGGCGCGACGACGAAGCACCTGGCCGAGAAGATGAACGTAGCCACCGGCGACATCAAGACGTACTTCGACTACCGGCGCCTGTTCGACGAGATGGCCAAGCAGATCGATGTCGTCTTTGTGGCCACGCCCGATCATCACCACGCGCCGGCGTCGATGCGGGCGATCAAGCTCGGCAAGCACGTCTGTTGCGAAAAGCCCCTCGCCCACAGCATCCACGAGTGCCGTGCGCTCGCGGCCGCCGCCAAGGAGGCCAACGTCCGCACGCAACTCGGCAACCAGGGCCACTGTGCCGAGGGCTATCGCCGCCTGTGTGAATACATCTGGGCCGGCGCGATCGGCAACGTGCTCGAGACGCACACATGGATCGGCATGGTCAACGGCGGCACGGGCGGGCGCGGGCCGACGAAGCCTGTTCCCGCGGGCCTCCACTGGGACGAGTGGCTTGGACCGGCGCCCCAGCGCGACTACCACGACGGCCTGCATCCCGGCGCGTGGCGGAGCTGGTGGGACTTCGGCAACGGCACGCTCGGCGACTGGGGCTGTCACGAGCTTGACGGCGCGATCTGGGCCCTCAGGGCGGTACACGTCTCCAGCGTCGAGGCCCTGGAACTCTACGGCGGGAGCGACGAGCGATACCCCATCGGCAGCGCCCTACGCTACGAGATTCCCGCACGCGGCGACCTGCCGCCGGCCAAGGTCTACTGGTACGACGGCACGGAGCCCGACAAGGACAATCCGTCGAAGCAGGTGCCCGTGCGGCCGCCGATCGTCGCCGAGTTCCAGGAGAAGTACAACCGCAAGTTCGACGAAAGCTGGGGCGGCGGCGGGACGCTCTACATCGGCGACAAGGGCGTCATGTACACGGGTAACTACGGCAGCGGCCCGCGGATCCTCCCCGAGGAGGCGCACAAGGCGTTCCCTGTGCCGCCGGAGTCGCTCCCGCGGATCAAGGGCGGCCACTTCGCCGACTTCCTCCGGGCCTGCCGCGACGGCAAGCCTTCGGCCTCCGACTTCAGCTATGCGGGTCCGTTCTGCGAGACGATCCTCCTCGGGCACCTCGCCATGAAGGCCGGCGTCGGTAAGAAGGTCGAGTGGGACGGCCCGGCGATGAAGTGCACGAACATGCCCGAGTTGAACCGCTGGGTGAAGCGCGAGTACCGCAAAGGCTGGGAGTTATGAATCCGTTATTCCTCAGTGTTTAACCGTCGCCGGCACGGCGACGGCCGTCTAATACGCACATATGCCGCGGCGCGCCGCGGCCTACACGGGAACGACAGGAGCGCATCACATGGCAAAGAAACCGCTGAACGTCGGCCTCATCGGCTACGGGTTCATGGGCAAGACGCACTCCAACGCCTACCGCAAGGTCGGCCACTTCTTCGACATCGAGTTCCAGCCGGTCCTTAAGACCGTCTGCGGTCTTGTGGACGCCGAGGCCAAGGCGTTCGCCGACAAGTGGGGCTACGAGTCGCACACGACCCACTGGCGCGAGGTCATCGAGCGCCCGGACATCGACATCGTCGACATCTGCGTGCCGAACAATCGGCATGCCGAGGTCGCCATCGCGGCTGCCAAGGCCGGCAAGATGATCGTCTGCGAGAAGCCCCTCGCGCTCAACGTGGCCGAGGGCAAGAAGATGGTCGCCGCGGTCGAGAAGGCCGGCGTCGCGAACCTCGTCTCGTTCAACTATCGCCGCGTCCCCGCCGTAACGCTCGCGAAGAAGCTCGTCGACGAGGGCCTCCTGGGCCGCATCTTCCACTACCGCGCCAACTTCCTCCAGGACTGGACGATCTCCGCCGATGTGCCGCAGGGCGGCATGGCCACCTGGCGCCTCGACGTCAAGGCCGCCGGCAGCGGCGTCACGGGCGACCTCCTCGCCCACTGCATCGATACCGCCCTTTGGCAGAACGGCCCCATCGCCAGCGTCAACGCGATGACCGAGACGTTCATCAAGGAACGCAGGAACGTCGAGACCGGCAAGATGGAGCCCGTCGGCATCGACGACGCCTGCACGTTTTTCTGCCGCTTCGCGAACGGCTCGCTCGGCAACTTCGAGTCGACCCGGTACGCGCGCGGCCACAAGGCCCTTTACACATTCGAGCTCAACGGCGAGAAGGCGTCGATCCGGTGGGACCTGCACGATCTGCATCGGCTCCAGTTCTTCGATCACCGCGACGCGGGGCGCCTGCGCGGCTGGCGGTCGATCCACGTGACCGACGCGGGCGGCGACCATCCCTACATGGACCACTGGTGGGTGCCGGGCCTCCAGATCGGCTACGGCGAGACATTCGTCCACCAGATTGCCGATTTCCTCGACGCGGTGTCCAAGGGCAACCCGCCCTCGCCGAGCTTCCGCGAGGCCCTGGAGACCCAGAAGGTCTGCGAGGCGGTCCTGAAGTCGGCGAAGACGAAGAAATGGGTTAACGTGAAGTAGCTTCGTTGCGCCGGGCGAGAACGGCGAAATCCGAAATCCGAAACCCGAATCAAAAGGCAAGTTCGAAATCCGAATGGCGCCGGAGGCGCCACGAGGCGTGCCATGGCAGTCCTTCGGATTTCGGGTTTGGTGTTTGATTCGGGTTTCGGATTTCGGGTTTCGGACTTCCCGTGATCGCGAAGCGCCCGTATCTGCGAAAGGATTGTCATGTTGAAATCTACCCGCCGTCAGTTCCTCCGATCGGCCGCCGGCCTCGCCGCTGCCGTGGCGGCGCCCTACGTCGTCCCGGCGTCGGTGCTCGGTGCCGACGGCGCCGTCGCGCCGAGCAACCGTATCGCCATGGGCCTGATGGGCGCGGGCGGCCGCGGTTCCGACGTGTGCAGCCACTTCATGCGCCAGCCCGACGTCCAGTGGCGCGCCGTCTGCGACGTCCGCCAGGAACGCCTCTCCACCGGCAAGGCGATGGTCGACCGGACGTATTCCAACGGCGATTGCTCCACGCACGTCGACTTCCGCGAGATGTTCGGCCGCAAGGACCTCGACGCCGTCCTCATCGCCACGGGCATGCACTGGCACGTGCTCGCCTCCATCTACGCGGCCAAGGCCGGCAAGGACGTCTACTGCGAGAAGCCCACGTCGCTGACGATCGGCGAGGGCCGGGCCATGGTCGAGACCATGAAGCGCTACGGCACCATCTACCAGGCGGGCCACCAGCGGCGCTCGACGGATTCGTTCCGCTTCATGGCCGAAGTCGTCCGCAAGGGACTCATCGGCAAGCTCCAGAGCATCTTTATGCTCGTGTGGGAGGACGGCCCGATCGGCCCCGAAGCGCCGCGGCCCGTGCCGACCGGCTTCGACTACGACCTCTGGCTCGGCTGGACGCCGTGGCATCCGTACACCAACGCCCGCGTGGCCGGCCGCACGTTGTTCTGGGACACGGGCGCCGGCAACATGGTCGACATGGGGTGCCACTGGACAGACATGGCGCAATTCGTCCATCAGAGCGACGACACCGTGCCCGTCAATTACGAGGGCGAGGCGGTATTCCCGACGGGCGCGTTCAGCGAGACGCCCGTGAAGGGCGAATGGCGTGCGACGTATGCCGACGGCGTCAAGCTCATCATGCGGCAGAAGGGCGGCTTCGAGGACCGATTGATTCGCTGCGAGGGCACGGAGGGCTGGATCCAGGTTGTCGACGGCACCAACGGCGTCACCGCCCAGCCCGCCTCGATCCTCAAGATGCGCGGCATCTCGGCCAAGGGCTGGGGCGACCCCGGCGATCACGTCCGCAACTTCCTCGAGGCCGTGAAGTCGCGGAACCCGATGACGACGGCCCACCCGGAGTCCGCCCATCGCGCGACCTCGATGGCCCATGCGGCCAACATTGCCCTCCGGCTCGGGCGGAAGCTGAAGTTCGACCCGAAGACCGAGCACTTCATTGGCGACCCCGAGGCCGACCGGATGATTCATCGGCCCTTGCGCGCGCCGTGGCATTTGTAATTCTACGCATTTCGCCGCCCGGCTTGCCGGGCGCTCGCCTTCGTCTCAGTTAAGGCAGAATATATGCTACGCCTTATATGCCTCGTCGCCCTCGCGTTCACGGCCCTCGCCGGCGCCGCGCTCACTGCCCCCGCGCCCGCCCCCACCGCCGCCGACATCGACAAGGCCGTCGCGGCCATCGCCGACTACGACCTCGGCAAGCCGATGGCCCCGGTGCAGGCGGTCGACCGCCTCGCCCACGCGACGGCTGGCACGCCGGACCTGCGGATCCACCTGGAGCGTGAGCTCGTCAAGGTGCTCGAATCGAAGGCGTCCGACGAGTGCAAGTTCTACGTCTGCCGCCTCCTCGGGCCGATCGGCTCCGACGAGTCGGTCGCCGCCCTCGCGAAACTGCTTGCCGACGAGAAGACCGTCCACATTGCCTGCTACGGCCTCATGCCCAATCCGAGCCCGAAGGCCGCGGCCGCGCTCCGCGACGCGCTGGCCGGGGCGAAGGGCAAGACGCTCCTGTGCCTGGTCGGTGCCATCGGCGACCGGCGAGATGCGGCCGTCACCGACGCGCTCGCGAAGCTTTTCTCCGACGCCGACCCGCTCGCGGTCGACGCGGCGGCTGCGGCGCTCGGGAAGATCGCCACGCCCGAGGCGGCGGCCGCCCTGGCGAAGGCCCGCGCGTCGGCCGACGAGAAGAACCGCGCCGCCCTGGCCGACGGGTACCTCCGGTGCGGCCTCGGCCTGGCAGCCGCGGGCAAGAAGGACGAGGCCGCGCAGATCTTGAAGGAAATGCTCGGCGCGAAGGAGCCGGCGCTCCTGAGGCGCGGGGCGCTGGCGGGCCTCATGGGCCTGGGCGGTCCGGAGGCCGCGACGCTCGCCCTCTCGATGATCGGAGGCGACGACCCCGTGATGCGGGCGACGGCCATCGCGCACCTCCGGACGCTCCAGGGCGACGGCGTGACGCAGCAGTTCGCCGCCGAGTTGCCAAAGCTCCAGCCCGCGGGCCAGGTCATGCTGATCGAGGCCCTGGCGGACCGCGGCGACGTGGCGGCGCGCCCGGCCGTGGTCGCCGCGGCGGTCGCCCAGGATGACGCCGTCCGCGTGGCCGCGCTCAAGGCCCTCGGGCGCGTCGGCGATGCGTCCTCTGTCCCGCTCCTGGTCGGCGCGGCCGCCGAGGGGAAGGGCGACATGGAGAAGCGCGTCGCGCTCGTCTCGCTCCGCAACGTCCGCGGCGAAGGCGCCGATGCGGCCATCGTCGAAAGCCTGAAGTCCGCGAAGCCCGAAGTCGTGGCGGCACTCATCGAGGTCCTGAGCGACCGCGGCGCTGCCACCGTCGTCCCAGCGCTTCTGAAGCAGGCCGAGGCTGCCGACGCCAAGGTTCGCGCGGCGGCGCTGGCGGCCCTGGCGCGCCTGGCCGGGGCCGACGCGCTGCCGGCGCTCCTCCAGCTCCTCACGAAGCTCGAAGGCGACGCCGGCCGCGCCGAGGCCGAAGCCGCGGTCGTTGCCGTCTCGCGCAAAGGCGCCGACGAAGCGGTCCGGGCCGACGCGGTGCTGGCGGCCCTCGGCTCCGCGACGACGCCGGCCGCCAAGGGGTCGCTCCTTCGGGCCTTGCGCGGCATCGGCAACGCCAAGGCATTCGACGCGGTGCAGGCGGCCCTGAAGGATTCCGACGCCCAGGTCCAGGACGCCGCGGTCCGGTCGCTGGCGGACTGGCCCGACGCTCGGGCGACCGCCGCCGTCCTCGGCATCGTCCGTACGACCGAGAACCAGACCCATCGCGTCGTAGCCCTGCGCGGGGCGGTGCGCCTGCTGGGCCTCGCCGGGGGGACGCCCGATGAGGCGACCCTCAAAGCCTACAGCGACCTGATGGCCCAGGCGAAGCGGCCCGAGGAGAAGAAGCTCGTGCTCGGCGGCCTCGCGAACCTGAACCATCCGGCCGCGCTGGCGATGGCCGAGTCGTGCCTCGACGACGCGGCGGTCCGGGCCGAGGCGTCGCTGGCGGTGCTCCAGGTTGCCCGCGCCCTCGCCGGGACCTATCCGGACGAGGCCTGTGCCGCGCTGAAGCGCCTGGCCGCGAAGGCCGAGGACGCCGGCGTGAAGAAGCAGGCCGACGACGTCCTCCAGCAGATCGAGAAGTCCGGCGACTTCATCGCCTCCTGGCAGGTCGCCGGGCCTTACGAGGAGGCGGGAAAAGACTACATCGCGCTCTTCGACATGCCGTTTCCCCCCGAGAAGCCCGACGCGAAGGACGTGGCGTGGCGCGTGATCTCGGCGGCCCCGGACCCCGCGAAGCCGGGCCTCGTGGACCTTCTGAAGCTCGTGGACTCCGGCGAGCAGAAGCTCGTCTACGTCCGAACGTGGATCCAGAGCCCGAAGGCCCAGGAGGCACGCCTGGAATTCGGCTCAGACGATGGAATCAAGATATGGCTGAACGGACAACAGGTCTACGGTGCGAGCGCCGGCGGCAAGTGCGTCCCCGGCGTGCACAAGGCGGACGTCGCGCTCAAGGAGGGCTGGAACCTCCTCTTCGTCAAGATCACCCAGTGCAGTGGCCCGTGGGAATTCTGCGGGCGGGTGGCGAAGCGCGACGGCTCGCGGCTCGAAGGCGTCCGCACAAACTGCCAGCACGAGGCGGCGAAGTAGGGTCCGCCTATTTCTCCGCCTTCGGCGACGGCGGCTCGATCGGCTTGTCGCCTTCCTTCAGCATCCGGATCTCGATCTTCTTCACCATGATCTTCATGGCCTTGAACTCGTCGCCGGGATGGGTCTGGATGCCGATCTTGCCCTTGGCGCCGGTGTCATCGTCGCACTCGCCCACCTTCTTGCCGTTCAGCCAGTGGATGAGGCGCTTGCCGTTGGCGTAGACCTGCCCCTCGTTCCAGCCGTCGCGGTTCTCCAGGGACTTGTCGGGCTGCTTGAAGATGAACATCTTCGGCGGGCAGTAGAGCGTGCCGCTGAACGCGACCGGGTCCTTCCATTCGAGGATATCGAACTGGTAATTCGTTCCGCGGTACCAGACGCCGCTGTTGCACGGCCACACGGCCTTGTAGGTGAAGCGGAGTTCGAAGTTGTCGTACTCCTTGACGGTCCACATGTCGGAGACCTTGCCGTTGTCCTGCTGGCCGACGATGCACCCGTCCTCGACGGTCCACTTCGCGCCGGGCTCCGGTTTCCACCCGTCGAGGTCCTTTCCGTTGAAGAGGGGGACCCAGGCGGCCGCGTCGGCGGCAGGCTTGGTTTCTTCGGCGGCCAGGAGGCCGTGGGCGGCGACGGCGCCCAGGACGGCCAGGGCGGCGGCGAGGACCGTGAACGTGAACTTCGTCATCGGTAAGGCTCCTTTGTGCAGGACTCGGGTAACGCCGTGCTAGGGCTTCGCGGGGCCGGCGTCAAGGTACGCACTCGCCGACGGCTCGCGGCTAAAATGTGTCAATATTATTTCTTCTCCTGCCCCAGGATCCGCTCGGCCGTCGAGCGGACGCGGTCGTCCTTCGTGATCTTGGCGGCCTTGCCGACCGGGTCGCGGACGGCGTCCGGCCTGGTCTTGGCGAGGGGTTCGGCGATCTGGACGACGGCCATGGCGGCTTCTTCCTTGACGGCATCGTCGTCGAGGCAGGGGGCCACGGCCTGGAGCGACTCGACCGTCTGGATGCGGGCCAGGGCCGCGATGGCCTCGCGCTTCTCCTCCGGCCGGGTCGCGAGCTTCAGGGCCTCGGGCAGGATCTTCATCCGCTCGTCCGGGGACATGTCCTTCGACGTGAGCCGCACGGCCCCGCGCAGCGCGAGGATCTTGTGGGCCGCGTTGTCGGAGGAGCGGGCGACCTCCAGGAGCGGCGCCGCGCCTTCCTTGGCGCGCCACTCGGCCAGGGCGTGGACGGCGGCATCCTTGACTTCCGCGTTGGCGTTTGTCGTGTTCGCGACGACGGCCGCGAGGGCCTTGGCCGTGCCGGCCGCGCCGAGGACGCGGATCATCGCGACCGCGTTGGCGGGTGCGGCATCCGCGAGGGCCGCCGCGACTTGGTCGGCCACGGGGTTCTCCTTGTGCCGCAGGCAGGCGGCGACCAGCGCCTTCTCGGCGGCGTCGAGCTCGGTGGCGTCCTTCGATGCCTTCAGGAGCGCGACGACGGGCGGGAACTCGCCGCCGTCGCCGATGGCGCCGATTGCCTTGATGGCGGCGAGGCGGACCGCGGGGTCCGTGTCGCCGACGGCGGCGGTCACGGCCCTGGAGTTGTCGTTGAGTTTCCGTGCGGTAAACGCGCCGAGGAAAGCCACCTTGACGTCGGACGCGGACGCCGTGGCGAGGCCCGCCGTCATGGCGGCAGCGGCCTCCGGGCCGCGCATCCGCGATAAGGCGTCGGCGGCGGCCGCGCGATCATTGCCGGTCTTCGTCACGACCCGCGAAGCGAGGGCTTCGGCGGCATCCTTGCCGCCGAGGGCCGCCGCGGCGCGCATCGCGGCGATCCGCACCAGTTCGTCGGTGTCGTCGAACATGGCCAGCACGGCCGCCAGCGCCGCCGCGTCGCCGCGCCCGCCGAGGAGCGCAAGCAAGTTGGCCCGCTCGACGCCCGCGGCTTTCTTCATCGCTTCCACGCACGTCATCGTGACGTCCTGGCCGGGCAGGGCCCGCGCCAGGCCGATCGCCGCGGCGCGAATCTGCGGTTCGTCGACCTGCATGGCGGCGAAGATATCCTTGATGTTGCCTCGCACCTCCGCCAGGCCGATGAGGGCCGCCACGCGGACCTGGCGGTCTTCGGCGGCGGTCCGCGTGTCCCATAGCTTCCGATAGATTCGCTCGGCGTCCTTCTTGTTGTCGGCGGCGGCCAGGCGCTTGGCCAGCAGGAGCACGGCGTCGGTCGATCGGAACCGCTCGTAGTCCTTGGCGGCGTCGGCGGCGGCCAGGAGCGTATCGGCGGCCTGGGCCTGGCCGATGTTGCCGAGCGCTTCCCGCGCGGCGATGCGGGCGTCGGCCTCGCCGCTCGAAGATTCCTTCAGGAGGTCGGCGACGGCCTGGGCGTCGCGCATCTGGCCGAGGGCCTGGATGACGGCCACGCGATTGCGGCCCTTGGCCGAGGCCAGCGCGGGGCGAACGAGGTCGGCCGTGTCGCCGATAGTCTGGAGGGCCCGGATCGCCGGGTCGTAGAGATCCTCGTCCAGGACGAGCTTAGCGATTGCCGCGGCGGCGTCCTTGCGGGCGATGCACTGGATTTCCTGGAGGACGAGGGCCTGGACGGGCTTGGGCGTCGCCCCGCCCAGGACCGAGAGGAGCGCCGCGCAGACCATCGGACGATCCTTGTCGGCGTCGGGCCGGGCGACGTACGTCACGAGGCCGTGGAGGACGTAGCGGGGCCTCCAGTCGTCGCCCGGGCCGCGCTCGGCGATGAGAGCCACGAGGGCCGTGACGCTTTCCTTCCCGCCCGCGAGGAGTTCATCATACACCTTGGCGGCGTCGGCGGGATCGGGGCCGGTGTACCGGCCGTCCTTGTCGGCGTCGGGCATTTTGTCGGCGAGCGCCGCGACGGCGTCCTTTGACAGGGGCGCGGCCGGCGAGGGCAGGGGGCCCGCGGCGCCGAGGATCAGCACAAGCCCTAGCAGCATATATTGCTTCATGGCATTCGCTCCTGGCTTAAGGTGACGCGCTCGCCTTCGGCTCGCGGCTAGAATGCGTTGTGGCCGTTTTTCGCCTTTACTCAGTCACTCAGTCACTCAGTTACTCAGTCACTGCCGTTACAAGTGCCACGGCGCCCGCATCGGCTGATGCACGAGCCGGTCGGCCTCCGGGTCGGCGACGATCTCTTCCTTGACCGGATCGAACCGGATCTTGCGTCCGACGCGGATCGAGATGTTCGCGAGGTGCAGGATCGTGGCCGCGCGGTGGGCCGCCTCGGCGTGGCCGCCCGTCTTCTTGCGGGTCTTCACGGCGTCGGGGAACTCGACCATCGGCTCCGGGTCGGGCATCGCGAGGACCGTCTTGCGGTCCTCCTCGGAGAGGTCCTCGAGGCGCACGTCGCGCGGCTGCTTGCGGTCGTAGGGCTTGCCCCATTCGGTCGAGTCCATGACGATCGTGAGGCCGTCGGCGTACTTGAGCTCGACCCAGCCCCACATGCCGACGACCTCCGGGTGAGCGGGCGGGGCGTACGAGTCGACCTCGACGGGGCTCGTGTCGTCCTTGCCAAGCGTCCACTGGGCCGGGTCGAAATGGTGCTGGCCCATGTCGGAGAGGCCGCCGCCCTCGTAGTCCCAGTAGCCGCGGTGCGTGCCGCCGATGCGGTGCGGGTGGTATGGCCGCAGAGGCGCGGGGCCGCAGTACATGTCCCAGTCGAGGTTCTTCGGGACGGGCTGCGGCTTGGCGTTGATGAGGCCGCTCCACTCCTTGACCTTGCATCCGCCTTTCCAGAAATGGACGGCTTCACAGTTCTTGAGAAGGCCGCTGCGAAAAATCTTGTGCTGGAGGATGGCGTTGCGGTCGCGGCAGGCGCCGTAGCGGCCGAAGGTGCCGACCTGGTAGATGCGGCCGTAGCGTTTCTCGGCTTCCACGAGCGCGCGCCCCTCGGCGATGAACCGCGTGGCGGGCTTCTCGCAGAGGACGTCCTTGCCGGCCTGCATGGCGGCGATGGAGATCAGGGTGTGCCAGTGCGGCGGGGTGGCGATGGCCACGACGTCGATGTCCTTGCGCTCCAGGACGCGGCGGAAATCGGTGTAGCGGGTCTTGTCGTCGGTGCTGCCGACCCACTGCACGTCGCACGAGGCCAGCCGCACGGCGTTGGGCCCGAGCCCCTGGAACGTGCCGGGGCCGCGCCCACCGCACCCGATCAGGGCGGCGCCCACGGACTCGCTCGGCGGGATGTAGCCCTCGCCGCCCAGGACGTGCCGCGGCACGATCGTGAATGCCGCGACGGCGGCGGCTGCGCCGCCGAGGAACTGCCGACGGGAAAGCGTGAGTTGCGGCATGGTCTGGTCTCCTTGCGAAGGGCTGGGAGGCTATCTTGCGCGCCGAAGGGGAGGTGTCAAAGAGAATCCGGCACCTCCGCCGCGGCTGGGAATGCACGCGAAACCCGAAATCCGAAAGTGGGGTATCCCCTTGACTCCACAGACCACAACCTGTAGGGTTTGGAGGCATGGAGGATTATCCCCGGAATCAGTCCGAGTTTGATCGGCGGTTTGCCACCGAGGAGGCTTGCAGGGACTACCTGGT
>Ga0209777_10007118_pt1 | contig 12484 bp, 10 predicted proteins | sample FrelakmetHBP12HB_FD_187147 | JGI IMG/M metagenome (GOLD analysis project Ga0209777, IMG submission 187147) | Freshwater lake sediment microbial communities from the University of Notre Dame, USA, for methane emissions studies -HBP12 HB (SPAdes)... | ecosystem: Environmental > Aquatic >... | reverse complement strand
GGTCCGGCTGTTCGCCGGTTAAAAAGTTACGTGAGCTGGGTTCAAACCGTCGTGAGACAGGTTGGTCCCTATCTACTGCAGGCGTTGAGTTTTGAGGGGATTTGTTCCTAGTACGAGAGGACCGGAATGAACTGACCTCTGGTGTATCAGTTGTCCTGCCAAGGGCATCGCTGAGTAGCTAAGTCGGGAATAGATAAGCGCTGAAAGCATATAAGCGCGAAACTAACCCCAAGATGAGAACTCACAGATTCCCCGCAGATTACGGGGTTGATAGGCTCCAGGTGTAAGCTCAGTAATGAGTTCAGCCGGGGAGTACTAATAAATCATTTTATCCTTCGATATACTTAGTATTTGAGTATATTGAAATTCACAAAAAGCGTAAGTTAACCCGCCAAAATTTTTACGAAAAAATTTTGGCGGGTAAATAGATACAGATTTTAGGTATTTTACCCCCACACCAATCTCAATGATGATATTGGTAATACAGCGGCAAAGAGCGAAGCGGCTTCGCCTGTCGTTAATGGTATTACAGAGTTAATCAAAAAGATTGGTGTGGGGGCGAGTCTTTAAAAATAAAAAATCGTGGATAGCGTAAGAGAGTTATACTGGAAGTGCTCCACCTGATCCCATTTCGAACTCAGAAGTGAAATCTTCCAAGGCCGATGGTAGTGTTTATCGCGAGAGTAGGTAACTCTCCTACATTGTCCATGATTTTACCAGCTTTTATAGCTGGTTTTTTTGTTGACTAAAATATAAAATAATTATAAAGTTCAATATTGCAGAATAGTTCTGTTATTTGACCTTTGACAAGAAAGGAGGTAGACATGCTTTGTCCCAATTGCTGCTCTGGTAGCTTGGTGTTTGTCCAGCAAGAAGGGTTGGCTACGGGAAGTTGTGTCCGGTGTGGTATTTTCTATAGTTTTCCGAATAAAGATGGTTCTTCACCAGAGCAGGTTTTAAGGTTAGCCTTCAAGGATAGGTTAGCCTTCAAGGATAATAACCTTAACATTTGCCTGATGCCCAAGAAGGGCGGCAGAAAATTCCGGAGAAGAATGTCTTGAAGGTCGTCCGTAAGGGCAAAATATTTTCATAAGAGCCTGACCAGCTCTTTTTTTATTGTTTCCTAAACGGCTCAACGCGTTGAGCCGTTTATTTTCTTATGATTTCATAGCTGGTTTTTATTGACTTAAAATGAAAATAATAGTAAATTTCAATATTGCAGAATAGTTCTGTAATATGACCTTTGACAAGGAGGGAGGTGAGTAAAACAATGAAGATATTATGGATAGATACGGAAGCAAAAGAGTACGGATTGATGACAGGCCTAAAGCGCCACTATGCAGTTGAGGTGAGATTAACAGCCACTGGCGGTCTGGGAAGATTGCGTAAGAGAAATGCAGACTATAGTCTTGTTATTCTTGAGATTTCTTTACTGCGCGGCAGGGCTTGCCACAAGAAAGATGCGATTCCGAAGAGAATCCGTCAGCGAATCGGTGAATACTTACTCGAGTGCATAGCCAAGAGATGGCCGAGTTTGCCTGTTATTGTTTTGACAGGTTGTCGAAGCAACCTTGACGGTTTGGAATTACCGCCTAAATGCGAACTCATAAGGAAGCCGGCGGGAGGGGCTGAAGTTTTAGACGCGATTGAACGCTTAACTCAAGTATGAGTTGGCAAAGGCCGCGTCCATCCCGATCTTATCGTGGTTGGCCGGCATTTTTTTTGCAAAAATTTGCATAAAAAAAATTGATAGGGTAAAATCAAGCCATGAAAAGCGTTATTAATTTTTCTATAAATAAGAAAAAGAATAATTGGTTGAAAACTATTATTGGAGGAGTTGCTATTCTGCTTGTTTTGGTTGTTTTAAATTTTTTTATTTCGCCTATTAAAAATTATTTTTATACGTTATCATCTCCGTTTCAGAAAATTTTTTGGTCTGCAGGGGAATCATCATCATTTTTTTTAGCATCTTTTTTGAGAGCAGGTTCTTTAGTAAAAGAAAATGAAGATTTGAAAAAAGAAAATCAAAAATTTTTGTCGCAAATCGCTTCTTTGCAATCAATAGAACAAGGAAATCAAGCACAGAGCGCTATTTCAATATCCTGCCAAAATAACGAGTTTCAGTTTGTCATGGCAGGAGTCGTTGGTTTAGATGATAATGATATTCTTTCTATAAATAAGGGCTCAGACGATGGAATTTCTGAAGGAATGCCGGTCATCAACCAGCAAAATGTACTCTTTGGTAAAATTTTTAAAGTCTATAAAAATTTCTCAAAAATAATGCTTATTTCAAATAAAAACAGCATTATAAATGTAAAAGTTCAGCAAATCCAAGATATCACTTCTGTGCAGGATTGTGAAAATCCAGAAATCGATGGTGTTGTAAAAGGAAGTGGCGGATTGAGCGCTTATTTGGATTTGATTCCTATTGATAAAGAAATAAATTTACAGGACACTTTGGTAACTTCTGCGATAGAAAAATCATTTCCCAAGGATTTGCTGGTAGCTAAAATTATCCAAAAGGAAAAAGATGACCAAAAGCCATTTCAGCAGGCACAAATAAGTTTATTTTTTGATATCAAAACAGCAGATAATTTATTTGTGATTACAAACTACAAGCAGGTTAATTAAAATGTGGCAAAAATTATTAGCCATAATTATTATCTTTTTTATTTTTGCATTATTGCAATATAGTTTTTTTATACATTTTAAGATATTTGGCGCTTCTCCTAATTTAGTTTTTATACTCTTTTTCCTTCTTGTTTTTTTTGAGAAAAAGAACAGAAGTTATCAAATTATTTTTCTAGCAGTAACAGCCGGGATTTTCTTGGATATTTTTTCTTTTACATATTTAGGCCCGTCAATCACCGTACTTTTGATAATAGGATTTTTATTGAAAAAGATACAATCATTGTTAAAAAATAGGGAAGACAATTATCCCTTTGTTTATTTTTTGCCTTTTTTTATAATTTTTCTGATAGCTTATAATCTGTTACTGGGTTTGTATTTTTATTTTGTAGATCCGAATAAAATTATGATGGCTTTTGGCTTGAAAACTATTTTTGCAATAATATATAATCTGCTTATTGCATTTATTTTATTTTATGTTTATAAGTTTTTATCAGTCAGGATGAAATTTTTAAGATAATGGCAAAAAGCTATAAAATAAAACCCGGTAGTAGAATTTCGACAGGCAGGGTAGTGAGCTTCGCTCTGCTACCCTGCAAAAAGAAACCATTTTTATGGCATTTATCAAATTTTAATTATTTAAAAAATATTTAATACAAAAAACCAATGGTAAGGTCGAAATTTCACTACCGGGTAAAGAATTCAAACATTGACATAGAACCTCATGAGGTTTTTTTAGATAAGTTAGCTCGTTCTGAAGAGGAAGCGTTAGGTTTGTCTGAAAAAAAATTTGAGGTACCATTAAAAGAAAGAATATCTTATATATTATTTGGTATTTTTTTTATTTTAGCTATAATAATGTTTTTAAAAGTTTTTTATTTTCAGATTTTCCAAGGGAAAAAGTTATATACTGAAGCAGAAAATAATAAGGTTGGCGTAAATCTGGTTGTGCCTATAAGGGGTATAATTTACGACAAAAATATGACAAAGCTTGTATTGAATTATCCTGCTTATGATTTAATTTGTGACAGGGCCCAATTTTCTTTTTTATCAGAAGGGTACTCACTTGAAGAGCTTTCTAAAGAAATTAAAGATATCGCCGATGCTGTTGGCTTAAATCCGCAGGATGTAGCAGATAAAATTAATAATACTGATTCGTCAGAAGTCCTGATTGCAGATAATATAGATCATGAAAAACTTTTATTGCTAGAACCAAAAATAAATAACCTTCAAGGGTGCAGAATTAGGCAAAATACCGCCAGGAATTATGTTTTAGGTCCAATTTTTTCTCAGGTTTTAGGATATATGGGCAGAATAAATAAAGATGAATATTCAAGTTCGAGTGGATATACGATTAACGATTATATTGGAAAAACCGGTTTAGAAAAGTATTATGAAACTTATTTAAGAGGGGAACCTGGGCAATCAAAACCAAAGGATTCATCTGAAAATTCATCAGATAGCGAAATACTTTTAGAGTCTAAACCGGGAGATAATTTAGTATTGAATATAGATGCTGATTTACAAAAAAAAGTTTATGACGCGCTTGAAAAAAGCATGAAAAATGTCGGGGCTAAAAAAGGTGCAGCTGTTGCTATGGACCCAAGAACAGGAGCTATTTTAGCCTTAGTTTCTTATCCCTCGTACGACGATAATTTATTTTCTAAGGGAATTTCCCAGACAGATTATAGTCAGATAGTAAATGACCCGTCGCAGCCCCTTTTTAACAGAGCGATTGCTGCAAAATATCCAACCGGCTCTACAATAAAGCCATTTGAAGCATCAGCTGCCTTGCAGGAAAAAATAATTTCTCCGGATAAGGAAATAAATGACCCAGGGTATATTTTGGTCAAAAGCCAATATGATCCAAATGTAACTTACAGATATGGCGGAGTGGCTCCGCATGGTTTAGTTGATATGAGAAAAGCCATTGCTGTTTCATCAAACATTTATTTTTACACTGTCGGCGGAGGATATGAAGACCAGCAAGGTTTGGGGCCGGCAAGAATCAAAAAATATCTTTCACTTTTTGGCTGGGATCAAAAAACAGGTATTGATTTATCCGGTGAGTTTTCCGGATTTATTCCTGACCCTGCTTGGAAGAAAAAAACCAAAGGACAGGGCTGGTGGGATGGCGACACTTATAACCTTGCAATCGGCCAATCAGATTTGCAGACAACTCCTTTGCAGGTGGCGACAGCTTATTCTGCTATTGCAAATGGCGGAACCTTATATAAACCGCAAATTGTAAATAAAATTGTCTCAGCTGATTCATCAAAAACCATTCAAGAATTCAGTCCGCAAATCATCAGAAGCGGATTTATTGATCCTGCAAATTTAGAAATTGTAAGAGAAGGAATGAAAGACGGCGTATATAAATCATATGGGCTATCTGCGATATTAAGCGACTTGCCGATTGAGGTTGCAGCTAAAACCGGAACAGCTGAAATAGGTTATCAAAATCGTTTTAATGTATGGTCAGCAGTTTTTGCGCCTTATGAAAACCCGCAGATAGTTTTAATTGTAACTGTGGAAGATGTGCAGGGCTTGGGAGCTGTAACATTGCCAGTTGCGCATGATGTTCTTCAGTGGTATTTCACTAAATAGGTATTAAATTTTACGGCTCAACGCGTTGAGCCGTATTTTTTTGATTTTCATAATTTTCCCCTTTTATAATATTGACATTATCAAATATTTTAGTATAATATAAACAGCTATTTTCTAGTGAAATATGGAACGGCACCAATGGTGCCATATAATATAAGGAGTTGGATATGGCTAATAAAATATGCGAAGTAAGGGATATATGTCCCTGGTATAAGCAAGGGCCGGAGCACTGCAAAATCTCCGAAGTGCCTGGTATGTTTGTGGGTTGTCGCGCTAGAGAAGGGATTTTGGAGAAAATGTCTAGACAGGAAGGGAAAAGCGATGAAAAGAATATCATCCCAAATAGCATCGGCTGATAGTGTAGTATATCGCTATATCCTCTTGTGACCCGGAGAATGGAAACATTCAAAGGGTTTTTTATTTCCTTGATTTATAATCTTTAACAAGGTAAAATAAAAAAATATAATATAAAATATCATGCCAACAATTGAAGAATTAAGGAAAACGAGAATAGAAAAATTACAGCCTTTTATATAGCTTTTAAATGAAGGGTGCGAAAAGATAATAAATTAATAACTTATATTTATATGCCGACAATTGATGAACTCCGTAAAACTAGGGTCGAAAAGTTAAAGAAGCTGGAGACAGCTGGACTTTTGGCATATCCGGCAAAAACAGTGAGAACGCATACCATAGCAGAGGCTTTGAAAAATTTTGGAAAATTATCTAAAGCAAAGAAGAGAATTGTTTTAACTGGCAGAATAATGGCTCAAAGAGGGCATGGCGGAGCTACTTTTTTGGATATAAATGATGGTTCAGGCAAGATACAAGTTATCATAAAACAGGATAAGATAGGGGAGAAAGGTTATCAGTTCTTTTTGGATATTTTTGATATTGCGGACTTTGTGGAAATAAAGGGAACTTTATTTATAACTCAAAGAGGCGAAAAAACAATTGAAGCAGAAGACTATAAAATGCTTTCAAAGGCATTGTTGCCTTTGCCTGAAAAATGGCACGGATTGCAAGATGTTGAAGAAAAGTTAAGAAAAAGATATTTAGATATTATTTTTAATCCGGAAGTAAAAGAGATGATTGAGAAGAGGGCTGCGTTTTGGGCTTCAATGAGGGAATTTCTTGTTAAAAAAGGATTTTTGGAGATTGAAACGCCGGTTTTAGAAACTATTCCCGGGGGAGCGGATGCAAGACCGTTTGTAACTCATCATAATGCTTTGAATATGGATGTTTATTTAAGAATTTCCATGGGCGAGTTATGGCAGAAAAGATTAATGGTTGCAGGTTTTGAAAAAACTTTTGAAATCGGCAGGCAATTCAGAAATGAAGGAATGGATTCAGAACATTTGCAGGATTATACTCAAATGGAATTTTATTGGGCTTATGTTGATTACGAACAGGGAATGAAATTGGTTGAAGAAATGTATAAATATGTTGCTAAAAAAACTTTTGGAACATTAAAATTTAAAACGCATAATTTTGAAATTGATTTAGGAAAAAAATGGGAAAAATATGATTACCAATCAACAATTGCAAAATATACAGGAGTAAATATAGAAGAAGCCAGTTTGCCGGAAATAGAAAAAGCTTTGAATAAATTAGGAATTGATTATGATAAAAAAGGATTTAATATAACTCGCGCAATTGATAATTTATGGAAATATTGCAGGAAAAATATTTCAGGCCCTGGTTTTTTAATAAATGTGCCCATTGTTATGGAGCCTTTGGCAAAAAAAATGGAAAAAAATCCAAAATTAGTCCAGCGTTTTCAAGTAATTTTAGCCGGCTCTGAAATGGGCAAGGGATATTCTGAATTAAATGACCCTATTGACCAGGCAGAAAGATTTTCAGAACAGCAAAAACTTAGGGAAAAAGGAGACGAGGAAGCGCAGAGATATGATAAAGATTTTATTGAGGCATTAGAACATGGAATGCCGCCAACCTGCGGATTCGGCGTATCCGAAAGATTGTTTGCATTTTTAATTGATAAGCCAGCCCGCGAATGCCAGATATTTCCATTAATGAAACCCCGTTAGAATTCTCGAGCATAAATATTTTAAAAAAATATTTCTGCATACTCATTCCAATGACTTTATTAAACAAAATTTTAATCCAATAGAGACTGTTCTAAGTTAACAAGACTTCTAACGGGGTGAAACCAAAACAATAATATGAAAGAAGGTGAACCAAAAATTAAAGAAGAAAATCAGGATTCAGAAGAGGGTCAGCGCGGACCTGAAGAATCTCCACAAGTTGAAATAAATACTGCGACTAGTCTGGGAGAAATATATAATATTATACTTCACAGAAAAGGATTTACATTCGGTATGCTTACTTTACATGAAATAATGGACACAGTAGATTATTTAAAAAAAAGAGTATTAAAAACCTTAAAATCACTTTCTATGCCAGCTGTTGACGATGCTGATGCAATAAGAGTTATAATAAAACTAGATCATGTTTTAACTTGGGTTCCCGAAACAGAAGGATTAAGGAATAAAATTCCTGAATTGTTAGCTAATGAAATTGCAGATGAATTAAAAGGTAAAGAAAAAGTTGAACCGGAAGACATAAAAGAATATAGAAGACGATGGGAAGAAGCTAAGAGAGGCAGTAAGGCATGGGAAAGAGAATCTATTAGAGGTTTCGTCAATGCTTCTGGAAAAAATAAATATTATGAAATTTTAGGAGTTTCGCCAGATGCTTCTCTAGATGAAATTCGTTCGGCACATAGAAAACTTGGGCAAATATATCATCCAGACAAAGGCGGAAATGAAGAAAAAATGAAAGAAATTAATGGAGCGTATGATTTTTTAATAAGATTAAAAAAATAAAATAGTTAAATAAAATTATGTTAGATATAAATTTTATTCGTCAAAATCCCGAGAAAGTTAACTCTTCACCCTTCCCACAATAATTTTATTATAATAATTCAAAGGCAAAATTCTTTATCCTTATCCTCAAAAGTATTGACGTAAGGGTGAAGAGTTAAAGAAGCTTAAAAATAATATGCTGGATATCAATTTCATACGAGAAAATAGCGAGAAAGTAAAAAAAGCCTGTTTGGATAAGAATGTCAGCATAAGCGTTGATTTGGTTTTAGATTTAGACAAAGAAAAAAGAGAGATAATGACAGAGATGGAAACTCTTAAAGCTGAGCAAAATAAAATTAGCAGAGGAGGAAAAGAAAACAATGTTTTAATAACTCAGGCAAAAGAAATAAAAGAAAAGATAAAATCTATGGAACCGGAATTGGAAAAGATTGAGACAGAATTGAACGATTTGTTTTTGCAGTTGCCGAATATTCCTTTTGATGATGTGCCAGTTGGAAAAGATGATTCCGGGAATGTTGTTTTAAGGCATTCAGGACACAAGCCAATTTATCTATTTTCTAAACCAAAAGATTATATGGAGTTGGGCGAAGCATTAGATTTAATTGATACAAAAAGAGCTGCCAAAGTTGCTGGCGCACGCTTCGGATATATAAAGAGGCAGTTGCCGTTAATTGAGTTTGCCCTGATAAAATTAGTGATGGATACAGTTACAAAAGAAGGATTCATTCCTGTAATCCCGCCGGTAATGCTAAAAGATGAAATGGCGAGAGGGACGGGTTATTTTGAAGCTGGCGACAGAAACGAGGCTTATTATTTGCCGGATGATAATATGTATTTGGTTGGCACATCGGAACAGTCTCTTGTATCAATGCACGCTGACGAAATTTTAAATGAAAAAGATTTGCCGTTGCGTTATGCCGGATTTTCAACTTGTTTTAGAAGGGAAGCTGGCAGTTATGGAAAAGATACAAAAGGAATTTTAAGGGTTCACCAGTTTGATAAACTGGAAATGGTCATATTCTCGAAGCCAGAAGATTCAAAAGATGAGCATAAATTGCTTCTGTCTATAGAAGAAAAATTAATGAAAGCATTGGCTTTGCCTTATCAGGTTATAAATATCTGCACGGGTGACTTGGGAAGGCCGGCGGCAGCAAAATATGATATTGAAGCATGGCTTCCGTCAGAAAAAAAATATAGAGAGACGCATTCAACTTCAAACTGCACTGACTTTCAAGCCCGCAGATTAAATATCCGCTATCGCGACAAATCTGGAAAAGTTAATTTTGTTCATACTTTAAACGGAACTGCTTTCGCAATTGGCAGAATCCTAATAATGATAATGGAAAACTATCAGCAAAAAGACGGCTCGATAAAAGTTCCAAAAAAATTGCAAAAATACTGCGGATTTAAAGTTATAAAATAAATTAGAGCGAATAAGGTATCCAGCGCAAATTGGGTCTAAATGTATAAGATTATAATTAACCCAATTTGTGAGGCAATCTTGTTCGCCTCGCTCACAAGAGTGGAAATTACAATCAAAGATATTAAAACGAATTACCAAATTTTTGGCGAGGGTAAGCCTTTTTTAATTTTACATGGCTGGGGGTCTAATTCTGATAGATGGGTTCCTATCGCAGAACAGATTTCTCAAAGAGGGTTTAAAGTTATTGTTCCAGATTTGCCTGGATTTGGAAAATCAGATACTCTCTCAACGCCATGGAATGCCAATAAATATATTAACTGGCTTGAAGATTTTATAAAAGAATTAAATTTGAGCGATTTTTATCTTTTAGGCCATTCTTTCGGCGGAGCATTGGCGGCAAAGGTAGCGATTAAGTATACGCAGGAAGTTAAAAAATTATTTTTAGTATCTGCGGCTTGTATAAGGAAGAAAACAACTCCCAAAAATTTTTCAACAAAAATATCTAAGATTGTTAAATTTTTTTCTTTTTTGCCATACTATGGTTTATTCAGAAAAGCAATTTATAAATTTATTATTAGAAAATCAGATTATGTTTATGTTGAAGGAATTATGAAAGAAACATATTTAAATGTCATTGCAGAAGATTTATCATTTAAATTAGCATTTATAAAGGTTCCGACTATAATTATCTGGGGAGACAAAGATGAATCCACTTTACCAGAAGATGCTTATTTTATAGAAAAACAAATTAAAAATTCGAAACTTATAATGATCCCCGGTGCCGGTCATGATTTAAACAGAAAACAGCCGGAAATTTTAGTAGAAAAAGTTTTAAATAATATTTAATATGTTTATTTTACTAAACACACTTTGGTTTATTTGGGAGCTGAAATATGTTTTATTTTGGCTCTATTTGTGGCAGTTAAAAGAATATCACATTGGCAGATTTGCTGACCATTTCAGAACTTATAAAGGCAAAAAATTACTATTTGACTTTATACAGATTTTTAAATTAGTGCTATTAGTATTTTTACTGGCAGATAACAGTTTATTTGCTTATTTATTTTCTATTTTGTTTTTAGTTTATTTTATTGAATTTCTGATTTTTTTGAGAAGCATTTTTCTAAAAAGTTTTAAAAAACCGGTAAAAACCTTCAAGATAATATTTTTAACTTTAGTTTCTTTTATTGTTGTTATTTTATTTCTATATTGGACATTAAAATTAAAAGACGAGCTTCAGCCTGCCTGGCTTTTAGCTTTTGATATTTTAACTCCGTTGGTTGTTTCTGTAATAGTTATTTTAATCCAGCCTTTTTATGTCGTGATAAGAAATAATACTTTGAGAAAAGCTAAAGATAAAATAGAAAAAATAAAACCGATAAGCGGACTTAAGGTTATTGCCATCACAGGATCCTACGGTAAAACATCAACCAAGGAATTTTTATCGACGATACTTTCTAATAAATTTAAAGTTTTATCGACAAAAGAGCATCAGAATTCTGAAGTTGGTATTGCTAAGTGTATTTTAGAGGATTTAAAGCCCAGCCATCAAATTTTTATAGCTGAAGTCGGCGCATATAATAAAGGAAAAGTAAAAGAAGTTTGTTCTATATTAAAACCAAAAATAGGAATTGTGACTGGTATAAATGAACAGCATTTATCTCTTTTTGGTTCATTAAAAAATCTATTGTCAGCGGAAGGGGGCGGGGAGTTAGCAGAATCTTTGCCAAAAGATGGAATTTTGTTTGTGAACGGTGATAATAAATATTGTTTGAATCTTTATAAAAAAACAAAATATCCAAATAAAAATATTTACAGTTTGAGCAGTGAGACAATAAATTCAGACATTTGGTCAGACAGCATTACAGTTCATAAAAATTATATTTCATTTTTAGCGATTGATAAGTCAGGAGAATTAGCGCATTTTGATGTAAAAGTTTTAGGCAAACAAAATGTGCAAAATCTTTTAGGAGTTATTTTAATAGCAAAAGAATTAGGCATGAATTTTGGAGAAATTTCTGAGGCTTGCAAAAATATTTCTCAAAAACAGGCGGGAATGACTTTAAAACAAGGAAAGCATGGCATTGATATTGTAGACTCTTCGTATTCCGCAAATCCAGACGGAGTTTTTGCTGATTTGGATTATCTTTCAATTTTCCCCAATAAAAAAATAATTGTTATGCCTTGTTTGATTGAGTTAGGCGGTAAATCCGTCGAAATTCACGAGAAAATTGGCAGAAAAATTGCATCGATTTGCGATTTGGCAATAATTACAAGTAAAGACAAATTCAAGGAAATAAAGAAGGGTTTTGATGAAGTGATAGAAGAACAAAGTGCTGATACTTTGCGACATTCGGAAACAAATGTTGCAAAATGTCTATTGTGCGACAATTCGCAGGATATTTGTTCAACTGTTACGCTTTTTGGCAAATCAGGCGACGTTGTTTTATTAGAAGGACGAGTTCCAATGGGATTAATTAATCTTTTAACAGAATGAGCTATTTTAAACCGATTTCTATCTCTTTATCGCCAAATCTAGAAAAAGACGATCTGCATCTAGTCTTGAATTTAATCATACGGCCATGGCTATGGAAAAAAGGAAAGGCGATAGAAGAATTAGAAAATAAATTTAAAAAATATCTAGGCGTTAAATATGCCTTTTCTTTTAATTCCGGCAGAAGCTCTCTTTTCGCGATTTTAAAGTCCTTGAATTTGGAAAAGGGAAGCGGAGTTTTGTTGCAGGCTTTTACATGTAATGCTGCTGTAAATCCTATTTTATGGGCTGATTTAGAACCAGTCTATATTGATTGCGATAAAGATGATTTTAATATGGAGGTAAATGATTTGAAATCAAAGATTAACATTAAATCCAGGGTTGTAATGGTCCAGCATACTTTCGGCCTGCCCGCAAATATGGACGAAATTAGGGCTGTTTGTGCGGCAAATAACATTATTTTAATTGAAGATTGCGCACATTCAT
>Ga0209777_10007117_pt1 | contig 12486 bp, 8 predicted proteins | sample FrelakmetHBP12HB_FD_187147 | JGI IMG/M metagenome (GOLD analysis project Ga0209777, IMG submission 187147) | Freshwater lake sediment microbial communities from the University of Notre Dame, USA, for methane emissions studies -HBP12 HB (SPAdes)... | ecosystem: Environmental > Aquatic >... | reverse complement strand
TATCAGATCCTAAAGAAAAACAAGGATTTTGGGATGATCGAAGAAAATTAGGAGAAATAGACAAAAATACCGTGAAAGAAATATATCAAAAAATAATGGACGCAGACAAAGAAGAAGCCAAAATTAAAACCATCATAGATTGATTAGACGAAAAAGTATTATTGTGACTCAAAGATATATTGACCAAAAAAATATATTTACTCAAAGAAGCACATAACGATAAAGATTTGGAATGGTTTAGAACAATGGCACAAATGACAGTCACCAGACGTAATGAATTAATAACACAAAATAAACAGACAGAAGAAGCAACACCCCTTTAACTTTTACTATCTTACACTACCACCATGGCAACTTTAGAAAAAATCCCTTCACAGGCATCTGCTCTAGAAAACGAAATCAACAAGACGTTGAGCGGGTTTTCAGCAGAAACAAAAGAATTAAAAAGCAAAGTTCTCAAACCACTATCAAATGCAGAAATGCAAAAAGAGATTGATAGCGGAGAACTCAAAAAAAGGATAGATGCATACATCACAATAAACCAAAAACCTATCGAAGGAATCACTCTAGAGATGGATAATGCAAATTCAATGGTAGAGATGACCTATGTATTTTCATTTGAGGGTGTAGAGAAAAAACTACTTGGATATTTCAAAATAATGGGAGAAGAAGAAAATAACAATTATATCCAATTCCAAAAACCTCCAAAAGCAAAAAGCGAAATAAATAACATAGAAGTATATGATACCAATAAACTTAACATAGAAGAATGATATAAGGGCTGAGAAATATATGATGTAAATATCGTAAAAATTCCAAGTAAAGGGATTGATATCAGAATAGTAAGAAACGAAACGAAAGAAAAAGAAAAAGCCAAGGAGAAAATAAGAAAATATGAAATAAAAGGCGATTTTACAGCAGAGACATTCAAGGATGCAGAACTAGAAAATACAAATATAGAAACGCTCCAATACACAAAATTCGGAAAAGAAGTAGTGGAGGAAGGTGATGGATATTATAGAGCGATCTTTATGAAAGAAGGAGAGAAATATAAGGAAATCGGAAAAGTATATTTCAATAAACAAGGTGAAGTGGATACAAAAAACACAAAAGAGTCTCAAGACTTCACGCTCCTAGGAGTGCCGATGAAAGTAGCAGTAGATACAGACAAAAACACTTTTACGTTAGAAAATATAGATGATCTCAAAAAAAAGATTAAAGACCATAGAGAAGTACTCAAAACCTATATCTGAAATGCTGTATTCGGCGATTATACCAAATACAAGGGATTTAATATCCCTTTAGGTGGAGAACGAAAACAAACAAAACTTCTAGGATTGAAACTTATAGATGATATATATACGTTCAAACGAGCATGAGAAGAAGACAAAGAAAAAAAGATCATCAATTTCTGATTTACAGACACTAATGAATTGTTGCTTAAAGATGTTGCAGGAAAAGATACAGATGCTATTACTATTGAAACAAAAAAAGCTAATAGAAAAGAATTACATGACATCACTAAGGATGCGCAGAAAGAACAATTACTACTTATCAATCAAGCAAGCAAAGAATTGACAACAAATCAAGAGAAACCAGAACTTGAAAATGCGCCTACCTTGTTAGAAAAAGATTATCTCTACAGCAGTGATGCAGCAAAGATAGAATATCATAACAAACAAGGAAATTTAATTACAAGCATATTAGCAAACAAAACAGAGAATAATGAATGGAAACTTGGAGAACTTTCAGAAACTCCAAAACCGGAAGATCTATTCAAATATCTCAAGACTGGCATGAAGAAAGAATTTCGAGATAGCATCAAGGACATTAATATTTTTGAAAGTGATATGTACACAGCATTTGCTGCCTTACGAACAAACGAAAACAACAAATTAAATGCACCAAGAAAAATAGTAAGAGTTTTGGATGATGAAAAAAATGGTGTCTACAAATATTATAAAGTAAATCAGAATAAAGATGGAGAAGCTTTTGTCTTCGAGGAAGATAATGAACTCTATGATGAATCTAAAAGAATCATGGATAAGGTTTTGAAAAATATCGATATCATAAAAAAAATAGAAACAGTAGACATGGAGTATAAAGACAAAAAAGAAAAAAAAGAGAAAGCATTTACTCAATTTGTAGGAGGAAGCGGACTTTTGCCTATCGATACAAAAGCGAAAATAGCATTTTTACAAGAAAAAAATCCTCTAGTTAGAACGTTTATTCGAGGAAAAAAGACTGAGAACATCCAAAGTTTTCCTATTACCTTTGACATCAAGGACACTAAAATCACGGCAAACGAAAAAGAACAAACGATTAATAATCAAAAATATAAAACAAGACTGGAAGATGATGGTAAAAAACTTACCTTACGATTTGATGATATAAAATAAAAAAATATATAAAATATAATAAACCTCGCCAACGCGGGGTTTTTGTATATTTGAGATGCAATCGGCAAAAAAGCCAAAAACAAAGCTTTCCCAAAAATTGACTTGACTTTTTATAGTATTTAAGTATCTTTTGTTGTAAGAAATATATATAAAAACTAAAATATAATCACACCATGAAAAAAATAATAGCTTTCATAATCGGCATTGTGATTTACGTTGGTCTTGGAACCAATGGATTTGCACAAGACACAACAGCAGATAAAAGCACTACAGTATCTGCACTCTGCACAGCACAGGAAGAAATCGTGCAAGATATGCTTTCAGGCGTATATACTATAAACGGGAAAATCGATGTTGTGCAAGAATACAGCAAAGAGATGGGCATAAGAATTGCCGAATGTCTGAAAAATGATATGATCAACACAGGCAAAAAAATCAGAGATAATGCCCTGAACGGAAAGTTTAAAAAAATTAAGCTGAGGTTTGAAAAACCCAGCGATAAAAAATTTAGAGTGCCAAGAAAGGCACGAAGAAAGTACAAGCGAGCGTACAAAAGCTTGAAAAAAGAATTCATTAACGTCAGAAAATCCAAAACATTAAACGAAGTGTTAAGCGAAAAAAACCTGATTAAAAAAATAGGAAAGGTTGATAAAATCTTAACACACAAGTTTAAAAAAGATGTTAATACAATTTCTAAGTAATAATCTACAAGCAGCCGTTATTACGGTTGCTTTTTTTTGGTAAATCGGTATGTAAGAATCGTTTATTTCAGAGATATAGTCATGAAAGTCAAAATCCCTATCACCACCAATGCACTCTGTGTAGATGCTTCCTGTACAGGCAATCCCTGAATCATGGAATACAGGGCAGTCGATCTCAAAGCACGGAAAGAGGTCTTCCGTTCTCCTATCTACAAGAGGTGAACGAATAATCTCGGAGAATTTTTGGCGATTTACGATGCTATCAGATATATCGAAAAACTGGAGAAGAAAAAAAGCAAAAAAAGATATGAATGCATCTTCAGCGATTCCGAAACGGCGCTCGCATGGATGAGATCGAAAAAAATAAAAACGACACTGGAATATACCAAAGAAACAAAAGAATTGCTTACGAAAGTGCAGGACGCGCTTACCCGGATCAAGACGCATGATTTCACGATACCGATCCGCAAATGGGAGACAGAGATCCGAGGAGAGATACCAGCAGATTTCGACAGGAAATAGAAAATACTGAAACTTGTAACCTGCGACCTGTAACCAAATTTTTTAGTTGTTAGTTGAATTAATGTTAGACAAAAAATATAGATATATCTGATTAGATTTTGAAACGACCGGACTCGAAGTCAGCAAGGATGAACCCATCCAGATAGGGATCATAGAGATTGATGAAAACGGAAAAATCATCGGCGAATATCAGTCATTGATCAAACCGGACAAGAAGACCGATGAATTGAAACATATCGTAGGATTCATCACCGGACTCTCGATAAGCGATCTGGAAACCGCTCCGACAAGAGAAGAAGTCCTGCCGCAGATAGAGAAATTCTTCTGAGAAAATACGATCATCATCTGACACAATATCGGGTTCGATCTCGATTTCCTGAACAAATATTTTCCATCACTTACCTACCATTCCAAGATAGATACCATGCAATTGGCACAAACGATAGTGCATTATGCACCAAGCTATGCATTGGAAGTGCTGATAGAGAATCTGAAAGGGGAAAAGTTATTCAACAATATCTTCAGCGAAGAAGATCATGGCGAAGAGAAAGCGCATGACGCATTCTTCGATACCAAAAACAGCATCAAATTATTTCTGTACTTCGTAGCATATCTCTACGAGCTCATAGATTTCTATCCGAATCTGGTCCATATCATCAACCAATGAGAAGGCATCCGGAAAGAGATATTGGAGCTCAGCAAATACAAGGATACGCCGAAAGTCAAAGTTAATTTTCCGGCATTGGAAAGGATGTCGCCGAACAATACGAGCATATCCAAGACAGCCGAATGAATCAATACGGACAACCTGGAAAATCAGAAGAAATATTATATCGGCAATATAGCAATCAAGGATTTCCTTACTGCTTTGGCGGCGAACAAGAATGTCATCTTAGCGTTCCAGAATATCCAGAAGCTAGACATCGCCAAATCAGTCTTGAATGATATGGGAATCAGGAATATAGGATTCACGAAAGAAGAGCAGACCATCAATCAGGAGACGTTCCAGAAATTCCTGAATAAAGGGAAATTCATCCAGGAAGAATTATTGTTTATCATCAAATATCTTTCTCATCTCAAAAGAGGTCTAGGCGTTTTGAATCTGAACAACCAATCGGATTACAGGATCTATTATTACATCAAGGATACAAGGAACCAGTGCAAATATCCTATTATCCTGACGACCCATCACGGATTATTCGCTAGCATGCAGGATAACGAAGAACTGTATAAAGACTATGACATCTGTTTTTTCGATACAGAACAGCGGTACAAGACGTACAACTTTTTCCTCTCCAGCCCTTGCGATCTGTATTACACGTTGAACATCCTGGAATCGTTCGTTTATCAGCAGAACGTGGACAATCAGATCACATGAACCAAAAGCGAATCAAGCGAATTGCAGGAGTTTGTAAACACGTTTCAGATATTCATAGGAGTACTGTTCAACGAAAGCAAGAAGCTGTTCATCAAAACGGAGAATACGATGATACCGCATGACCCGATTCGGGACCACGGAGATTTTTATCAGACGAATCTGTTGCGGAAGCAATTGATTGAAAAGAAAGAAGGACTCCAGAAAGTCCTTTCTGAGGATAATTATAAGCTTTTAAGTAAACATCTGGATCAGATACAGAAAGTCTTTGACGGCGTAGTGAATATATTCAAAAAGATGTACGGCAATGGGGAATTTTATTTCACCTACGGCGAAGCGCAGAAATTCACTGACTGGAAAGAATTCGTTGATGCATTCAAAAATAAGGTCATTTTCTTCACCAATACCAATAAGCAAGCTACAAAACTTAGTGAAAAAGAAACGATAAATACGCAGAGCATCAAATTAGTGCAGCCGAAGGTAGATCAGCTAATAGAATATATCAGTAATGAAATAGAGAAATCACCGGAAGAAATCTCGTATTTCATCTTTTCGCCGAAGAAAGAGGAGTCCAAAAAAATATTTGAAGATTTGTGCAAAAAGAATATACATACCAAAGCATTATTGCTCGTGGAAAATATCACGGGCGGTATCGGAAAAAATATCTTCAAGGCCAAACAGACAAAAAACAAGATAATCATCTGATGATACAATTTTATTTTATATCTCTATGCCAGCAAGATTCCGATCAAGGAAATCATCCTTTTCAATGCAAGAGGACCGAGCGAGCAGAATATCTTGGATGACATCAAACGGTACAATATCTCGAACATTTTATAAACAGATTATGAATGAAGAAAAGAATCATCGTACTCATCAAATTTATCATTTTAGTGGCTATTTTCTATGCGCTCCTAGCATTCAATGTTTTCCGTATAGGAGAAAAATTAGTACCAAGCACTAAGGATTATTTACAGATCAATGTACCTCAGGAAAATCAGAACCTTGAAGAGAATTATATGAATAGTGACACCGCCACACAAGCGTCAACAGGGCATTTTGCAGCAGGAAATATGGCAAATTTGGAAAGCTTATGCGATAGCATAGCTATCTGCGATAAAATACATTTCAACGGAACTTTCTCAGAAACAGAAAAATACAATTATACAAAATTTTTCAGCAAAATCGTGCAATTTATCGATAATAATGGAAATCAGGACAAGGATATAAAAGAGGTGATAAACAAAATAGATATCAACAAAGAGAATGGCAATAGAAGAGGATATGCGACACACGACACCATCATTTTCAATCTAGGATCCGTACAATCCAATAAAGAATTCATTGAACTCTCAACACATGAAATGGGACACATTACCGACCTTGGATATATCCAATGATCATTGTCAAAAAAAGATAAGAATTACACGGAATTCGGTAAAGTGGTATTCGCCATCGATGATCTTTCATTATCATTCTACAAGCTTTCATGGGATAACGAAACCATCAGGAAAGCTGAAGCAAAGAAAAAAAATTTCTGCAGCGGATACGGGATGAGCGATCCGTTCGAGGATTTCGCAGAATGTTTCAATCTCTATACCAACCACAATATCTTCTTTAGACAAATAGCTAAAACAGATACCGTGCTCAAAAAGAAATATAATTTCATCGCAGGGATTTTTAATGGAAAATATATCAGTTCAAATAGCCAGGATCTCAGCTTGATAAAAACAAACTCCGCTCGAAGGCCACGAGACACTACGAAGCTCAGCGTTAATTAACATCATTAGTCGTTTTATAACGTTTCATCGTTTAATTATGCCCATCATCATAGTATGAATTATCTTAACCGTATTCGGAATACTTGCCATCTATAGCGTAAGTATTTACGAATCATTTTCGCTTACCGTATCATTGATAGCCAAAAATGCGATGAAATGAGATCCTTCCAACTATTTCTATTTTTTCAGACAAATCAGAAATATAGGATTAGCGGTCATTATGGCAGCAATCACCTATGCGATTCCCATCAAATTCTTTCAAAAAAATAAGAATGTCACTATCATAGCGATTATCCTGATGGCATTGCAGATAGCGGTATTTATCCCAGGAATAGGTGTTGTGCTCAATGGTTCGAGAGGATGGATCAATATACCGTTTCTTCCAAGTATCCAGCCGGCAGAGTTCTTTAAGTTGTGATATGTCCTCTTCCTCGGAGCATGGCTGATGAGGAAACGCGATAGAGTGAACACAAAGGATTTTTTCATTTCATTCATCATTCTCAACGCACTCCTCTTCTTTATCTTCTTACTAATCCCTGATTTAGGAACCGTGATGATTCTCGGTATCGTAGGACTCATCATGTGCCGATATGCAGGAGCAAAAATAAAATACATCTTTCGGATCCTGTTCTGAGGGATAGCAGGGGGATTAGTTCTCGGAAGTATTGCAGGTATGGTCAGTGATAGATTCTCATATATACAGAAGAGGTTTACCTACTTCGTAAGTTCAAATGTAGACCCGCAAGCAAAACAGATCGGATGGCAGAATCAGCAGGCGTTGCTAGCAATCGGCGGATGAGGATTGCTGGGTAAATGATATGGTAAAGGGTTGCAGAAATTCTGATTCATCCCGGAAGCGCAAAGCGATTTCGTTTTCTCAGCATTTTCGGAGGAAATCGGATTTGTGGGAAACATGGTATTGTTGGCACTCTATCTTTATATCGCATATTATTTCCTCACCCGTCTCCGTAATATAAAAGACGAGCATGGAAAGATGATAGGTATAGGAATTCTTTCATTGATTCTGATCCAGGCATTCGTAAATATTTGAGTGAATGTAAAAATACTTCCAAACACGTGACTGACACTCCCCTTTATCAGTTATGGAGGAACGGCGCTGATGGTAAATTTTATGGAAATAATCCTGCTGTATAAGATTTTAAAAAAAAAATAATTATATGAAAATTGAAATAGACAAAAACAATCTACTGACCATCTTCAACGAAAATATCCCGCAAACCAAGGAATATGTTTATCATGTCGGCGGATACACTTTCTCTGATTTCGACAAATGAATCATCGTAGTGCACAAGAAAGAGCTGAAGATCATCAATCTAAAAAACTTAGGCGACACTATGTCCGTAATATATCTCGCACAAAGACCAGAAATAAAGGCACCATTCGATACAGAAGGATTCATCAATGGACTTTGCTTATTCGACGGTTTCGACGAGAAGACCGGAAAGAGATATTATTTCATTCCGAGATTCGCAGAAAAAGAGCAGGAATCGATAAACAAGAAATTGAAGAAATTAGGAATCAAAGCAGAGATCAAGAAGACAGAGAAATGATATTTCATTGCAGGGGATCTGAATCCGGAATGACACGCAGGGAAACAGCTATCATTGCTTTTCGCACTGGTTCTGCTGTATGGGAAACTCGATAGCAAGAAAGAGGAACTCATTGCAGTCAAAGCGCATATCCCGCTTTTCGGGCAATTCCTGAAATACGAAGAGCTGTTCGAGACGATGAAAGCGCAGCTGGCGCAGGAAGGGATATTCATCAGCACCAGCGTCCAGCAGAACAATGATGGGATGATCTATCAGATAAGCTGCAACGATTACGAAGTCTTGAAGAACTTTGCAGAATATTACAAAAGCATTGAAAAGATAACGAAAATACCTAAATACGACCTAGCATTGGAGATGAAAGAGAAAATAATGGATTTCGTAGCAAACAATCCGGAGATCCCGCAAGACGGAAAAGCGGAAGTACTGAAGCAATTGAAAGCATGAACAATAAAATTACTCACAAAGTAATTGTTAGTTATTCACTATTAGTTGTTAGTTATAATTATGGGGCGTTGGTAGTAGGGGCACCGAAGGAAGTCCAGCGCAGCTGGACACCAACGGAAGTCCCGTAGGAATTTATTCCGGAGGGATAACACAGTGTCAAGCAAGAAAACAATTATGGGGCGTTAGTGTAGTGGTAACACAGCAGTCTTCGGAACTGCCATCAGGGGTTCGAATCCCTTACGCCCTGCCAAATAGTTTTCTCTAGAACTGACCGAAAACTAAAAGGCTTAAACATTAAGTAAGAACTAATATCTCTATTACTAATAACAGTGTTATATACCACGTGGAAGAAAATGGAATAGAGCCTAGAACTCCACATTGGGTCATCCTTCAAATCCAAGAGAGAACCATAGAACTCAAGCAAATTTATGAAATCTACGGTTTTTTTTGATGCCAAAATATATGCTTGCTGATTCTCTAACCCCTTAATTTCGTTCTTTGCTCTTTCAATGTTTTGGCTAATTTCTTCAGAAGCAATAACGAAAACCTCGTTGCTTATCTGCCCATTGGCAAAGTTTTGGGTCATAATTTTAAGTTTAGCACTCCAATCATCTATTTGTTGCAGGTTAGCGGAGAGTCTCTCGTTCTTGTTTAGACTAAAATTTTTAAGGTCGTTCTCGATATATGCTATCATCTTTTGGCAGACACTATGTGTTGGTATCATACTCCTAATAATGCTTTCCACCTTTTCATCAATAAAGGTCAAATCAGTCGTCCTTTCATAGCAGTCATTAGGGAATACACTATTTTTCTGCTTCTGGCATATAAGATAACGGTATTTGAGCTTCTTATTCTCCCTGCATAATTTCCTTCAACAAGTACATTGAAAAATTTTAGGAAATTTCGCCGTTCAGGTTCTCCTATTCCTATACGGACTTCTACCCATCCTGATAATTTGGCACTGTTCAAATAATTCCTTGGTTATAAGTGGCTGGATATTTTTTAATTCAAATTGTTCTTCATATACACCAGGCTCTTTTGCACCAAAAAACATATAGTCATCGTTACCAAGTACCCATTTTTTATGATACATACCATAATAAGAACTGTTTTTTAGTATCTTTTCTACACTTCTCCAACAAAACGATTGGAGTTTAAATTCATTTCTTACTAACTTAGCCACCTCTTTTGCCCCATATTTTCCTTCGCCATAAGTTTTAAATATAAACGCCACTATATCTGCCTTCTGTTTATTTGTATCTGGTATAAGGTAACCCGATTGTTTCGTATATCAAAAAGGAGGTTTACCACAGTAACCTCCCATTTGCATTTTCTTTCTTTGTCCGATTTTCACTCTGAAACTTAGCTCCTCACTGTATAAGATTGAACGATTTTGTAAGTCCCTTATCATATATCTACCCAAGTACGAGCCTATCATAGGTTCAGTGACTGAAATAACGTCTACTTGATATTCGTCACCCCTTACTCTCTGAAGCTTAAGGTAGTCATCAGGGTTTCTGCTTATTCTATCCCATTTCATAACTATTATTCATTTGATGTATTTATTCTTTTTGAGGTCTCTAAGCATTTCCTGAAATTGTGGTCTATCTCCTTTGTAGGCACTATGAACTTCCTCATAGAAATGAACTACTTCTATACTGTCTTGGCTCTGGATATATTGATTGATTTGGTCTATCTGACTGGGAATACTAAGATTCCTGCTTCTTTGTCAGGCTCAACCACTCATCCTGACATAAGCATAATACTTATTTTTTAGCCTTTGGGTAAGTGTATTGTTGCTATCGGCGATGGGAGTCATAGAATTTTTTGTATTTCAGGGTAAAAATGCACCTCCATTGTGCCTTTTGATTTGTTAATAATTATTTTTTCTAGCATAAATCTATATCCTAAACTTCTAAGAATTCTTGTTTTTTCATCCTTAGCTATATGAGTTGTCCACTTCCCAGACTTTTGTTTTTCTGCATATAAACCTGGTTTAATAATTTCTTCAAAATTATTGGCTAGCTTAGTCCTTACTTCTTCAAGCTGACGAAGGTTTTTTCTGGCGATAGCTAAAAAATTTTCAACACTCTCAATTCTTGCATATACCTTCTTAAGTTCTTTTAAGTCAGAAATTACTATTGCATCTCTTTTTATTTTAAGGCTTTGTAGTTGCATTTCATATACACGAACTTGTCAGATTGATTTGGTCATATTTCAAATTTCGTACATATTTTGTCTTAATTGTAGAAATTTAATTAGCTCTTTCTGTTTACTTGGCTTACCAAGATTTTTAATATCTTCAAATAGTTTATTTTGCCATAAAAATTCTTCAATTTTTCCTTCACTCATTTCTTCGGGCTTTGTATCTCCTTTTTCATCTGGTTCAAGACTTGCTTCTGTTCTGTAGTGCCAAGTTTGTTTTTCTGGTTTAAAATACACATTTCCTTCACGAATAGAGTATTTGTTTTGAAAATATACTAACGAGTAAAACAACGCCTCATCTTTCCTATCATCTCTTATTGGAATCATTGCCTTCTTTGTATCTCATTCTCTAGTTATACTATCCTGTACAAACTTATATTTCTCGCTTTCTACAATTTCTAACTCTGAAAAGAAAAACCTAAACAAGATTTTAGTTCCCACCTGTCCCGTACCTTTGAGAACTATATTTTCATACTCCTTGTATTTTTCTTTTACTTCTTTGAACAAATTAGTGACTATTTCATCTTTAACATCCAGTTCGAAATCTATATATCAATTATATTTCATATCACGGTCATTCTTCAGTATATTTTCAATAAGATTTTTGACGGTAGTGTCTTTTTTCTTTGCTGTAATATATTTTTGTAGCTTTCAAGAGTATTTGTATTCTATTTCTTCAAGAGTAAGCTCAAAGGCACTTTTTCAAAGTAAAAGTTCATCCTTTAGTAATTCTTTTTTTTCTGCATAACATTCATAAATTTCTTTTACAATTTTTGCTTCATCTGTATGTTGAATTATTTTATCCTTCGTTTTTGTAAATTCATATCAAAAAATAATTCTATTACCTCAAAGCCTCTTAAAATCCTGTGCCATTAGATTTTTTACATAACTGAATCCTACTCTCGCTGAAAGTTTTTCACTTTCATAAATTGCAAAACCTGCTAGAATTCTGAAAAGAAGTCTTCCTGTATAGGTATTTTCTATGGTTTCTGTCGCACTGATAAATTCATACCCCTTATCCATAAGTAAATCTAGTTTTGCAAAATCCTGAAAATTTCTTGCAAGTCTATCTAGCTTCCAAAACAATACACCACCATATTTTCTTTTTTCCATATTTTTACTGTGTATTTCTATATCTTTTTCTAGCTTTTTTATCATTTCATTAAATTTCTCTCTATTTGTTCCTTTCTTTCAACTTTCATTTTCTGTGATTATATTTTCTGGACGAATTTTTATTCATCTCTGATGAGCAACGCTTAACATAGTGTCTTTTTGCGCCTTAATACTAGTTTCCTTTTCTGAAGACGAACCCGCTGCGGCTTTAGCCTCTTCGGCTTCTTTTTTTGAAACTCTTGCATAAATAAAATACTCATATGGATTTTCATATTTTTGTCATCAATAAGTCACTTTTGATAGTTTTTTAGAAATAAGCTTTTTAACCTTTTTCTTGGGTTTCGCTTTTAGCTTTGTTTTTTCTTCTTCTTTCGC
>Ga0209777_10007116_pt1 | contig 12487 bp, 8 predicted proteins | sample FrelakmetHBP12HB_FD_187147 | JGI IMG/M metagenome (GOLD analysis project Ga0209777, IMG submission 187147) | Freshwater lake sediment microbial communities from the University of Notre Dame, USA, for methane emissions studies -HBP12 HB (SPAdes)... | ecosystem: Environmental > Aquatic >... | reverse complement strand
CAGCCTCGATGAGGATATTTCCTAGCTTATCTCGTACGCAGTACGAGGTTTTTTCTTTATGGACATCCAGTCCGATATAATATTTCGTGTTTTTCATGTTGCATCACCTTAGGGTATGCAACACGAGGCTCACTCAAGAATTATCATGCCATCTTTTTTTTATTGATTCGCACAAAAAACCATGTATTTTCTAAGGGCAGAGTTTGTTTTTTTATATATTCCTCGTTAAAAACATAAATATATAGAGTATTACTGTTGGACTAATACTTGAATAACTCTGTTCTCTCCTCATTTTATCTAATCCACGATAGACCAAGTTTAATCTAAAAAAGAACCCGGTTTATATCGGTATATCGTTCTGCTCCTTGCTCAATAGCATATTCCACAGAACGTATATCTTTCATCAGAAATATCCTATCTCTACCGATTTCTGCTTGTTCAATCGAATCTTTCAACATTGATATAAAGGGTTTCATCCGGTCTATTTTTACGATATATTCATGGAAGTCTTCAACGATAGTAGAATCAAAGCCAACCTTCCATGGATATTTAATAATCTTGTTTCGCTCACCAGCAGTCCCACATTCAAAACGATACTTCTCTTTGTTATAATACGGTGATAACTCATTAAATACCTGCTGATCAGTGAAATAATACTTGAAACAGTAGAGTTTGTCTATCTTGAAGATATTGATTTTTTTTCGTGTAATGTCAAATTCCATAGGCTTTCCTAAAGGACTCATGGAACTATTATAGTGTATGATTATTCTCTGATAAATATTTTCTTCCGATAATCTATTGTCCTCTGTCAATTCCATTAAGGTATTGACGTAGGGTTAGAAGAAGTGTTTTCATGTCATTAAGGATATGTTTTTAAAGAAGTAACCACAGAGATATAGTAATGTTGAAATGAAATTAATATAAACAAAATCTTGTTTTTTTACATGTTTATTGGAATTTATTAACAAATTATCATTAGACATCATAGATACTGAGATAATACTTTGTTACTATTGTTGCGAATATATGTCGATAGTATGAATCTGTATGTTTTTATGTTATTTTATTATCTCATAAAAAACATTTTTTTCGACATATTTAAAAAGAATCAAGGGATACTTTATCGCAACGGGGGAATATTATTATGGGTAAAGAGATAGTGAGTAAAGGCTTGGTTTTTGTGATAATAGGGCTGTTTATTGGAGCAGGTGTGACAATTACACCGAATATTTTTATAAAAACAGTGAAAGGATTAACTGTCCCTTCAGGCATAATTTATTCTGTTCCGATAACGCTGACAAACTCTCAGTCCAGTGCGACGTCTACTCCTTTCGAGCAAATGATAACAGTGAATAGCGCTGCCTACAGTTCTTATGAAGCATTCAATCTACAGAACATGGAGTTTTTCTATGAAGATGGAACGATTATTCCTAGCTGGATGGAGTCTGGGGACAACACCGCAACCAGCACTGTCTACTGGTTAAAGTTGGCAGGTGGGATAGCTGCTGAATCAAGTCTGACGGTGTACATGGGATTCGCTAGCCTCTCTACGAACCTTTTTAACAGTATACGAACCGGCGAGGCGCCTGACCTCAGTCCATCATACGGAGAGTATGATGACGGCGCAAATGTGTTTACATATTACTGGAACTTTCCCGGACCTAATCTCCCTAGTGGGTGGGCATTTTCTCAAGCTGTCCCCATTGGGGGCTACTCAGTAAACGCTGGGGCATCCTTTTTTACTGGGAACGGGACAGCCAATGCAATATATGGCTACTATACCGCTCCTCTGGAGTCCAGTTCGTATCTTCTTTCGACGAGAATGGAGAGCTACTCAGGTGGGAACAACGGTGAAGGTGTGTGGATCGGGTGGTGGTCAGACCCGCAGTCACCCTTGGCTAGTGGATCCTATAACTCGGCTAACACACCCTATAACGGCAACTATGTGAGTGACTGGATATGGTGTCCGAATTTCAACCCTGTACAACCAATCAGAGTTATCAGCAACGGTGGTACCACTCCAGCTGCCCTTCCCGGCGGAGGCTACCCACCAGGCTGCACCCTCTTTGACGCTACTCAGCTCATGACCTACCGACTAAGCTGGTTAGGGAACAACCAGACGGCAATGCTTCGAACTGCCACTGGAGGAGTGGGAGTTGCGTCTCAAATTGCTAGTTTACCGCCTCAGGGAAACTATTACCTCGGTTTCTATGACAATACAGCAGGATGGGGGAATAACGGTGAGACAGCACAGTGGGTTGCAGTCAGTGCCATGCCGCCAAGTGGCGTGACGCCGAGCGTCAGTTTTTCCAGTACCTCCGACTCCATCGGTTTATCCACACCAGCCATAAACGGTTTGACCGTGGACTTTAACGGCGGCGCAAGCCCTGGCAATCAAGTAACTTACATTCAGTGGAACTGGGGAGACGGTTCCGTTGACAACGGTTGGTTCCCTCACAGTCACACTTACACGTCCAGCGGGACCTATTCCGTAACAGTGACTGCTCATTACAATGACGGGAGCACCGCTTCAACCTCTACGAGCCTCAACGTATTTCCTGGAGAAATGACCGGCGGCAACAAACTCACAATAAGCGCTGGTCAAGGTGGCTCAGTCTCCTACACTGCAAGCGTCAGTTCAGGCACGGTTCAACCAGGCCAACCGAAAATGCTCTACCTAGCTTACGCAGATGGCCTGTCACTAACTGCCGATCCGAGTTCAGGACAAAGCTTCAGCTCATGGACTACTTCAACAGGTATCACCCTCCAGGGAAGTGCTACGCCAACTTCGCCAAGCATAGGCATTGTCGTCACCAGTGACAGCAACATCACGGCTAACTTCATACAGGCGCCTTTTCATGATGTTGCAGTTCTAGACATAATACCACAGCAAAGATATGTTGTAGCAGAAGAGTCTTTACCTGTTAGTGTTATAGTGCAGAATCTTGGAACACAAACTGAGTCTTTTTCTGTTACGGCTTATTGTGGGACCAGCAAGATTGGTTTCGACGTGAAAGATGTGACATTAAATGCGGGAGAAACCCAAACCCTCCAAATGTTGTGGAATATCACAGAAATTTTTCCTGGCATTTATCAGATAGGGGCATATGCCACACCAGTCCCTGGAGAAGTAAAACTCAGCAACAATGACCACACAAACGGAACAGTAACGGTCGCAGTCAGTACGCGCTGGAATCTAGCTGAAAATCCATATAGTCAGAGTTATCAGGGCTCGGATTGGTCCAAGGGCGGAAACTGTTATGGCTTGAGCAGTACGGCAATCCTTTACTTCATGCATTATAAGTTACACGACTTGACCTTCCCATCATTCCCCGCGCAAAACCCACCAGCAACCTCTACATCTGAACTGAAGCTGCCAAATCAAGCTAGCATTCTGAATAATGTATCACTGTCTGTAATGTTTCACCAAGTCTACGATCCTGCTCACGATTGGGGTGCAGGTTATTCTCCGGAAACTGAGTATGAAAAACTAGTCATAGCCTTGGAAAGTGGAACTCCGGCACTCCTTGGCTTGGCGAGTCCACTACCTAGCTATCATGCGGTTGTCGCATATAGCATTCAGCCCTTACAAGATGGAACAATGAACATAGCACTGTCGGACCCAAATTACCCACAACAGTGGGAAATCGCGAATTATAATCCATCAACGCAGACTTTCTTATACAACAGCTACAACAGGTTCAAAGTTAAGACGCCAGGAGTTATACAGTCATCTTGGGACCATCCCACTGATATTTATATACCACAAAGCCAAACTTGGGAGTGGCAGGTCACAAACTACACCATAGTGCTTGCCGGCAAACCAGTTAAACTCATGAATCCAAGCATAGGTGGAATGCTTTTCATGGACTACTTTAATAGTCCTGGTGACTCTGGAAGTCTCGTTTGTGGCATACCGGGGAGCTCGGGAATCGAAGAGGGATCAGTCCAGATTTATGCAATTCCGTGTAAAAATCTGTGGTATGTAGAGGATCCTTTATCAGATCAGTCTACAATAATGATCTCCCGAGTCGAAAACGTATCAGGACAAAATGAATATTTTGAGTATATCGTGAACGCAACAAGTAAGGAAGGTCCTATAAGCGACATTGTCATTCCACGAAATGATAGCCTCGCAATCATTGCTTTAAACGGAACGCTTAATGCAAACGTCACCTTTTTCTATGCCACTAGGCAAAACTACTCAATCCTCCAGATGTCGAACATATCAGTTGGTGTAAAGCAGAAGTTCAATTTCACAGTATCCAATTGGCAGATGTTGAATAATACGAATCCACCCACTGTAACTCTGAAAATTAGCCCTGTTGATGTTCCACCAACCACGACTCTAATAATCGGCAAACCGAAATATGTTAGTTCTTCAGGAAATATCTATGTGTCTTCTGCTACACCATTCGTGCTTTCAGCCAAAGATAATCTTGGCGGCATTGGTATTGCATCCATATTATACCGTATTTACAATAACGGTGTTTGGATGAATTGGATAAGATATACACAGAATTTTACATTATCAGGTGAAGGAAAACATTACCTTGAATACTATTCAGTTGATAATCTCGGAAATGTAGAAATAACCCATAATCAAACCCATTATGTTGATAACACACCACCAGTGACAACCAATTCGCTGTCAGGAACTCTAGGAAAGAACAATTGGTATATTAGTAATGTCGGCGTGATATTATCAGCATATGATTCTCTCTCTGGTTTAAATAAGACAAATTATCGAGTGGATAATGGATCATGGCAGACCTATACAAACACCTTTACTCTTTCATCTGATAGAACTCATGTGATAAACTATTATTCAACAGATATGCTCGGTAATAAAGAAAATATGAAATCAGTGACAATAAAAATCGATAAAACCCCACCGACAATCCTTGTTACGAAACCAGAAGCAGGATTCCTTTATATCTGTGATAATAAAATCGCTAATGTCGGCCAAACCATCGCTATCGGAGGAATCACCGTCAAAATCAGCACCTCTGATACAATAAGTGGTATAGCAAAGGTTGAGTTCTATGTTGACAATAAAATCAAAGCTACAGTTACAACTTCCCCGTATCAATGGAAATGGACTGAAAAAATCTACTGCAAACATCAATTAAAAATAATCTCCTATGACCAGGCAGGAAATACGAAAACAATAGTGATGGATATTTGGGTTTATAACTGTTAAAAAGTCGATTAATCCATATTAATAACTCATCTCTTCATACTTTTTTTCATTTGATTCGCACAAAAACATGAGTTTTTTAAGAGCAGAGTTTGTTTTTTTATATATTCCTCGTTAAAAACATAAATATATAGAGTTCTATTCGTTTAACATTTTTGGTATGATTTCAGAAGCAGAAGTAAAGGTCCTTGATAGAAACTCTGAGTACTTTGGCGTACCAACATTACACCTAATGGAAAATGCAGGAAAATGTGTCGCTGAGTTCGTGAGAAATACGGTAAAAAACACAAAGAAAAACATCCTTATCCTGTGTGGGACCGGCAACAACGGTGGAGATGGGTTTGTCGCAGCACGGTACCTTATGCAATACCATAAGGTCACGGTCTTTCTTGCAGGAACCGAGATCAAAACAGAGATTGCTCAGAAAAATTATCAGAAACTCCAAACCCACGAAGTCAAAATCTACACATCACCTCGTGACCTCGGTGCGCTCCTTATAGAAAACGATATTCTCATCGATGCACTCCTTGGGAGTGGACAAGCTGGCGAGTTAAAAGAACCGTATGCGACCATCGTTAAAAAAATCAATGCAACAAAGAAGAAAATGATTGTTTCTGTTGATCTTCCCACGGGACTTGGCACTACTCAATCAATCACCCCTGAGTATACCGTCACCTTTCATGACATCAAAGAAGGGATGAACGAGAAAAACAGCGGAAACATCCAGGTGGTCGACATTGGCATCCCTCAAGAAGCAACAACTTACGTCGGACCAGGGGAGCTCTCTGTCTATTATCCACGGCCAGCAAAAAAATCGCACAAAGGAGACAACGGCATCCTACTCATTATAGGTGGGGGGCCCTACATTGGTGCACCAGCGCTCTGCGGTCTTGCTGCGCTCCGAACCGGTGTTGACCTCGTGTACATCGCGACACCAAAACGATCCTGGAAATCAGTTGCCGCGTTTTCACCTAACTTCATCGTAAAAGATCTCCACGATGATATGCTCACAAAGAACGATATCCCGAGCATCGAAGAACTTCTTAGTAAATGCACCGCGGTTGTTCTTGGTCCAGGGCTCGGAGCTGCTAAAGAAACCGAAGAAGCAATCATCCCGCTTGTCAGACGCATCATTGCGCTGAAGAAACCATTGGTACTGGATGCTGATGCCATCAAACCTGTCGGAGAAAACCTCTCCATCATAAAGAACTCAACAACCGTAGTGACCCCGCATGTCGGTGAATTCAAAAAACTTACGGGGATCATCCTTTCCCAAGATGTTGACACGAGAATCAACGCGGTTAAAGATTGGGCTGAAAAAATTGGGATCACAATTTTCCTGAAAGGATATATCGATGTGCTCAGTGACGGAACAAACATCAAACAAAATAAAGTTCATAATGAAGCAATGACTGTTGGTGGGACTGGAGACGTCCTTGCAGGCATCATCGGAGCGCTCCTATCGAAAGGAGTAAAACCGTTCAACGCAGTCCGAATCGCAGCCTTCCTCAACGGTGAAGCAGGCAATGAAGCGTTTCAGAAAAAATCCTACGGGTTAATTGCGACCGATATTGTTGATGAGATCCCTACTGTGTTGAAAAAATACCTATAGTGATTTTTTTATAAAACCTGAACACCAAAGAAAAACTACTCATTTATTCCCAAATTGCTTTAACTTCCAGATGTGCTACAAGCTCCCCAGCGACTTGATACAATACCCATGCCATAAACGCTGGTTCTTGCTGCATCTCCTCTGAAAGCGCTGCAGTGATTTTATTTTTCATTTCCTGTTCAAGCTTATCAGGCTTGGCTGGCCATTCCGCGTACTGGTATTTCTTCATCCATTCCGCGGTCCGTTCAATCGACTCAGTCTTTTTATCAGCAAGCTTCCGCACCGCTTTCTCTGTCTTTTTCACAAACTCTCCAGATGATTTCTTCTCAAACATTATTCCATCCTCACCACAGATATCTTTCTCTGTGATAAAAGTCTTTACTTCAAAATAAAAAAAACTTTTAAGAACTCCCCAGTAATCAGCCATTCAAATGAAAAAAACATACCTCCTGATAGGAATCCTCATCGTCTTTTTCATGATTTCTCCCTCAGCCACCGCGATCTTTTCATCCTCACATGATCTCAAAGGAACACTCACTAAGAATACCAAAGTTTTTTTTGTTGGAAAAACTGAAATCAGTGGGACTTTCACTGGCTATCCGATGGAACGATTAATAAACTCATCCTTTTTTCAAGAAATGAACGCATTCCCTCTCGTTGGAGCAACCAGTATTACTAATCTCGATACTGTTATCGTCGCAGAAAACATCGATATCACCACCGCACCTTCCCTTGAGGAACTCTTTTTGCGGTATTACGACCATATCACCCAATACTCAAATGTAGACATCGCTACAGATAACGGTCTGTTCCTTCTTGGGATTAATCAAGGCAGTCTCAATGTGTCCTCGGACCTCAATTACGCAGTCACTACATTTATTCCCCTTGAAATCATCCCTAATACAATAACAAGGTTTTTTCTCACGGGGACCAACAATCCGCTCACCATGCAATGCTCCGGAAACTTCGCAGTGCTCACAACTCTTTCAGATACCGGTACTATCAGAGTAAAGGATAGACGCGGAACAACACTCTGGAGTGGCGCATCATCAAATAATTACCTCGTGATTCAGGATAAAAAATTCTCTGTCACCCAACAACCACCGTTGTCTCTCGTTCCCCTTAATGATGCTGCATTGACTGCCCCATTAAAACTGTCAATATCCCCAGCAGACTCTAAAGATATTGTGATAAAACAACTCATTGAAAATGTCTCTATCGCCGTGAAAAACCTTGGGGAAGGCACTACCTCAGAATTCAAAAAAAACATTAACCAGTTTGACCCCCTCATTCAGGCCACCTCTCTTATTGCAAACGGAGCGATGATATTCCTACAAACCAATGACACTGTGACCATTGATCATACGACACAACAGTTTTCTACAATCGGATTCGCCCGTTTCAATACTCTTGACGTTACCAATACAGAATCTTCTTCTGGACCGACAATACAAGCGGATTGTAAACTCATTTACCTTGGGAACCACTTCTACAACTCCCAAGCAAAACGCAACTCGGATGGAATCGCATTTCCGTACGAACTACTCATCATCTGGATTCTTGCACTGTGCGTCTTTTTCTACATACGTTTTTTCTTACGACCTCCCATCGACACAAAAAGAGATGAAAGAATTAAACGATACGCCCTCTTTTTCCATATCATTTCACTCATCATTGTATTTCTTTTACTTGATGTTGAAGTCAATGACCTATTCGGTCTCAGTGCTTTCACTGCACTGTTCTCCCAAGGATTCTCGATGATTGCCGGAGCATTCCTGCTCCTAGAATTAACCATCTGGGTCTTAGGTTACATTATTCTTGCAATCCCGCTTCAGCTTCTCGCCTACTCTACGCTTCGTCTTCTTGGCATCGGAAAAGGTGGTAACGGCATTCGGAAAGCAATTGGAGACCTGTCCATCTGGGTTTTTTGCGGACTCTATCTGCTTTTATTTATCAACATCATTTTTTCTCTGATTCATTTTAATAGTCTTTTTCCTATGGGATAACCTATGCAGCCCGAGCTTCAACCAATCATCGATGAACCAGCTCTTCTGCTAAAAGAAAAAAAACTTCTGGTTATCGCAGATCTTCATATCGGTATTGAGAGTGAATTACGAGAGAATGGATTACCGGTACTGTCCCAAACCAAGGTGATGGAACAACGATTGATCTCGATTCTTACAACAAATGCTATCCATGACATCATCTTGCTCGGGGACATTAAACACAATATCCCTTCATCAACCATCCAAGAACGTAGCGATGTGAATCGATTCCTGAATACCATTCAAACATATGGTACCCTTCATGTCCTGCCTGGGAACCACGATGGAAACATTGATCGATTGCTTCCGTCAACAATTAAGTTATATCCCTCCGATGGCTTTGTGTTTGAAGGGATAGGGTTTACCCATGGTCACCGAAGGCCAAACAAAGAGGTCATGCAATGCAAACAGGTCATTATTGCTCACACACACCCCACCGTGATGCTGATAGACCGCCTTGGATATCGGACGTTTGAACAATGTTGGCTACGGGGTGCTCCACTTTCTGATAAACTTATAGAAAAATACCCGACATCACCAACTTCACAGATTCTTGTCATGCCAGCGTTTAATTCTTTATGTGGCGGTATCGCAGTCAACCGAGATCCTCTCCTTGGGCCGTTTGGTTCCCTCATCGACGTTGACAACGCAGATCTTTATCTCCTGGATGGTTCGTCATTAGGCAAAGTAAAAGATTTGAAATAATCATGAAAATCATACCCAGCCTCCTTTTGTAAAGTTCTACTGGCATCCAGCCAAGGAACCCTATGATCTCCCTAGGATGAGTTGAAAAGAGAAAGTATCAAATCAATGTACCTCCAAAACTGTAATAGAAACGTATACGCAGAACTATTATTTTACTACTGAAACAGTCGATTCTCGTATGCTTTTTCATCACCCGAGTATAAACCTATTAAACAATGCGGTGTATCCCTTAGAAACTGAGTGATTTAATAATACCTTTTAAATGGGAAGTGATCGCTAAGTCTGGAAAGAGAAACCTCTATGAAAAAACCAGTAACTGTGAGAGAAAACAGGCAGTAGCAAATACTAATACACAAGAACATGTCAATAGTAGTTCGATTGCAAGCAAGTTAACCTTAAATATATCATGTAATATACGAATCCGACTTACAACAATATCTTGATGGCCTATGGAGTTAAATCTCTCTGAAAGAGTCGGAAGCCTGTTGCAGGCATTATTTCTCCTTATTCTCCCATGGGTTGTCTTGCTTATCGGACTTGCTGTAAAATTTGACAATGTCTGGTTTTATCTGTTGTGTATCACTTGGTTTGGATGTGGCCTTGTCTTTTTCGGGACCCTCAATTAGCATGGTAGCGTGTGACTCGTTTTTCTTTAAAACCAAAATCATTTAAATCACCTACCTTATTCTGTTTTCCTGTTGATCGGGATGGTTAATTATATCATCGTAACAGGTGGAGTTATTTCTGGTTTAGGGAAAGGGATTACAACCGCGTCGATCGGAAAAATCCTAGAGAACCACGGATACAAAGTGACCGCAATCAAGATTGACCCCTACATCAACTATGATGCAGGTACCTTGCGACCAACCGAACATGGAGAAGTCTGGGTAACAGAGGATGGCGGGGAAATCGACCAGGACCTCGGTCATTACGAACGCTTTTTAGACATCAATATTCCGAAATGCAACAATATCACGACTGGTCAAGTCTATAGCGCTGTCATAGAAAAAGAACGAAACGGTAAGTACCTTGGTAAAACCGTACAACCAATCCCCCATGTCACTGATGAAATCAAACGACGGATACGAGCACCAGCAGAAGAAACAAAATTTGATTTCGTACTCGTGGAGATTGGCGGTACCGTTGGGGACTATGAAAACGTATTATTCTTAGAAGCGGTTCGTCAGATGAAACACGAGGGAGAAAAAGTAATCTACGTCCATGTCACCTATGTGCCGGTCATAAAATCACTTGGTGAAGCAAAAACCAAACCAACACAGCACTCCGTCAAACTGCTCCGTGAAATTGGTATTCAAGCTGACTTCATTATCACTCGTTCGGAAAAACCACTCGACGATGTTCGAAAGGAAAAAATAGCATTGTTTTGTAACGTTTCACCTCAGGATGTCATTTCCGATTCCAATATTGATAACGTCTACGGAGTCCCCTTGTTATTCGAGGAACAAGAACTCTGCAAGAAGATTTTAAAGAAACTTGGTTTACGCAAAGAAGAAATAGATTTCAATGCTTGGAAGAATTATATAGTGAAAATCCGTAAGTTGGATAAAAAAGTAAAAATTGGGATTGTTGGGAAATATTTTGATATTGGTGCGTTTAAGCTTTCCGACTCATATATCTCTGTCATTGAAGCGATAAAACATGCCGCGTGGAACAACAACGTACGTCCTGAGATCGAATGGATTGACTCAAAAATCTTTGAGAAACAACCACGGAAGATTGTGAACTTGAAGAAAGTCGACGGTATTATCGTCCCTGGCGGATTTGGATTATCCGGTGTTGAAGGGAAGATTGCGACTATAAAATATGCGCGTGAGAACAAGTTTCCTTATCTTGGATTGTGTCTGGGGATGCAGCTTGCTGTCGTCGAATACGCGCGAAACGTCTGTGGAATGAAAGGTGCAAACACTACAGAGGTTGAAAAAAATACTCCATATCCGGTGATTGATTTCATCCCTGATCAGGTAAAAATCGTCACAGAATCACGCTATGGGGCGACCATGCGGTTGGGAGCCTATCCGGCGATTCTTACTGAAGGATCGTTGATTCGGAAACTCTATGGTGATCAAAACAAGGTCTATGAACGTCATCGGCATCGGTACGAAGTCAACCCACAATACATTGAAACCCTGGAAAAGAACGGCCTTGTATTCTCTGGACGATCACCAGATGGGATCCTCATGGAGTTCATGGAACTCCCTAGTCATCCGTATTTTACCGGTACACAGGCACACCCGGAATTTAAATCACGACCGATGAAACCCGCTCCCCTCTTCGATGGACTCATTAAAGCGGCAAAGAAAAAAAAGGGATAAATTGATTACACTGTTTTTGACTCAAAAACCATTTTGTGTAATACAAGGTTACTGCCAAAGAACCAGAGTGGCGCGGGATCAACACAACAAGGGTTATGATCTTCGGAACAATAGGTATTATACCAATCGTCCTGCTGATTGTCTCTCTTATCGGAGGATTTCTAATAGGTTCTTTTTTACAATCCAGCTGTGAATTTAAAGAAAGAATTCCACCAGTCTATAGCGAACGAAGTGAGCGGTGACTGGTGGTAACAGAAACAACAATAAAACTTGTTTTTATTCGATAGCTTTTGGTGGTGCCACTGCTTTTGTTGATCCGAATGAGCAGCAGCTCGGCACCACCAGGAGAAATTTTTATGGATCGTGTTAGCGTAGGCTATGCTGAAATCAGGCATCATAGCTCAAGCGTCGGAAGAAATGTCTTACACCTGAGCTTCAAAACCAAATACTGTCACAACATATTTAACTTTCCGGAGGTGCAAAAACGTTGTGAAGAAATTTTTCGAGAAGTGTGTGAAAAGCGTCGATGGGCCCTTAGGGAGATTGGATTTGATCAAGACCATGTCCATATTACCATCGACGCAGGAACCAA
>Ga0209777_10007115_pt1 | contig 12491 bp, 11 predicted proteins | sample FrelakmetHBP12HB_FD_187147 | JGI IMG/M metagenome (GOLD analysis project Ga0209777, IMG submission 187147) | Freshwater lake sediment microbial communities from the University of Notre Dame, USA, for methane emissions studies -HBP12 HB (SPAdes)... | ecosystem: Environmental > Aquatic >... | reverse complement strand
ATGTGTACGCCCACGACAACGAGCAGCCCCCGCTACCGAAAGCCTAGACCCGCCGGATCTTCCCGATAGAGGGCTCTTGAAGCTCCCCTTTTGCCTGGAGCAGGTTCAAGGTCTCCTCGGCCCTGGAGCGCTCCATCCCTTCCTGGATGGCCGCGTCCATGATGTCCTGCCACAGGGCCATGCCCCCGCCCTGCTCCTCGAGCTCACCGACTATCTCAAGGAGGGCTTGCTCCTCTTCGGGAGTTATCTCGGTGCTCTCGTCGGGGATCTTCATCTCCTCGATCTTGACCTGCGCGCCTTTCTCAGGGCCTACGGGTGGGAAGCCCCCGCCGGACTTGCCCGTGGCGGGCTTTTCCTCGGCCTTCTTGGTCTTGGCCGGTGCCTCGTGGACCTTGGCCTTGGGGAGGATGCGCTCTTTGGGTTCCAGGAGCCGTTCGCCGGATTCGTCGAGGAGGTATCGCACCGACTCGACGCACATTCGGTGGTATCGGTCCAGGTCAGTGTCTGTATAGTGCTTGAGGGCCATGGAAACGCCCTCGACCAAGGACCTTTGGTAGCCCAAGGACATCAGCTTTTGTTCGTCGAAAGGCTCCATCTCCTTGGCCTCGCGCATCGCATCGACCCTCGTCGACATCTGCCTGCAGGTCTCCAGGACCCACAGATCGCGCCTCTTGGCGTCTATGACCTTGATCATCTCGGGACGGATGGAGATGTACATAACGCCGCTTTCGGGCTTGTAGGTGCGGATCTTGCCGACGATGGCTATGAACTCCGGTGGCTTGATGTTCGCTAGTATGTGGGCCGCCTCGGGCTGGTACTGGCCTGCCGAGATGTAGAACACCCCTGTGGGGTCGTTGATGCGGGCCCTCCACAGAGGCTCGGTTTCGGAGCCCGTGTTCTCGAGGTCGGTTATGACCCCGGAGACAAAGACCCTGTTGACCTTGGCGCCTAAAGCGGACACTAGGTAGAGAGGTGCCTTATCCCCCTCGCCCTGCACCTCCAGGGTGGATGAGTTGAGCTCGACGGCGAAGATCCTCCAGGCCGTTTCCCTGAGCTGGGCCATCTACTCCACCTCCTCGTGGGGGGCCTCGAGCTCCTCGAGCAAGGCCTTGGCCTCCTTGTCGAGCTCGGGCTGGTAGGGTTCGATGTCGTCGACCAAGAGCATAAGGCCGAAATCGTCGGAGGTCACCCGGCCGGTGGCCTTGACGGTCTCGATCATGAGCTTTTCGCGAAGCTCCTCGAAGATGACATCAGGGGACATGGCCTTCATAGCATCCTTCTTGGCGGCCTCGAGGTCCTTTCCAAGGAGCTTTTCGGTCAGCTGGCGATTGATGATGGCCGTGAGGGCCCCGGTCCCATCGTCTAGTATCGCCTTTATCCTGAGATCGTGCTCGCCCTCGACCTTGCCGTGCAAGGAACACGCGCCCTTTTGGATGACCCGGTTGCACTTGGGGCACCGAAGGACCAGGCCGCTGCCGGGCTTGATATCGATGATGACGCCCTTGATGAGGGCGCCCATGGCTCCGCCCCGTTCGAGGAGGTCACCGATCCGCATGTCGACGTTGGCCTTGAGCTCCTTCATGGTCGGGAAGTCCTTCTCGGGAAGGACGCCGACATGGCTCTTGTCGTCGAAGGTCAACTGGGGGATGCCCCTCCAACCCTTGACATATGCATTGCCGACATGCAGGACCTGGCCGACCTTTATGTTAAAGTCCGACCAGGCGGTGAAGTTGACCTTTCCGGTCGCGTCGGCAATGATGCCCGAGAACACGACCTTCTTGAGGCCTTCGACCTCTACCTCACGTCGCTCGATCTCGAGGACCCGGATCACGACGGCTACGTTGGTCATCCCTTCGTGAAGCTCGCAGACCTTGAAGTTCCCGCCAAGCTCCTGGAAGGGCGGAAGGGCGCTGTCGTCCTCTTTGGTTATACGGACCCTCTCGCCCATCTGGACCTCGGGTGCTTCCTTGAAGGCCCGGCAATAGGCGTTGCGTATCATCAGGACGTCGCCCTTCTCGAAGGGAAACTCGCTCGTCCAGGCCGTGAAGGGGCGGGTGCCCGTCTCGTCGGCAAAGATGCCGGTGTGGATGACACGCTGCTGGCCCTTGACAGTGACCTGCTTGGGGGAGACGGCCACGAGGCGGACCAAAAGGTCCACGTTCTGCTCCGTCCCTTCCAGGGTGTCAAGCTTCTTGCGGTCCCCTGCGGTCTTCGAGAGCCCGGCAATGGAGCCCCCGTAGTGCTTGACGATGGCCCGTTTGGCATCGTCCACCGAGATCTTGTAGATCTCGATGTAGTTCATCAACATACGCTCGATTTCCTTCTTGTCTGCTTTGTCTCCAAGCACCCGAGAGATGTCCTCCACATGGGGTGCGATCTGGTCTGGTTCCACCATTGAAATGCCTCCGCAGGGGGATTACAGCTCGAAACTATATAGTGATTCGTACGAACGGTTCTAGTAAAGTACGAACTTTGACCACCGGGGCCGCTACAGGGCAATATTTATTTTCAATGACCACTTCTACCTTATTGCGAAGTGGACCAATGAAGGCCGATAGTCTGAGCATGGGTGAGAAGAGGGTGCTCAAGGCCCTTGAAGGCAGCCCGGGCCAGACCCCTGCGCAAATAATGGAAAAGGGCGGCTTCAAGGAGCTCGTCGAGGTCATGAACTCGGCATCCTGGCTCCAGTCCAAGGGCCTCATCGAGATAAAAGAGGATATAGTCTACAAGGTCAGCCTCGACAAGGAAGGGGAGCTCTACATCAAAGAGGGCTTCCCCGAACGCAGGCTCTTGAAGGCCGTGGGAGATTCCTCCGACGGTTCCATGCCCATGGAAAAGGTCAAGGAGCTCATGGGTAAGACCATCGCGGGCTTCAGCGTCGGATGGCTCAAGAGAAAAGGTTGGGCCGATATCACAGGCAAGGGATCGACGCAGCTTTTAAAGATAACGGAAGGCGGGAGAAAGGCCCTGGGAACAAAATCTTCCGACGAGGAAGTGCTGCAGTTCATCTTTGAGATGGGCGAGGTCGAGACCACCGACATCGCAGACAAGAACGGCTTGGAGCTACTGAAGGCCCGCAAAGAGGTCATCAAGGTCCACGACGAGGTCGTAAGGCACCTCGTGCTCACGCTCAAGGGAAAGGACGTCCTTTCCGAGGGCTTCGAGATCAAGGACGAGGTCACGCAGATGACCCCGGCCATGCTCAAGGACGGCAAGTGGCGGTCCTTGGCCTTCAGGCCCTACGACATCGAGACCTTCGCGCCCAAGGCCAAGGGCGGCAAGCTCAACCCGGTGAGGACCATTACCGAAGAGATACGCAGAATCTTTTTACACATGGGGTTCACCGAGATAGACACGGATATGATACAGCCGTGCTTTTGGAACATGGACGCCCTATTCATTCCCCAGGACCATGCGGCCCGGGACCTGCAGGACACCTTCTACATGAAGGAGCCTGCGCGCATTCCGGTCGACCCAAAGCTCGAGGAGATCGTCCGGTGCGTCCACGAGAATGGCGCGGGTACCGGAAGCACCGGTTGGGGCTACCGGTGGTCCAAAGAAGAGGCCGAGAAGGTCGTTCTCAGGACCCACACCACGGTTAACAGCATACGATACCTCGTCGACCATCCGGAGCCCCCCGTGAAGGTCTTCTCCATCGGCCGCGTCTTCCGCAATGAGGCAGTGAACTTCAAGCACCTGCCGGAGTTCCAACAGATAGAAGGAATCGTCATGGAGGAGAAGGCCTCCTTCCGGATGCTCATCGGCCTCATCAAGGAGTTCTATCTGCGGATGGGCTTCGAGGACATACGCATCCGGCCCTCCTTCTTCCCGTACACGGAACCGAGCCTCGAGATCGATGCGAAGTTCCTCGGAAAATGGATGGAGATGGGAGGGGCGGGGATCTTCAGGCCAGAGGTCACGGAGCCCTTCGGGATAAGGCACCCGGTACTTGCGTGGGGCCTTGGCCTCGAGAGGCTGATCATGATCCGTTTCGGCGTTAAGGACATCAGGGAGCTTTATTTCAATGATGTCGATTGGATACAGGAGTCGCCGCTCCTTTGATGGACCGATTATCGTCCTGATGCGCCTAGTATTATGGTTGTGTACGATGCCGTACTGACGATTTTTTCCGTTAACAGTGGAAAAAGTGGATATTTAATGGTTTCTAAAAAACCTTTATGAGGTGGGAGTGTGTTCAGTATTGCCAGCGACGAGAATCCTCGGTAAAAAGGGTAGTAAAGATGGGGTGAAGTCCAATGGACCCGAAGGTTAACAAGGAACTGGAAGATGGCCAGGTTCTGATGAACGAGGGCGAGTTCAACAAGGCCCTTAACAAGTTCAAGAAGGTCCTTGTCACCGACGAGAAGAACGCCCTAGCCTGGTTCCTGAAGGCTGAGTGCTACATTGGCGTGCCCAAGATGGCCGAGGACGAGGTCTTGGAAGCCTACAACAAGGCCATCGAGATAGAAAAGGAGAACCCCTTCTTCCTGATCTCCAGAGGCGCCTTCTGCTTAGAGTCCGGCAAGTGGACCATCGCGGAGGAATCCTACAAGAAGGCCGCGGAGCTCGACAAGGAGAACGAGGGCAGATACCTTTGCGAGTTCGGCGTCGAGTACTACAACGCGATGGCCAACAAGTACGGAGACAACCCGGCCTACATGAAAGAAGCAAAGAAGAAGGCCGTCACTTACCTGCTCAAGTCCATCGGCATGAACATCGACGAGATAAAGACCCTGTTCTAGACCTTTTTTACTGTTTTTATTCTATTATATAGATTATATTAAAGAGAACCTTCTTATATTTGATAGAATCTATTTGATAGAGCCGTCTTGTGTTGTTCTATCGAGGGGGATAGTATGAAGGCCGTAGCCATAGGGAAAGGTCGCCGCAAGGGTGCCCTTCAGGGCCGGCTCTTCATCCTCCAATGGCATGTGACGGCGCGATGCAATGAGGATTGCCGGCATTGCTATGCTAAATCTTCTGAGGGCCTGTCCCCTCAGCTCGAAAAAGAGCTTTCAGTCGAACAGGACCTTAGGGTACTAGACTCCTTTGACCGGCTCCTGAAGGGGAACGGCCTTCTTGGCAGGATCAACATCACCGGCGGGGACCCTTTATTGAAAGATGGGGTCATCGAGCTTATAAGGGCGGCCAGGTCCCGAAATATCAAGGTCGGAATCCTTGGCAATCCGGGATTACTCGACATCGGTAAGGCCCAGGAGCTCAAAGAGGCGGGGGTCTTCCGATATCAGCTCAGCATCGACGGCATGAGGGACACTCACGATAGGCTCAGAGGAAGGCCGGGCCATTTCGATGACACCTTGGAGGCCTTGAAGGTCCTCAAAGAAGCAGGGCTCCCCAGCGTCGTTATGTTCACGGTCTCTAAAGAGAACTACAAAGAGCTCCCAGCTGTTGCGAGGCTTGTGGCCGAGCATGATGTGAAGGTCTTTGATTTTGCACGGCTGGTCCCGCAAGGAAGAGGAAAGACCCTGGGAATGTTAACCCCGACACAGTTCCGAGAGGTCTTGGTCAAAATGCATGATATCTATAGGGACCTCGAGGCCGAGGGCCTTGAGACCTACTTCGGCCGCAAGGAGGCCTTGTGGACCTTACTATACACCGAGATGGGCCTGTTCGAGCCTCCCAGATGGGACGGACAGGTGCATTCCGGATGCTCGGCGGGTTCCAAGGTGCTCACGGTATTGGCCGACGGGACGGTCTATCCGTGCAGGAGGCTCCCGGTTCCTGTTGGTAAGGTGCCCCACGAGGAGCTGTCAGATATTCTATTCAAGGCAAGGGCCCATGCGGATTTGCGGGATGTGTCCAACTTCAGCAAATGCCGCAGCTGTCAGCTTTTACCCTATTGCCGAGGATGCCCTGCGGTGGCCTATGGGTCCACTGGTGACCCTTTTGCCCCGGACCCTCAATGCTGGAAAAAGGATGGTATCGCCCCATCACCGATTGTGAAACGCTTCACAATAAAGGACCATGCCTTCTGGGCTAGGACCGCCTTGGGGTCTAGGCCTTGTGCCCAATGCGACGGCGCTTGCGGCGGCTGCGCCCATGTATGCGCGGCCTGCTCCGAGGTATGTGCAAGCTGCAGCTCAGAGGATGGATAGAATAATCGTCGAGGAAAGATTTTTTCTTTTCAGAAAGTGAGGTGAAGTATTTAATTAGAAATCCATGTACTTAATTGAAATGAAATGAAAATAAATGGAGAGGAGGAACATATTGTTCTTCACCTTTTTCAGTCCATATTAATGAGGGTAATCTTATTCTTGACAATCAGGTCGAAATGAAGTCGAAAGAAAAAATTATAGAGAAATAAGGATCTACTTCATGAAACGGTCCTTGGACGAAGGGTCCCGTCCTCGGCCGCGCTTGCCGCCCGTGCAGGCTTGGCACAGACCGGTGGATCGATCCGCATGTTCGGAGCAGACGATCCTTCCGCACATCTTGCAAGAGAGCGTCGAGGGTCTTCCACAAACATAACACTGGCCCATGAGGGACATGTCGATAGCATTGGTCTGTGCTGGTATAAGGGTTTCGAAGCGCTTCCTCGGAAAAGAAAAGGATAATACGATGGACCCCGATTCTCCATGCAACGGAAGGTGAGACCGATGCAGGAACTTGAGATAAAACGCGGCCACTTCAAGAACATCGAAGGCGACAATCTGAACACGCTCATGGTCAAGTACTTCAAGACGGTGAAAAAGGACGGCGACAAGCTCGTTGCCAACTTCGGGGCCATGAAGCCCATCGAGGTATGGATCAAGGGCAAGAACCTCCTTTGCGTCGAGATAGTAACCGACAAGACCGCCAGCGAGACGATCGCTATGGACACCATCAGGGCCAAGAACGGGTTTTTAGAGGAGGCCACTGGATTCACATCTAGCGAACGTGCCAAGCGCCTCCAGAAGAAGGCAAAGCAAGGGGGCCTGTAGCGGGGCCTGGGCCTTCGCAGGGGACCGAAGATGGACGTCTTCGTCGAGCACTGCCTTGAGGCCATAAGGCGATTCGAGCCGACCCTAGTTTACATCATAACGGATTCAGAGGACACTTATCGCGGGTTGCAGGTGTCCTTGAAGGACCGGTCCGTCATTTTACTGACGAGCAATAGGGACCTCGAACGCAAGCTCAAGGAGGAGCCCATCACGGTTCAAAGAGAGATGAACCTGCCAAAGGACATCTTGTTGCTTTCGTCGCTTAGACATTACCTGATGCGCGACTGCCTGACCAGGACCGCTGGTAAGAAGGACCGTGTCCTTTGCGTTCTCGATTCCAACATCAGAGGGGTCTTCACCTTCGATGTCGAGGATATCGAGTTCGTCAAGATGATGGAGCAGCTCGAGGATAACATCGACCTCGAGCTTTTAGAGCATGTCATAGATATCGCTTTGGAGATCGCTTCCGAGGGCAAGGAGGGAAGGCACGTCGGGGCCCTGTTCATCATCGGTGATTCTGAGAACGTTATGAAGAACACAAGGGACCAGATAATCAATCCCTTCGAAGGGCACCCCGACGATGTACGCAACCTCCACAACCATGCCAGCTGGGAGACCATAAAACAGTTCGCCCAGCTCGACGGGGCCGTGCTCATCAATGACAACGGCATAGCGATCGCTGCAGGGAAGTATGTGAACTTCGAATGGGGCATCTATCTTGAGAGCGGCTTTGGTGGCAGGCACACGGCCGCGGCGACCATCTCCAAAAAGACCAAGGCCATCGCCCTGGTCGTATCAGAAACCGGCAACATCAGGATCTTTAAAAACGGAAAGAACATTTTCAGCCTTAAGGGACGCTGACCGACCGGGCTTCCTTTTCTAGGCCGACTTGTTCTTGGCCTTGCCTTTTATACGATGAGCCGTCCCAAGCGTGAACCTGATCTTTTCCTCGGAGGTGGCATTGAACTCGTTGATGCGCTCGATAAGCTCATAAGCCCCGCGCTCCTCGGCAACGAAGAAGACCTTGAGGCCCTTTTGCGATGCTTCGAGGCATCCTTGCACTACGGAAAATTCGATATCTAGTGGAATTGAGGCCTTCGAAAGGAGGACCTTCGATATTGTCCCATCCGCCGCGACCCTGTCCGGTTTGAAGGCATCTATGGCCTTCTTGAGATCCTTGGGTTCCAGGGATCTCGAGCCTCCCTCCTGGACCGAAGGCACCCTAAGGATGTGAAGGTCCCCCAGCTCCATCTGGACGATGCCCTCGAGCCCCTTGACGCCGACCTCCTCGCCGGGGCCGGCCTCGGATACGACGATACCGATGGAGGTCGAGGACCGGTTCTTGTAGGCCTTGAGCTCCCCGTCTTCCATGAACAGGCCAACACGGTCTCCGGGCTTGAGGGGTGTGGCAGCGACGGCGATACAAAGATCGATGATGTTGAGCTTGTGCATCTGGCCGTCGATGAAGTCGCGAAGGCCCGAGAAATTGCTGTGAACGAACAGGATGCCCTTCTGGGTCGGCCTATAGACGCCCCGGACCTTCATTACGAGGCCTTCCTTGCGCATGATCTTGAAGTAATCGGAAACGGCCTGGACTGTGAGGTCGAAGCGCTCGGCCAGGCTCTTGAACTTGTGGTGGGGGTTCGTCGTGAGCTCCAAAAGCATCAGGAGCTTGGTCGTTAGGCGCTTGTCGCGTAGTATGTCCATCGGGACTTGGTATGTCTTGCACGGATAAAATAATTTGGCCACAAGGTTTTTATAATGTAAAGTATATTTGCAAAAAGTCAAGTTTACTTGATTATCGTACAAAAAAGAGGGTGCCTGCATGAACGGAAATAAGGCCTTTGGACTGCTCGTCGTGACCTTGCTTTTATTGAACCTTGCGTGTGGATGCATCACCGTGCCAACGAGCAACGGTGGCAATACCGTCACCATCGTGGACGATATCGGGAGGACCGTTTCAGCCAAGACCAACTCTACCCGCCTGATATCCCTAGCACCCTCTGACACGGAGATCCTTTACTCGTTAGGACTTGGTGACATGGTCGTTGCGGTCGACAATAATACCAATTATCCGGCAGATGCTGCCAACAAGACCAAGGTTTCAGGCTACAAATGGCTCGACAAGGAGGTCATCTTAGGCCTCCTGCCCGATATCATCTTCGCCGCGGCCATCAACGAGGATTCGGTAACGACCCTAGAGGAGCTGGGCCTTACGGTGATAGTGCTGGCCCCGACGAACCTCTCGGGCATCTTCAAGGACATTAGGCTGGTCGGTAAAGCGATGGGCATCCAGGGCAAGGCCAATGAGGTCGCCAAGAAGCTTGAGGCCCGGGTCAAGGTCGTGAAGGACAAGACCCTTGCATCCTCCGTTGCAAAGCCCCGGGTCTATCTTGAGCTGGACGCCTTCATGGGTTACTATACCTACGGCCCAAAGACCTTCGGGGACGAGCTTATAACGCAATCCGGCGGCAGCAATATTGCCCATACCGAGACGATCCAATATCCGGTCATAACCGACGAGTTCATCATAGCCTCTGATCCGCAGGTCATTATCTACCAGCTAGGTCCTTGGACGACAACGACACCCAGCGGCATCAAAGGAAGGACGGCATGGGGGAACATCACGGCCGTCAGGTCCAATGCCCTTTACGGTATCGACGGCGACCTGGTCTCGAGGCCTGGGCCGAGGATAGTCGACGGACTTGAGGCCGTTGCAAGGGCGATCCATCCAGAGCTCTTCATCAAATAGGAAAGGGTGGGTTCCCAACGGCCAAGCACAAAAAAAACAAAAAGTCCCCAAGCAAATTACGGGAGGACCGCGGCTCGGCTAAGCGAAGGGCCCATGGGCTCATGGGGATCTTGACACTTATCATCGTCCTTGTCGTGTCCATTTTCATCGCGGCCATGTTCGGTTCTATAGGCCCTTTCGGCCCCGGGAAACCAGAGCGGATGCCCATCCAGGCAGTGTTCGACATCCTGACCGGAAGGGGAGGATCTTGGCCTGACCTTTACAGCACCGTCGTCCTCGAGGTAAGGTTACCAAGGATTATACTGGCCGCCCTGGTCGGATGCGCCCTGGGTATCGCCGGGACGATCATGCAGGCCCTGTTCCGGAACCCGATGGCGGACCCTTACATCCTGGGGCTTAGCTCGGGGGCTGCCCTCGGGGCGGCCGCCACCTTGGCGTTGCGAGCGACCCTCGTGACCTTTGTGTTCTTGGGCATCACCTTTGTCGTCACCAGTACCTCCGTGCTGTTGCCCTTCCTGACCTTCACCGGGTCCTTGCTGACCATATTGCTCGTGTATAACATCGCCCGCATCGGGGGAAAGGTCAACACGGACATGCTGCTGCTATCGGGGGTTGCTGTCTCGGCCTTCCTGGGTTCGATGGTAATGTTCCTGCTGTTCATAGCGGGCCATCAGTTCCAATCCTTGTTCTTTTGGATGCTTGGTGGTTTTGGCCAAGCGAGCTGGGGCCAGATAATCATAGTAGGGCCCATCGTCATCGTATGCACTGCATTGGTCCTTTTGTTCAGGCGGGACCTCAACCTCCTGCTCACGGGCGAGGAAACGGCAAAGCACCTGGGCATGAGCGTGGAGAGGGTGAAAGGCCAGCTCCTGTTCATATCGTCCCTGTTGACCGGGATATCGGTCGCCTTCGCGGGCATCATAGGTTTTGTCGGGCTCATCATCCCCCATATGATGCGCCTCGTCGTCGGGCCGGACCACAAGTACCTCGTGCCAGCCTCGGGACTGGCTGGGGCCATCTTCTTAGTATGGGTCGATACCGTTGCAAGGACGATAATGGCACCGACGGAGATCCCGGTGGGCATCATCACGGCCATGTCCGGCGGGCCCTTCTTCCTGTATCTTTTAAGGTCCTCAAGGCGGAGCGGGAGGTGGATGATTGGCTGAGAAAGGACCCCAGGCATCCATCAAAGTGGAGGGGCTGTCTTTCGCCTACGGTAAAAGGACGGTCCTGCGGGAGGTGGACTTCGTCGTGAGGCCCGGGGAGTTCGTGGGCATCTTGGGCCCCAATGGCTCGGGTAAGACGACACTGCTCAACTGCGTCTGCGGCGGCCTGTATTTCTCGCATGGAAAGGTCCGTGTCGGCGGGAAGGACGTCCTTACGACAGGTAGCCTTGAACTGGCACGGCTCATTGCGATGGTCCCGCAGGAGAGCACGATGGCCTTCGAGTTCACCGTCGAGGAGATCGTGCTTATGGGAAGATATTCCCATATTGACAGGTTCAAGTTCGAGGACCACAGGGACTACGAAGTTGCTAAGGTCGCCATGGAGGAAACCGGCACATGGAAGCTGCGCAACAGGTTCGTAACGAACCTGTCTGGCGGTGAGCGGCAAAGGGTCGTTATCGCACGGGCCCTTGCTCAGGAACCAAAGGTCCTGCTACTAGACGAACCGACGACGCACCTGGATATCAGGCACCAACTGGAGGTCCTAGGGCTCATCAGGAAGCTCAACGAGGCCAGGGGCCTTACGGTATTGGCGGTCTTCCATGACCTGAACCTTACCGGGAGGTTCTGCGACCGGGTGCTCCTGATGGACGAGGGAAGGATCATGGCGTCGGGAACGCCCCCTGAGGTCCTGACGGCCCCCAACATCGAACGGGCCTATGGTGTCGAGGCCCGGATAGGGAGGACCGCCCAGGGCAAGATCTCCGTCGAAGTCGGCGAGCTCACCGAGCGATCGCACAGTTAAAGACCGCACGACAATCCTTTTCTATTTATGATTTTATTAGTGGATTGATGACTAGTAACGGTCCCCTCAGGTCGGCCCTGGTCCTGGCCTTTATGGTCTTACCCCTGTTAGCAAGCTCTGTGCAGGGATCGGACTGGCCGATGTTCCAGCAGAACCCTCAGCACACCGGGGACACGGACTCCAGTGCACCGGCCCATCCCAAGGTCCTTTGGGAAAAGCACCTCAATGACAAGGGTTTCTACTCGACGCCGACCATCGTCAAAGGCAAGATCTTCATGGGCGGGCTCGATAGGAAGATGTATGCCCTGGACGCCGAGACTGGGGACACGTACTGGACCTATTCGACGACACCTTCGCAGAACGGCCACGGGATCGATGACACAGCAGCGGTCTCGGCAGGGAAGGTCTACTTCGGGGCCGACGACTTTGTGTTCTATTGTCTGGACACCAGCAACGGGAACCTTGTATGGAGCTACAACCTGGCCTCGCAGACCGGCATCAATCCACAGACCTACGGGTTCCAGGCCAGCCCGCTAATATCTGAGGGCGTTGTCTATGCCGGTGCGGACATGTCCCAGGCGGACAACCTTAACTTGGTCGATAACCTCCAGGCCTTTGACGCAAGCACGGGTTCGGTCCTTTGGACCTTTGACACGAACGGCCGCGTCTATCCATCGCCGACCCTGTCGGGCAACCGGCTCTTCGTCGGGACCTTCACAGGGGACCTTTATGTCGTCGATATAAGCACGGCCGGAACCCACAAGAAACCGACCGCGACCTGGCAAAAGCATTACGACGAGGGGCTCATGGGAAGGTCCCGACGAAGA
>Ga0209777_10007114_pt1 | contig 12492 bp, 16 predicted proteins | sample FrelakmetHBP12HB_FD_187147 | JGI IMG/M metagenome (GOLD analysis project Ga0209777, IMG submission 187147) | Freshwater lake sediment microbial communities from the University of Notre Dame, USA, for methane emissions studies -HBP12 HB (SPAdes)... | ecosystem: Environmental > Aquatic >... | reverse complement strand
GCAAAGAGAATACATAAGGCGTATATAATAATACGGATAATATTATATATATAAATACAAAAATATAATTGTTATTTTTCATTACCTTATTGTACAGCATCCCTTGCCTCTTGGTTAACTCTTCAGGAACTTGGTTCTGATACTGGCGAAATCTTCCAAAAAAATGCGGTGCAGGTAATTCAGCACGTCGCTGATATTGCGGTTATTTGCCAAACAGATGGATTTGATCTGCTCCTCTATCTCCTTAGTGGTCCTGCACCCTAAAAAACCGTCACATTTTACTCTTTTAGTCATTTCTGGGCTCCTTGCTTTTGACAATATAAGTATAACACCCGTTAAACAAAAGTCAAGCCCAAAAATGAGTTTTGCTTACCTATATATATATTACACTATTTCCTGACTTTGTCTATGGTTTTTAAATTATAATAGCCCAGGACCTTGACCGGGGCGTAAGATTTACCCACCAGATAGGAGTGGAATTTATCCATAAATAAGTTATGCGCCGATTCATTCTCCCATTCATACACCGAGGCATACTGGTTTTTATATCCGGAGCGCTGCATAGTAAAATAGGCGATAAAACCCTTGGCTTTTTTTGCGCACCTCGCCCACATCCGGCTGTCTTTACGATAGGTTAAGACATCCTTAGGCCTGATCTCAAATAAAACCGTATGTATAAACATCTCGCCACCCCTTGAGTTGATTTTAGGATTATATTATATATTAAAGGCAGGGGCAGTCAAGCCTACCATTCCAACTTAAATCCGGATTTAATCCATCTGCCCGGTTGCAACACCCCGCCTACCTCGCTGTATTTGGCATCGGTAAAGTTATCTATTTTTATAAAGGGCTCAAAAATAAGCTTCTCTCCGGAAAAGCGCTTACCTATATATATGCCGCCTAAAAAATACTTGTCCCCGTAGTAACGCTCCTGATAAGAGAGCTGCCAGTTAAAGTCTAAACCTAAAATGACAGAATAGATATCCAGTATATAGCGGTGCTTTAGAATATCCAACGCATATTTGGAAAGAAATCCCGAGGCCTTTTTATCCGCGCGTAGATAATTATAGGAAAAATCCATATTTTTTAAATTAAAACTCTTAAAATTTAAGGCCGTCTTTACTTTCGCGCTGAATTCTATCCCCTGAAAATCCACCCGGCCTAAATTAGTCGCTTGCCACGGACCGCTGGCAGTTAAACGCGTCCAGTCAATCAGGTTCTTCCCGCGGCGCAGAAACCCATTTATCCCCAGCGCTAAAATATCCTTTTTAAAATCCAGGCCCGCGCTAAGGGTATCCGATTTTTCCGCTTTTAAATCAGGGTTACCGATATTAGCGCTATCCGCGTAGAAAAGCTCGGTAAAACTGGGGAGCCGGAAGGCATGGGCAAGCGAAGCAGAAAGTTTTAATCTTTCCTGAATAAGGTCATAACCCATACCCAGATCATAAGAACCTTGTTCGCCCCATTTTTGATAACTGTCTAATCTTAGATGCGTATCTACATTTAATCTTTGGCCTAACCTGCCGGTAAACCCCAGGGACCCCGCCTGGTAACTCCGGGAGTGTTTACCGAGATTAGTAGAATTAATTTCATCCTCCCCGATATCTACGCCCAAAAGCATATCGCCGTATTTTACCGGCAGGGCCAATTCAGAATTTAAGCCGTAGAGATAAGTAGTGTGGTAATTTACCGAGGTAGGGTTATTGCGGTTTAAAATAAATTTATCGCGGTGCCGGCGTAAATATATATTTTCTTTAAGCAGGGCGCGGTCAAAGCGTAAATGCGCCCCGCTCTTGGCAAATAAGGTCTCGGTATGCTCTTCCTCCTCCGGAAAAAGATTGGAATAAAAGCTATCCGCGCCAAAATCTTTTTTCTGATATCCGCATAATAAATCATAATTATTCAATCCGGACTCTTTATCAAAATAAACTGAAGCAGTGTTATACTCAAAGTCGGTATTCGGCCGGGCGGCCTTAGCGATCTTATGATCAAAAGAAAACCTATAGGAATAAGTTTCTTTTGGCATACTTAAAGAAAAACCCTGTCCAAAAAGGGCGTGTTCTCCAAAAAGGCCGTCCAGATTAAAAGTTTTCTTCTGCGGCTTTTTAGTGACAATATTCATGCTTCCGGCCAGGGCCCCGGCGCCGTACTGCCCGGAGGAAGGGGTTTTATTGATCTCGACCTGCTCTAAGTCATAGACGGTAAGCGGGATATCCAGATTATGGTGGCCGGTCTGCGGGTCCATCACCCGGATCCCGTCTATGAGTACGGCTGCCTGCTCGTAAGTAGAGCCGGATAAAGACAGGTCGCCTTGGATGCCCATCGGCCCGCGGTTACGTAAATCCAGTCCGGGGACATAATCCAGAACTTGCGCTAAATTATCCGGGCTTTCTTTATCTATATCGGAAGAAGTAAGTATCTCTAAGGAAGGATGATCCTGCCTGACCACTATTCTTTCTAAGGCGTGCTCTTCGGCGAAAACGCTTGAGAGGCCGATAAAAAAACTAAGGAAAATAGATATAATGAGTGCCATTAACGGCAATGCAATACATCCCCGGCCATTACTTTGCTGGTGACACCGGAGTCCTTACGGATTAAAAGCCCGCCGTCCGCATCAATATCCAACGCTTCCCCTTCTATATGCGCGCGATGGCAGTAGACCTTTACCCTTTTACCGAGAGTAAGGCTATGCTCGCGCCATTTTTCTATTATGGGCTTACTGCCCTTATCCTGAAACGATAAATAATTTTTTTCTATGCGGCGCAATATCGCCTGCAGAAGTTCCACCCGGTGGATATGCTCCTTTTTCTGTTCCTGTAAGGAAGTAGCCCCGCTAATCAGCGCTTTTTTATCATTATTCACGTTCAGGCCGATACCGAGCACCAAAAAGTTCACCCTGTCCGTCTCCGCGTTTAATTCCGTCAATATCCCGCCTATTTTTTTATGATGCAAAAGAATATCATTGGGCCACTTTATCCCGGGGTCTAATCCGGTTACCTCTTTTATCGCTTCGCATACGCTCACCGCGGCTAACAGGGTAAGTAGGGCAGCGGCTGACGGTAGAACCTTCGGCCTTAAGATCAGAGAAAAATAAATGCCTTTATATTTCGGGGAGAACCAGCTTCTGCCTAACCTGCCCTTGCCTCTGGTCTGGGATTCTGCCAGCACAATCGCACCTTCAGGCGCATGCTTCATCCCTAACTCCGCCGCGATATCCATGGTCGAGGATACGCTCTCAAAATAATGGATTTTTTTACCGATAAATTTAGTATGCAGGTCTCTCGCCACCTCGAAATCAAAGAGCCGGTCGGGTGAGCCCTCCAAGCGGTAACCTAGATGCGGGACAGCCACGATATCGTAGCCGGAGTCCTTCATCTCCTGAATATGTTTCCATAATCCCTGACGGGTAATATTCAGGCGCTGGCTGATCTGGTCACCGGAAACATAACCGTCTTTTTTCCTTAGAAAATCCAGTATTTTTTCCCGCATGATTATTTCTTCTCTTCGTAGAGGGGGGACATGGCGCGTAATTTTTTTACGATCTTAGGCAGGTGCTCCAGGAGAATATCAATATCCTCTTCCTTGGTCCATCTTCCTAAAGTGATCCTTAAAGAGCCGTGCGCCAGTTCATGCGGCAGGCCGATAGCCAAAAGCACATGCGAGGGCTCTAAAGAAGTGGAAGTGCAGGCAGAACCGGTAGAGCAGGCAATACCCAGCATATCTAAATTTAAAAGAATGGATTCGCCTTCGATATATGAAATAGAAAAATTCACATTATTCGGCAGCCTCTTATTCGAGTGGCCGTTTAATCTTACCTCCGGGATAGATTGAGGTATCTCTTTGATTAATTTATCCCGCAGGCTAGTTTGGAATTTTGCCTCTTTTTCCATATTTATCTTAGATAACTCTATCGCCTTGCCTAGTCCGACGATACCCGGGGTGTTGTGCGTAGAGGCGCGCCTGCCCCGCTCCTGATCACCGCCGCGTAAAAACGGCTCTATGCGCACCCCCTTCCTGACATATAAAGCGCCCACGCCCTTAGGCCCGTAAAATTTATGCGCGGAAAGCGATAAAAGATCAACATTCAGCTCTTTTACATCCACCGGGATATGCCCTACGGTCTGCACCGCGTCAGTATGAAAATATATCCCTTTTTCGCGGGCGAACTTACCGATCTCGGCGATAGGCTGGATGGTGCCGATTTCATTATTGGCGTGCATAATGGATATAAGGATCGTTTGATCGGTAATCGCTTTTTTTACATCTTCAGCCGAAACCAAACCCTGTTTATCCACGGGGATTTGCGTGATCTTAAACCCGCGTTTTTCTAAAAATTTTAAGGGTTCGCTGACCGCGTGATGTTCAATAACGCTCGTAATGATGTGGTTACCCTTTTTCTCTAAACTAAAGGCCACGCCGATAATGGCAAAATTATTTGATTCTGTGCCGCCGGAGGTAAAAACGATCTCTTCGGGGCTTGCCCCGATAAACCCGGCGAGCGCCGCGCGCGCGTCCTCAATCCCTTTTTTTGCCTCTTGCCCGAAACTATGAATACTAGAGGCATTACCGAACTTTTCAAAAAAATACGGCTGCATCGCCTTTAAGGCCTCCGGGTCGCAAGGCGCGGTAGCGGCGTAATCTAAATATACCCTTTTCATTTTTTATTCACCTCATTTAAGCTTCCGGTACGGTATCCTTCTAAATCCAGCGTTACATAATTATACCCGAATTTTTTCAGCCTGTCGATAATCGCGCTACGCCTGCTCAAAAGCCGGGCGATCTCGCCCTTAGAAACTTCTATACGGCATAAGCCGTTATAATGCCTTAAGCGCACCTGTCTAAACCCCAAACCATGTAAATAGCTTTCGCCTTTTTCAATACGCTTAAGTATGGGAAGAGTAATATTTACCCCGTAAGGAATACGCGAAGCGAGACAGGCAAGGCTCGGCTTATCCCAGGTGGGTAAACCTAATTTCCTGCTGTATCCGCGGATATTCTCCTTGGTAAAACCTGCCTCTTCTAGCGGAGAACGCACCCTTAATTCTTTTTTCGCTTTATTCCCCGGACGAAAATCCGATCTATCCGATAAATTACTTGCGTCGATCACAAAATTTATTTTATTTTTTCCGGCGATCTTATTTAAGCGCGCAAAAAGCTCATGTTTACAAAAATAACAGCGGTTGGAAGGATTGGCTAAGAATTCTTTATTCTTTAATTCGCCGGTCCTGATTATCCTATGCCTTACCCCTAACTGCCGGGTGATCTTTTTAGAAAAACCCAGCTCTGCTTCGGGAAAAGTGGGCGAGGAAGCGGTGACTGCCAGGATTTTTTCTTTGGGCAGATACATCGCGCAAACCTTCAGCAGAAAACTGCTGTCTACCCCGCCGGAAAAAGCCACCAGCACCGACCCCATCTCTTCTAATATATGTTTTAATTTCCTTAGCTTACTCATTTAAAGGATCGTAAACGCAGATTTGCGCAAATCCCTGCCTGCCGGCAGGCAGGCAGGTAACGCGGATGGTCGCAGATAAATCTGCGTGCAATCTGCGAATATCTGCGTCACTAAAAACGTACTTCCATCGCGCGGGTAGGGCAGACCTTCACGCAGAGTTCGCAGGCAATACATTTATTGTCGTAGAAATGGACTTTGCGCGAATGCGTATCCACCACCAATGCTCCCGTAGGACAGATCGGCACACACGCCCCGCAGTCAGTACATTTGGTTTCGTTACGGATGACATCCTGGCTTAAGGGCTGGATCTTTACCCCGACAGACCCCAAATATTCCACGCCCTTATCAAAGTTTTCTTTTTTCCCGGACAGCTCCAAGACCATCAATCCTTCTTCCTGCGGGGTAACATAGGCCTTGAGGATATTAAACTGCAGGTCAAACTCCTTGACCAGCTTATAGACGATGGGCTGATTAACTAAGCGGTGCGGAAAATGCAAAACAATTCTTTTAGAAACCATATCTACTCCTCCTAACTCCCAACTCCAAACTCCTAACTATATCTAAACAATCGGCCTTTCATTAAGCAGTTTAGGCGCGTAACCGGAATCCGCCTGCGGCAGATGCGCTACCGGTTCGGTCAAGGTGAATTCCCCTTTCTCGATCCAGGATTTTAATTCCTCGGAGATCTCGCGCGCTTTAGAGTAACTGGAAAGCGCGCCCGTGGGAACATCCTTGCCCTGCACTTTAATCTTTCCGGATTTTAACTGCGCGTAACTTACCTCACCCAGTGAACCGGGGATCAACTGCGGATAATTGGTGCCGTAATCCACGACCTGGGCGTAAAGTTCTTCGTCGCGCAGCGCGGCGTATCCTAAGACCTCTTCATTTAAAACAGGTATAGGTACCCCGATACCTACGGTTAAAGTTACGCCGTAACCGAGCATACTCGTTCCTACCAACCACTCCGGTTTCATTTGTTTCAAATCCCCGATCACCGCTAAGGTACCTGCCGGCACTTTCGGTACGCCGTTATCTTTACGGGGCGCTGTGGGATTATGCTGGGTGCCTTGCCAGGCGACATAACCGATACCGCCGCCTAAAAATATCTTTGTGCCGATACCGATAGTTTTATAATACGGGTCCTTTAAGAGCGGAGAGAGTTGCCCGGCAGAGCAATAGTTGGCGTTCCCCGCATTCGGCCTTAAGGTGCCCATATAGGTATAGATCATCTTATCGGATAAATTCACCGCCACATTATAATTCTGGTAACAGTTACGGATATTGAATAATACCGCCTCATTCATGTCCTTGATATTTATCAGGGTTTCCAGTTTCCTGCGGGGATAACAATCCGTACCGTATGCCGAGGCCTCTAACCTGACATCTTTTCCGCTTGCCAGCTCCTGGATCACATGCGCCCCGCCGTATTTAAATTCTCCCGGGAAAACTTTATTGCGCGGGTCATCGTCGGGAATGGCGGTAGCGCCCAGATAAACATCCACCGCGGCAAATCCGGTATAAAGCGGGACATCGTTGATCTTACAGCCCCCCCCGCCTATTTTGATCCGGGGCTTAGAGTGGCCGATATTAAAATACGCCCCCGATGAACACATCGGGCCAAAGGTGCCGGTAGTGACCACATCTACTTCTTCGGCGGCTTTTTTGATGCCTTTTTTACGCACCAGGTCAATGACCTCTTCGGCGGTTACGACCACTACTTCGCCCTTTTTTATCTTGGCATTTATTTCTTTGATCGTTCTCATTGCATTTTACCCCTTTAAATTTTTAAATCGCGATGACTTCTTTGATCCCCGGAACTTCGGCCTTTAATAATTTCTCGATCCCGTTCTTTAAGGTCATCGAGCTCATCGGGCAACATCCGCAGGTTCCGGTCAGTTTTAATTTAACTACCCCGTCGCTGGTTACCTCGACTAATTCCACGTTCCCGCCGTCTGCCGCAAGCATCGGGCGTACCTTCTCTAACGCCTTCTCTACTTTTTCTCTCATGATGTTCTCCTTTTTGTTATGCTGCGATTAATTCATCCCCTTGCTTAAATAACTCTGTGCTCAGATACCGCTCCGCGGTATCCGGCAGGATGACCACAATAAGTTTTCCTTTATTTTCTTTCCTGCGCGCTACTTCTAAAGCGGCAAAGGTAGCGGCACCGGAAGAAATACCCGCTAAGATCCCTTCTTCCCTAGCTAATCTCCTTGCCGTCTTTATAGCATCATCATTAGAAACCCGGATAATCTCGTCAATAATTTTGGCGTTAAAAACTCCGGGGATAAACCCCGCGCCGATACCCTGGATCTTATGCGGGCCCGGGCGGCCACCGGAAAGAACCGGGGAATCTTTAGGCTCAACCGCGATCGCCCGAAAATCCGCCTTCTTTTTTTTGATTACCTCGGCGATACCGGTGATCGTTCCGCCGGTACCCACCCCGGCAACCACGATATCTACTTTGCCTTCGGTGTCATCCCAGATCTCGCGGGCAGTGGTACGGCGGTGTACTTCGGGATTAGCCGGATTATTGAACTGTTGCGGCATAAAATATTTTTTACCCAATTTCGCCAGTTTTTCCGCCTCTTTCACCGCGCCGCTCATCCCCTGTTTACCGTCGGTAAGCATAATTTGGGCGCCCAAAGCGGCCAAGAGTTGCCGGCGTTCCAAACTCATCGTATCCGGCATGGTCAGAACTAATTTATAACCCTTAACCGCGCAGACAAAGGCCAAAGCGATCCCCGTATTCCCTGAGGTCGGCTCAACGATAATTGTATCTTTATCGATCTTGCCCTCTTTTTCCGCCTGCTCAATCATGCTTAAGCCAATCCTGTCTTTGATCGAAGAGCAGGGATTAAAAAACTCGAGTTTTGCCGCTACAGAAGCAAAACTTCCGGCAGTTATTTTATTTAAACGCACTAAAGGCGTATTACCGATCAGCTGAGTGATATCTTTGGCTATTTTCATAGTTTAATTATTATAACACCGCGCCCTGAATAATTGTTGGAATTTTTCTATTTCTTTTCTTACGCCCGACTTGCCCGCTACCGCGGAAATCGCGCATAATCCTTCGGCTCCCGCTTGAATCACTTTTTCGGCATTAGAAAGATCTATCCCGCCGATAGCAATTATGGGGATAGATACGTGTTCGCTTATTTTTTTGATTAAACCGGCCCCCTTGGCCTTACCGGCGTCTATCTTGGTCCTTGTGGGAAATATCGGAGAAACCCCCAGATAATCCGCGCCCTGCCTTTCTGCGGCTATTGCTTCTTTAAGGCTATGCACGGTGACCCCGATAATCTTTCTTTTCCCTAGCAACCTGCGGGCGAGAGCGTAAGGCAGGTCATCGCTACCCAGATGCACCCCGTCTGCGCCCACGCTAAGGGCAATATCCACCCGGTCATTAATGATTAATGCCGCGTTGCGGCAGATCTTCCTTAATTGCATCGCCTCTTTAAGCATCTCTTTAGTAGTTTTGTTTTTTTCTCTATATTGAATAAACTTTACACCGGCCTTTAGCGCCGAACGCACATCGCAAAATATCCCGGCGCGGCTTAAAGCCGGATCAGTGATAAAATAGAACCCCCTCATCCTTCTACCTTCTGCAGGCGGTTAATGGTTTTTCTGTCCAAACTATAAAGACAGTCGAAAAGTTTTTCTTTAAATGAAGCCGGGCCAAGGGATTTTTTTGCCGCGCACTCCGCGGCGATTTCAAAACAGACTAAACCCGCTGCCGCGGCTAAAGTTAGGTCATTTTCCACCGCGGCAAATGCGCCGATCACCGAAGCAGCCATACACCCGGTGCCGACTACATCCGCCATCATGGGGTGGCCGTTTTTTACCAGATAAAGATTATTTTCACTAACTACGATGTCTTCTTTGCCGGTGACTACTACCGCGCATTTACGCTGAAGGGCTAACTTTTTGGCTAACTGAACTAAATCTTTATTCACCCGGCCCGCATCCACCCCTTTGGTCCGGATGCCCTCTCCGCTGATCCTGGCAATCTCCGAGGCGTTCCCTTTAATAATATCGATCTTCGCTTCGTCCAACAGCTCAAAACTTTTTTTATCGCGAAATGACGTGGCCCCGGCGCCGCAGGCATCTAAAATTACCGGGATGCCTTTTTTATTCGCTGCACTTGCCGCGATTTTCATCGCCTCAATAAGCTCCGGGGTGAGCGTACCGATATTTAAAACTAAACTTGAGGCAAGCCCTGCCATTTGGGCAACTTCTTCTTTAGCGTGCGCCATCACCGGAGACCCACCCAGCACTTTTACGATATTCGCGCAGTCATAAATAGTCACCCAGTTAGTCAGATGGTGCACTACGGGTTTTTCTTTACGGATTTTTTCCAATAAAGGGTACGCGTCGATTTTTATTTTTTTCATCCCTGATTATATCTGATAACAGATGGCAAAGCTCTTTAGCTGCGCACGTTTTGCCAGATCCGCGAAAGTTATTTTATCCACTACCCCGGAAATTGCCTGGCCCACCCTCACCCACTCCTGCCTAAAAACGCATTTATATATATCCTTACAATTAGAATAACCCTTTTCTATGCAGCCGATGGGTTCGAGCGGTCCGTCTATAAAACGGACTACCTCCCCCAGCTTTATCTTTGCCGGAGGCCTGGACAAAAGATAGCCTCCGATTTTTCCCCGCCGGCTCTCTACAAACCCGCCGCGCTTTAAATCCAATAACACCTGCTCCAGGAATTTTATCGGCGCGTCGATGCGTTTGGCCAGATCGTGGATAGTGACGATATCGTTGTAGTGTAATGCTAGATCCAAAACCGCCTTTAAGGCATAGTCGCCTTTATAAGTAATCTTCATTGTTTATCCTATTCTATATTAACTCTATCAACATAGTAGAGTATATATAAAAAATAAAATTTGTCAAGTATTTTTTTAATTAATTTTTTGCTGGGATAAATAACGAAAGGCGGAGAGCGCCGCTTTAGAGCCTTCTCCGGCGGCAATGATGATCTGTTTTTCCGGGGCATCGGTGACATCCCCGGCGGCAAAGATCCCGGGAACATTGGTTTCGTTACGCGGGGTGACCTTGATTTCTCCGAGCGCGTTCTTTTCTATTGCCTCGGTAAAATCCGCGTTTGGAATAAGGCCGATCTCTACAAATACTCCCTGTACCGGCAAAAGCTGCTCTTTATCTTTAGTCTTTACCTTAATATTACTGACGAATTTTTCTCCTAAGATAGCGCTAACCTGCGAGTTATTTAAAATCGTAACATTACCCGCGGCCTCCAGTTTCTGGCGCATTACCGCATCCCCGCCTAAGGCAGGAGTTATATTGATCACATAGACGTGTTTGGCTATCCGGACTAATTGCAACGCCGCATCTAAGGCAGAGTTTCCTCCCCCGATAACCGCCACATCCTTGCCGGCGAATAACGGGCCGTCGCAGGTGGCACAATAAGTCAGGCCCTTATTTTTAAACTCACGCTCTCCCGAGACATTCAGCTCCTTGGTTTTTTTACCGGAAGCGATGATCAGGGCCTTAGTTTCATAGCTTGCCTTATCCGTCTCTACAATAATTTTATCCCCTGCCCGCCTTAATCCCGTAGCCGCTTCATTTTCTTTAACCGGGATATTATATTTTTGCATATGCTCGGCGAATTTCTCCGCCAGCTCCGGACCGGTAATAAACTGATACCCGGTATAATTTTCTATATCCCCGCTCCAGGCCGCCTGCCCGCCGATATCTTTAGTGATCACTAAAATATCCAGCCTCTTACGCACCGCGTAAATCGCCGCGGTAATCCCTGCCGGACCTGCGCCAATTATAATTAAGTCGTACATATTTATAGAAAGATTTTATGTGTTTCGCGGAAGGCACATCAGAAAATTTTTGGCAAAGGTGCACGAGGAGTTACGCCGAACGAGAGGTGGGGAGTCCGCGTATAGGATATTCCCCGAAAGTGAGGCGTAAACCGAAGTGCACGGCAAAAATTTTCGTGCCTGAAGCGAAACCGGAAAATCTAACCTTTATTTCAAAGTCAGGGACAGTCCCCTGGCAAAGCGAAGTAGTAGCTAAGATGGGGACAGTCCCTGTATGCCTAGCGCTTGTTTTATCTTCTCTTTATCGAATCCCACGACAATCTGGCCGTCGATATCCAGCACCGGGACCCCCATCTGGCCGGACTTCTGGACCATCTCTTCGCCCTTCTTCTGATCCGCGGAAACATCGAAATTTTCAAAAACGATATTATTCTCCTGCAAAAATTGTTTAACCTTGATGCACCATGGACAGGTCGGAGTGCTGTAGACCTTTACGCTCTTCGCCATGTTTTCTCCTTTTTATAACGTAACCTTCAAATCCAATAACTGTTTTAAATGGTTTTCTTCCTGCACGATTAATTCGTCCACTACCTTACGGTCATAATCCGGAACGGTCTTTTTTATCCCCTCATAAAAAACAATGGAATCTTTCTCAAAACCTATTCCCTTATCTACGGCCTCTTTATCGCTTGTCACGGCAAGGGCTATCAATTGACCCTGATCCTTTCTGGTAAAGATACATTTTTCGGCCAGATCTTTCATATAGGCCGGGTATTCATCCGCATCCAGCCCCTGCGGTTCGTATTGCCCTATCTTATTTAAGATCCCGCGGAAGACCTCGATATGTTTTTTTTCCTCTCGGGAAAGATATTGGAATATTCCGGCGGCTTTATTATTTTTTGATTTTTCGGAAACTGTTTGATAAAAATCCCTGCCGTTCTTCTCGATCTCTATCCCCAGTTCCACTATTTCGCTTGCGGAAAAAATGTTACCCATGCTTTATTCCCCCTTGTTTGATATGGTAAGGAGTAAGATCTATGATTTCCTTAATCTCCAGGGCGATCAGATATTCGGGCTTAGGTAAAAGTATCTCCGGATGCCGGGCGTGGCCTTTATCCCCGTGCAGATTTTTTAAGACGCGCTGCGTAAGCCGGTTAGTGATCCTATCTTCCCACGCCTTAATCAAAGACGGGCTCGCACTGTCTAAAGAAACTATTTTCGCTTTCCCTTTCAGGCAGAAC
>Ga0209777_10007113_pt1 | contig 12493 bp, 11 predicted proteins | sample FrelakmetHBP12HB_FD_187147 | JGI IMG/M metagenome (GOLD analysis project Ga0209777, IMG submission 187147) | Freshwater lake sediment microbial communities from the University of Notre Dame, USA, for methane emissions studies -HBP12 HB (SPAdes)... | ecosystem: Environmental > Aquatic >... | reverse complement strand
CCCTGGGGACAAGAACCGAAGGACCGGGCAAATTGGGCTAAAGATCTGGGGGTAAAGGAGTCCGGCGAGGACACTGAGCTACTATATTTCCCCTGCTGCTATCCCAGTTATGACCCAAGATTAAGGAAGGTAGCTCAAGCCACAGCCAATATCCTCAATAAAGCAGGGGTAGATTTTGGGATACTGGGTCCCAAGGAGAATTGCTGTGGTGAGAGTATACGCAAGGCGGGCAATGAGGCATTATTCAAACGCTTAGCCAGGGAAAACATCAAGACTTTTATCGAAAATGGGGTGAAGAAGATCCTTGTTTCTTCCCCTCATTGCTACCACACCTTCAAAAACGAGTATCCCGAATTCAAGGTCAACTTTGAGGTGGTCCATATCTCCCAATATTTATTCCAGCTTATTAACGAGGGAAGACTTAAACTCACCAAGGAATATGGGAAGAAAGTTACATATCATGACCCATGTTACCTGGGTCGACATAATGGCATATATGACGAACCTCGAGAGGCGTTGAAAAACGTACCCGGTTCAGAACTGATTGAGATGGCTGATTCGCGGGAAGATAGTCTCTGTTGCGGAATGGGGGGAGGCAGGATTTGGATGGAAACTGCAAAGGGTGAAAGATTCTCTGACCTCAGACTGCAACAAGCTATCGGGGTTGGGGCTGAGGTGCTGGTAACTTCCTGCCCGTATTGCATCACCCAATTCGAGGATAGCAGGTTAACCCTGAAGGATAGTGAGGTCATACAGATTAAGGACATCACGGAGATTCTCCAGGAAGTCATTTAGCTTCTTAGTCATTAAGTCACTGGGTAATTAAGTCACTCAATGACTAATGACTTATTGACCTAATGACACAACAACTTTAATATTTGGTTCTTTCATAAGAGACTGATGAGGACATAGAGAAGTGGAAAAAGAACAAATGGAAAAAGAACAAATTGAACAGTTTTGTAAAAGTTTCGCAGACAGTAATTTTGGAGATGTTATGGTTGTCGGTGGAGGGGTCAGCGGTGTTCAAGCCTCTCTTGATCTTGCCACTGCGGGTTTTAAAGTTTACCTGGTCGACAAGGCACCTGCCATTGGCGGCCATATGGCCCAGCTTGACAAGACCTTTCCCACCAATGACTGCTCCATCTGAATACTCGCGCCCAAACTGGTCGAGGTCGGCCGGCATCCCAATATAGAGGTCCTGACCTATACTGAAGTTGACAGTGTAGAGGGGGAAGCAGGAAACTTCAAGGTAACCCTGATTAGAAAACCCAGATATATTCTGGAGGACAAATGCACGGGTTGTACTACCTGTGTAGAATATTGCCCGGTTAAATACCCTGATCAATTTAATCAGGAAATATCGAAGAATAAAGCCGTCCATATCTATTTCGCTCAAGCCATTCCCCTTATCACTTATATAGATGAAAGCTGTCTTTACCTTAAAGAGAAGAAATGTCGTATTTGCGAAGGAGTATGTAAGAACAAGGCCATCGATTTGAATCAAACGGCGGAGAAGGTAGAAGTAAAAGTAGGGGCGATCATTCTGTCTCCTGGCATTGAGGCATTTGATCCGAAGGTGGGGAATGAATATGGCTACGGAAAGATGCAGAACGTAGTAACCAGTATGGACTATGAACGGCTAATGTGCGCCACCGGGCCATACGAAGGTGAGATACTGCGTGCTTCCGACAAGAATCATCCCCATAAAATAGCCTGGATTCAATGCGTCGGTTCCAGACAGGTTAATCCCCCGGGTGGTAACAGCTATTGTTCAGCCGTATGCTGCACGTATACCCAGAAACAGGTAATTTTGACAAAAGAGCATGACGCGGAGGCAGAGTGTACTATATTCCATAACGATATTCGTTCCTATGGCAAGGATTTTGAGCGATTCTACCAAAGAACAGAGAAACTTCCCGGGATTCGGTTTATAAGAAGCTTCACATCCATCGTAAAAGAGAACTCGGAAACCAAGAATGTAACCATACGGTATTCTACACCCGACGATGGAGTTAAAGAGGAAGAATTCGATATGGTGGTATTATCCGTCGGATTAAACCCTCCTGATGATGCGAAGGGCCTGGCAAATAAGTTCGGCATCGAGCTCAATTCTCACGGATTCTGCAAAACCAATCCTGTTAATCCTATGGAGACCACCAGGCCTGGGATCTTTGTAAGCGGAGCCTTCCAGGGTCCTACAGATATTCCCGAGTCGGTTTTTACCGCCAGCGGGGCTGGCTCCCAATGTGGTCAACTCCTTGACTACAGGCGAGGGAAGCTGGACAAAGAAAAGATATATCCACCGGAAAGGGATGCCTCCAAAGAAGAGCCAAAGATAGGAGTCTTTGTGTGTCATTGTGGGGCTAATATCGGAAGGGTAGTAAGTGTTCCTTCCGCAGTTGAATATGCCTTAACCTTACCCAATGTTGTCTACGCTCAAGAACAGCTATTTTCATGTGCTGCTAATTGTGCCAAAGAAATAACAGACATGGCAAAGGAAAGAGGGCTCAATCGAGTGGTTGTCGCTGCCTGCAGCCCCAGGACCCTTGAACCATTATTTCGGGAGACCCTTCGGGAGGCGGGAATTAATCAATATTACTATGAAATGGCTAATATTAGGGAGCATAACTCCTGGGTCCACTCTAAAGAAAAGGAAGAGGCCACGCAAAAGGCAAAGGATATCATCCGGATGTCGGTAGCACGAGCTTGCTATTTGGAGGCATTACAGGAATTTGATCTGCCAGTAAACAAGGCGGCGTTAGTGGTTGGTGGAGGTATAGCCGGCATGACTTGTACTCTCTCCATAGCCGAGCAGGGACATGAAGTTCACCTGGTGGAAAAGGATACAGACCTGGGGGGAACGGCAAGAAGAATCCACACCACTCTGGAAGGACTGGATGTTCAGGCCTATTTGCGTGATCTTATAAGAAAGGTATATCAACACCCCTTAGTACATGTATATACGGATGCGACGATCACGGAGGCTACCGGTTATGTTGGAAATTTCGTAACCAGGGTAAAGTCTGAAAGAGGGGTCACAGAGATAAAACATGGCGCAGCCGTCATTGCTGTAGGTACTGATGTATATGAACCTGCCGAATACCTTTACGGAGAAAATGACAGGGTAATGACCCACCTTGAGTTGGAGGAGCAGATCAACAAAGGAGACGAAAAGGTCATTAACGCAGAAAGTCTCGTGATGATCCAATGCGTAGGCTGCAGAAATGAAGAGAGAAATTACTGCAGCCGGATATGTTGTAGCGAGTCTATAAAGAACGCATTGAAACTGAAAGAGATAAACCCCAAGATGGATATCTACATTCTCTTCCGGGATATGAGAACTTATGGGTTTAGTGAGGATTATTACAGGGAAGCGTCAGATAAAGATGTAAAGTTTATCCGCTATGAGCCGCAGGATAAACCTCAGGTTGAAGCTGTTAACGAGGGGGGTAAGAGCATTCTAAGAGTTACTGCTACAGATTATATTTTAGGGAACAAGCTTGAAATAGATGCCGATATCATTGCTTTGGCTGCTGCCGTTATTCCCTCCGCAGGAAGCAAGGAAGTATCCCAACTATTCAAGGTACCTTTGGGCCCGGATGGTTTCTTCCAGGAAGCCCATGTCAAATTAAGACCTGTTGAGTTTGCCGCGGATGGAGTTTATCTGTGTGGGATAGCTCACTATCCCAAGTTTATATCGGAAGCGATTAACCAGGCTTATGGAGCTGCAGGCCGGGCCTTAACGCTTCTCTCACATGATACAGTCATCGCCTCCGGCTCTGTTTGCGAGGTGGATGAGAAGAAGTGTATGGGTTGTGGAGCATGTATCTCAGCCTGCACGTATGGTGCCATAGAGTTTCGTGAGACCCGACAGGGCAAAAAGGCTGTCGTTAATCCTATTCTCTGTAAAGGAGACGGTCTCTGCAACGCAAAGTGTCCCACAGGGGCTATTCAACTAAAGCACTATACCGATGAAGAGCTGTTAGCCGAAATTGATGCGGCGGTTCCAGACGTGTAGAAGTCTGCTGTGATTCAGACAGCGAGACTATAGACGTCAGACATCAGACTAAGAGCGGGAAGGCCGAAAGGCCCAAGAAGGTTTGAGAACACCTCAAGGGGTAATTTCTTATACAGAAAAGTCTGGGGTCTAAAGTCTGAAGTCTTTAGCGTCTGAATTGCAGAGAAGTCTACTAGTGAAGAATGCAGGGATTACTGACAAAGGGAGTTAGATAAGAATGAGCGCAGGACTTAAATTTAAACCAAGAATATTAGGTTTTGTTTGCCATTGGTGAGCATACGGCGCTGCTGACATGGCTGGAGTTTCCAGACTGCAATATACAACTGAAGTCAGGCTGATACGCGTCATGTGTTCCGGTAGAGTCGACCTGGAATTTGTGCTCCGGGCTTTCTCAAATGGAATGGATGGGGTGTTTATTGGGGGCTGCCGTTTAAATGAATGTAATTATATTACTCATGGAAATTACCATGCACTCAACATGGTGCTTCTATGTAGAAAAATAATGGAACACATCGGGCTGAACCCAGATAGGTTAAGGATCGAATTTATGTCTTCGGCTGAAGGAATCGTTTTTGCCGAAGTGATGAGTGAGTTTGGCAACAAGGTGAAGGAGTTAGGACCACTTGGCAAAGGTGAAGGGATAGACCAAAATGAATTAAAGTCCAAACTTGCAGAAATTACAAAGTTAGTCCCATACATTAAGGTGGTGAAAAATGAGAAGCTGGCGTCACGCCTTGAGAACCCGGAACAATATGACAAACTTTTCACCAAAGACGAAATAGACAAGTTATTCAGCGAAGTCATCTCGTACTATATCGACCCGGAAAAGTGCCAGGCCTGTATGACTTGCGCTAAGAGATGCCCTGTAGAGGCGATTGTAGGTGGTAAGAACCTGATCCACGTGATTGATCAAGAGAAATGCATAAAATGCGGAACTTGTTTTGAAGTTTGTCCCCCTAAATTTCGTGCGGTGACGGAGATTACAGGTGCGCCTGTTCCCCCTCCTATACCCGAAGAAAAAAGAACGATAGTCAGAAAGAGTAAGAAAGAAAAAGGAGAGACGGATAAGGAGTGAGGGGTTATTATGCGTTTGCAATATAGGAAAATTATCAATCCAGAAGGACAAAAATTATGAAGATAAATCCGGATCTTATTTCTCCTTGTGGTCTTTATTGCGGAGTCTGTGCCATTTATATTGCGCACCGTGACAATAATCAAAAACTTAAGGGGGCGTTAGTGAATCTTTACAAGGGGGGAGTTACCGGCAAAGGTATTCTTCCTAATTGTGAAAACCTCTCGATAGAGGATATCAAATGCCGTGGCTGCTTATCTGATGAACAGTTTATGCACTGCCGACAGTGTGAGATCAGGAAATGCACAAGAGAGAAAGGTTACACCGGATGTCATCAATGCGATGAATTTCCTTGTCAGTATATTGAAAAGTTTCCCATGGCTGTAGGTAAAAAGGTTATTTTACGGGCTATTCCGTATTGGCGAAAAGTGGGTACTGAAAAATGGATTCAAGATGAAGAAGCCCGCTATATTTGTCCTGAATGCGGCAACAAAGTTTTCCGGGGCGCTGTTAAATGTAATCAGTGTAAAGTGAGTTTGGATCTGGACTAATTTTTATCTTTATCCGCATTCGTTTTGAAGCTAATCTATCGTGACGGGGCGTCACCAATTTTCTAATTACGGGTAGGAGGGTATCGTGTCGCCGGTTAGCGCAACCTATTGGGGCATACCGGGCTATGTCATTTTTTGGATCTTGTTCGCCATCGCCTTCGGCTTATTTGCGCAGAGGTTTTATTTCCTTTTTCGTCTCATGCGTCTGGGGAAGCTGGAGAACCGGTTCGACAGAATCGGGGAGAGAATCAAGACGATGCTGGTCGAGGTTGTCCCTCAGTGGTGCACCCTGAAAACCGTCACTCGAAAGGACCTGGCTGGAATCGGACATGCTCTGCTGTTCTGGTGCTTCAGTCTGTTCTTCATCAGTTATATCATCTTTATCGGTCTGGCCGGAGGCTTTGGACTTTCCCCGCTGATTGAGGGTACCCCCTTTGAGACTGTCTATTTTTCCATCCTGGATATTGCCGCAGTGCTGGTCACCCTGACTTTAATCGTGGCAGCTGTCAGGCGTTATGTCATAAGAGTGCAGAGACTGGAGCCAAGTGCTGAAGCTGGCATCATTTTGATGATGGTTTTTTCCCTTATGGTGCTCCATGTTTTCGGCGTAGGCTTTGACCATGCTAGCCAAGGGGTTCACGCCTCCTGGCCCCCCATAGGGGCAACTCTGGCAGGTCTCCTTAGCGGAACCGGTCTTGCACAAGGCACACTGGAGGCAGCCTCCCGGGGAGTGTGGTGGCTGCATTACATGGTGATCCTCAGCTTCATGGTCTATATTCCCCGCTCCAAGCACCTGCACATTCTTGCCTCCCTCGTCAATGCCTTCTTCAAACAACTGGGACCTAAAGTGGTACTTGAGCCAATCCCTCTTGAAGCACTTGAAGCTCCTGAGGGGTCGGTGACCTTTGGCGTATCGAAGATTCAGGACTTTACGTGGAAGGACTTGCTTGACCTTTATGCCTGTGCCGTGTGCGGTCGGTGCCATGTTAATTGTCCTGCCCAGCTTACTGGCAAGACCCTCTCGCCCAGAGAGGTCATTCATAACTTGAAAGAGCATTTGCTGCAGGCGGGTCCCGGATTGCTTGCCAATAAGGCGGAGGCATCATCGGATAACCAGGGGGAAAGCCAGGCCGAGACCCCGGCCAAGACCCCAACCAAATCTATGATCGGTGATGTGGTCACCGAGGAGGAGATCTGGGCCTGCACCACCTGTGGTGCCTGCCAAGAGGTATGCCCGGTCAATATAGAACACATACGCAAGATCATCGACCTCAGGCGAAATCTAGTGCTGACGCAAAGCAAGATGCCAGAAAGTGCCCAGCTGATGCTCAGAAATATGCAGTCAAGAGGACACCCATGGGCTGGAGTCCAGTCGATGAGGTTGAGGGGCGACTGGACAAGTGATCTGGACCTCAAAATATTGGCTGACGGTGATAATGCTGATACCCTATTCTGGGTAGGTTGCACCGGGGCTCTTGTTGAGCGCAATGTCAAAGCGACTCTATCCATGACGAGGGTGCTGAAAGCGGCTGGAGTCGATTTCGGGGTATTAGGGGAGGCAGAGACTTGTTGCGGTGACCCGGCACGAAGAGCAGGGTATGAGTTCCAGTTCCAGATGATGGCGGAGCAAAATATTGAAATTTTCAAAGGCCACAACATTAAGGAGATTATCACCACCTGTCCCCACTGCTATAATACCATTAAGCATGAGTACCCTCGGTACGGCGGCGATTTCAAAGTAGTTCACTATACCCAGCTCATTGCCGATTTAATCAGGCAGGGCAGATTGAAATTGACCAACGAGCTGAATTCCAAACTCACCTATCATGACCCCTGCTATTTAGGCCGTTATAATAGCGTCTATATGGAGCCACGCCGGATACTGCAGGCTATCCCCAAGGCAAAGCTTGAGGAAATGGAACGCTCGCGAGACACGGGCTTTTGCTGCGGCGGCGGCGGTGGACTGATGTGGATAGAAGAACAGCCCGGCACAACAAAGATTAATCAAATGCGTCTTGAAGACGTTCTCAAGACCGGGGCTGAGACTGTAGTGACCGCCTGCCCTTATTGTCTGCAGATGTTCGAGGATAGCATCGAACATAAAGAAATTAAGGACTCGTTGAAGGCAAGAGACCTTGTTGAACTCGTTGAAGCAGCATTAACAAAATGACGATGAACGTTAGACGATAAACTATAAACAATAAACGATAAACAGTTCATTGTTCATTGTCCATCGTTCATAGGAGGAGTCGTATGCATACTATCGTCTGTGTTAAACAAGTACTTGACCCCGAGATACCACCGGCCAAATTCAAGATTGACCCAGCGGCAAAACAGGTTATTCCTCCTGCCGGAGTGCCGCCTGTGATCAGCGTATTTGATGAACGAGCCGTTGAGGCAGCATGCCGGCTCAAAGATAAACACAAAGGGAAAATAACAGTGATCAGCATGGGCACAGCGAAAGCTGCTGACGTGGTCAAGCACGCCATATCGATGGGGGCCGACGATGGATATGTTCTCCAGGATCCAGCCTTCGAAAACTTGGATAGCTTTGGTACTGCGTATGTCTTGGGGAAAGCGATCCAGAAAATTGGCGGGTATGACCTGGTTCTGTGTGGCCGACAGGCCGCTGACTGGGGCGCTGGTCAGGTTGGCTCTATTCTGGCCGAAATACTTGGCATCCCTGTCGTTACCCTCGCCTGTGCTATCGAGGCAGTGGAAAAGAAGCTTAGGGTAAAGAGGATGGTGAAGGATGGCTATGAAGTACTGGAAGCCCCTATGCCAAGCCTGGTTACCGTCAGCAGTGAGATTGGTCTCCCTCGTCTTCCCGGTGGAATGGGCCTCATGATGGCTCGCAAAAAGCAGATTCCGGTCTGGAAGGCGCAGGATATTGGGGCTGAGTCCTCGAAGTTGGACAAGGCTAACGCCCATACCGAGGTCACCGGTCTCTCTGTGCCGACCCGAAAGACAGAGTGTGAGATCATTGCCGGAGGTACTCCTGGCGAAGCTGCCGTCAATCTGGCCTTAAAACTTATTAAGCTGATATGATTAGAGATCTGAAAAGCCCTTCTCGATCTCTTGATTGCACAGATTTTAAAAAAAGATTACGCAGATTCTCCATAATTTTTCGATACGTTTCTAATCCGTGTAATCGATCCATAATCGGTGTAATCAGAGATTTCCGGACTTTTTCAGAAATCTCATGAACGGGGAGGACATTCAATGGATACTCATAAAGGTGTTTTGGTTTGTGGTGAGATCGCTGAAGGGAAATTAGCGCCAATCACGATAGAACTCCTTGGAGTCGGAAGAAAGCTCGCCAATGACCTGGGCGAGGACTTAAGTACCCTATTGATGGGTAGCAAGGCAGGTGGCTTGGGTCAGGAGGCAATCGCCTACGGGGCTGACAACGTCTATTTTGCTGAAGACGGTCTTCTGGATAATTATAACTCCGATGCCTACACTCAGGTAGCGGCTGACCTTTGCCGGAAAGCGCTTCCTTCTATTATGCTTCTTGGCCATACGGATGTCGGTTGTGATTTAGCTCCCCGACTAAATGGTCGCTTAGGGGGCGGGCTAGCTATGGATTGCCTGGCGTTATCCGTTGACCCGGCGACCAAGCTCCTGGTCTCGACGAGACCTGTCTTTGGTGGTAACGCCCACGCCACGATGGTATCAAAGTCTGCCCGACCTCAGATGGCTACTCTAAGGTCGAAAATAGTGCCGCCAGCAGAGCGCAATGACTCTCGACAAGGTAAGGTTATTCCTGTAGAAGGCAAGATCGACCCTTCGGCGCTTAAAGTCAAGGTTGTCGATCGGATAAAAGAAGAGGTGGAAGGGGTGAAGCTGGAAGACGCTGAGGTAGTGGTCAGCGGTGGGCGTGGCATAGGCAGTGCTCAAAACTTCGAGATGGTCCGGGAGCTCGCTCGCGTTCTGGGTGGCGCTGTTGGCGCTACGAGGCCTGCCTGTGACGAGGGTTGGACGCCGGTGACGCTCCAGGTAGGCCAGAGCGGAAAGGTGGTCAGCCCTAAACTATACATAGCCGTAGCTCTCTCTGGCGCCATGTCGCATATCACTGGGTGTTTGGGATCAAAGGTCATTGTGGCTATCAATAAGGATAAGGAAGCGAATATCTTCAACGTCGCCCACTTCGGTATCGTCGGGGATTATAAAGAAGTCTTGCCTGCGCTGACCGCAAAATTGAAGGAGCTAAAATCAAAATAAGCCGCGGATTTGCTAATGTAGTGATTCAGAATTCTCTTTCCTTTATTTGTCATTCCGGACTTGATAAGCCTGCCCCGTACTTGATACGGGGGAATCTAGTGTTTTCAGCCCGGGTGTCGTCTGTTCAAGAAGCCCTGACCATGCCAAAATCCGGTTCGACATCTGGGACGCACGAAGTGCCAGGATATGACGTGCTTGTTCGATGGGCCAGGCGCGACGCCACCGGCAGATCTCGCGCTGCATATCGGCTAACTCCGCTAATGCTAAATCTCCACTCCATTCCATAAGCCATGCAATCTCTCGCATCAGATCAACGATCGCCTCATCCTTATGCCTCATTAGAATCCATTTGTTAAGGCGCAGCAAGTCAGATGCCAGATTGCCCAAACGCACGGAGCTTCCATCCCGGATAAATCGTTCATGCATTCTTTTCAGATCTCTCATGGAGATTGCACCTCTAACAATTGATGATTTATCATACGATTCAGCGAGAGAATGTCAAGCGGTTTGTAAACCTCAACCATCCCGATGGTAAAATGACCAACCCGCACAAGTTGTTTTAGAACCAACGCCCCCTTCTCCATTTTTTTAGCCCATCTTGCTTTCACGGCTTTTCGGGCTATCTCCTTTTCTTGTTGACCTTCAATCTGAAATTTGATAAAAGAGGTGTTGGCGATATATTCCTAACCCGCTTCCTAATAGAGGATTTTCGTGACCGCTGAAATAGTTATAATGAATAAAGAGGCAGTAGCGCTTGCTGCTGATAGCGCCGTTACCGGTAAGAAGGTTTTTACATCGGCGAACAAGCTTTTCGCATTATCTAAGTATCATCCGGTGGGGATAATGATATACGGGAATGCTAATTTCATGGGAGTCCCTTGGGAAATAATTATTAAAGTCTATAGAAAGAAGTTGAAAACAAAGAGATTCAATGTCTTAAAAGAGTATGCTAACCATTTTATTGCCTTCTTGGATGGTGGTAACCGTTTGTTCCCACCTAAAATCCAGGATGATCACTTGCGAGAAACCATCTTTAGCTATCTTATGTTTCTCAAAAAGGATATAATGGAAATGGTCCATTCAGCTTACGACAACGAGGAGGCTAAAATTGATGAGCATGAAATAGCACAAATAATAACAAAAGTGATAGAAAACCATTATAATAGATGGGAAGGGATTAGTAACATCCCATCAATTTCTAAACAGTTTAATAAGTATATAATCGCCAAAAATAAAAAATTTATAGATAAATCAGTTAAGGAAGTTTTTGAAAAATTACCATTAACCAGAACTCAAACAATTCAATTGATAAAATTTTTGGGTAGTTTATTTTCAAAATTTCCGGAAGATGTTTTAAGTCAAGATGTTTCTGGAGTTGTGATTGCTGTTTTCGGAGAGAAAGATACTTTCCCATCGATATTTTCATTTGATATTGAAGGAATAGTTTATAATAAGTTAAAATATAAAAAGCGTATGCATAGAAAAGTTGACTTTGATAATTCGGCTGGAATCATTCCTTTTGCTCAGGGGGAAATGGTAGCTACGTTCATGGAAGGTGTCGATCCTTTTTACAAAGATATGGAAGAGAGCTACCTCTCTGAAATATTTAATAATTACGCAGAAATATTTATTGACAGAATGGCGAGGCATGATAACACTGAAAAGAAGAAATTGAAACGCAACATGATAAAGATAGGAAAAGGAATGCTACAAGAACATGCCAAAAAATTGGAAGGCTATAGGCGCGAAAAGTATGTTAAACCGATTATGGATGTAGTTTCGATGCTTCCAAAGGATGATCTTGCTGGAATGGCAGAGTCTCTCGTCAATTTGACTTCATTCAAACGAAAAGTCACGCTTGACGAGACGGTAGGTGGACCAATTGACGTTGCAGTAATTTCTAAAGGTGATGGTTTTGTTTGGATTAAGCGAAAACTTTATTTTAAGGCTGACCTAAACCCTCAATTTGCTGCAAATTACTATCGAGAGGTGTAATATGGGCAAAATCAAAAAGCCAAAAAAAATCTTTCATTCCCTAAAAGAGTTTAAAAAGACATATTTCCCAAAATCTTTCGAGATGGAGATGTTGGCAAAACCTACTAATGCTCATGAAATAGGAATTTGTTTGGCAAAAGAATCATTAGACAGAATCAAAGAGCAGATGACAGATTAAATAATCTATTCTTCGTTTTATTCCTCAATGCTACAATTCTATGACTTTTTATTCCATCTCGCATTTGCGGCCTTTTTAGCTATTTCCTTGCGTTTTTTGGTAGATAATTTCTTTGCTCTGGTAGGACCGCCCTTGAGTCCCCCCTTGTGACCAATTTCGGATAGGTATTTTGAGATCGGGGATCTCTCCTTCGGTTCCTCTGTAGAAATCCGCATGATCTCGTATGCCAACTTATTGGGGTCTTTTGGAAAGAGTTTGCTTGATCGCCTCATGCACCCATTATTGCAGAAGCGAGATCCCGAGGGACGTAGGTGAAAATTGACACTTTTCAGGTTGGACCAGGGGGTCAATTCTTCACGGGCTGTTGCCCAAATAATCCTTGTAATGGTTTTGGGTTTGAGATATAAGGATGGTAAAGACAACAATTAAGGAGTCTTGCCATGATGGGTTATCAA
>Ga0209777_10007112_pt1 | contig 12495 bp, 14 predicted proteins | sample FrelakmetHBP12HB_FD_187147 | JGI IMG/M metagenome (GOLD analysis project Ga0209777, IMG submission 187147) | Freshwater lake sediment microbial communities from the University of Notre Dame, USA, for methane emissions studies -HBP12 HB (SPAdes)... | ecosystem: Environmental > Aquatic >... | reverse complement strand
GAAAGTTTCGGGAAATCAAAGTTGAGGTGAAGCGACCCGGCGTTCGCCTGCGCTATCGCCGCGGCTATTTCGCCATGGGAGGCGAGGGGGCGACACACCCGCAACGGGAGGCGGCCATGCGCGATGTGCTTTGGTCCCCCCTCGATGCCTCTGGACTAGGCTTGACCGTTCGTATTCGCCCCTCCGAGACCCCCGCGGCAAACGCGCTCGACCTGCATATCATGCTCGACCCACACGACATCACCCTGGAGCAGCAGGGTGACCGTTGGGCCGGGTCGCTGGACATCCTGGTGGCCGGGGAGGACAAAGTAGGCAAGCAGCTCGGCAACCTTGCGAAAACCTTCGACCTGCACCTCACACAAGCAAATCACGACCGGGTCGTCAAGTGGGGGCTGAGCGTGGACCTAAGAAAGCCGGTTGACCCTTCAACCTCTCAGTTGCGCGTCGTGGTGCGTGACAACCCCTCGGGCGGCCTGGGCTCAGTGACAATCCCATTGGGCCCCGCCGATACGCCCGCCGGCAGCCGATAGCCCATAAACAGGGAAGGGGTTTGGTAAAGGGCTGCCAAGCTGGCAGCCAGTGACCGAGCCGTGCCGCTGGCGTGCCATCCACAGCGTCTGATAAGTTATGTTATGTTAACTAAGAATAGGGGCGTTGGCCGCTAAGGCCTTTGTCCCGCGCCACCTGAGCCGGATGCCCCGCCACCTGCGTCGGATTCGCCGCCGCCGCACTGAGCGCCCAGGCCGCTATGAATCGCGATGCATGATGTGGTTTTTGGCCATCTTGCCGCCCAGCATGCCACTGCAAAATGGCCTCGATGCTTTTCCGAATCGCGAAGGCGGGCGCGGAGAGCGTGCCGCTGCAACTCGTCCATCATCAGCGAGCACAATCGTCACGCCTGCCTCAACGCGACTCGTGGTCACGGGAAGCCGCTCCTGGTTGCCACCCCGGCCTGGAGCCCGTCGCCGCGGCAAGGCCGAGGGCTGGCGCCAAGCTATAGGGGCCATCCATGACCGCATCCCGTTCTATCGGGAGTCTGAGTTACTTCGTCGCCGCGGCCTGCTTCTTACCTTCCCAGGTGCCTTTCTCGTTGTCGGTCGACCACGTACCCGAGAGCAGGCCCTTCTTCACTGAGCCGGTGAGTTTGTAGTTCCTGTCGGGGGTGTTGATTTCGATCTCCAAGACCTTCTTCTTATAGGTCCCGGAGCTGATCTCGGTTCCTCCCATCGGCGAGGAGACGGAGCCCGTCACGTCTTCCTTGTTCTGTTCGAGATAAAGGGTGAAAGGCATATCGCCTTGCGAGCTGCCGTGCGAGGTGCATTCCCAGGTGCCGGCCACCGCCCCTCCTGCCTTACTCTTCTTCTCTGCCGCGGCCGCGAAGGCCGCCAGGCACACCACCACCAGGCAAACTAACTTCAAGTTTCGCTTCATGCGTCTGCTCCTTTTCGATGCTTGAGATTTGTGAACGCCAATCCCCAGTGTGAAGCCCTATGACTGCCGATTGAACGAAAGCCTTCAGCCGTCAGCTATCAGCTTTCAGCTTGGGGCAAGGCAGAGCGCAGAGCTTCTGGCCATGACTGATAGCTGATGGCTGACCGCTTCTCCAGCCGGCGGAGCATTCTACAGCGCCAGGGCGCGAACGTCCAGTAATTGAAGATTTTGAGAGAAAGTCCTCAGCAGTCAGTTATCAGTTTTCAGTTCGTGGCACCGAAGGGGCCGATTACAGCGCCTGGCTGATAGCAGATTGACGATTTTCGATTGTCGACGGAAAGAAAGCCTTCAGCGGTCAGCTATCAGCTTTCAGCTTGGGGCAAGGAAAGGGCCTGGGTTTCTGTGTTCGGCTGACAGCTGATAGCTGACGGCTTCTCCAATCGAAAATCCCCCAGTTCCCTGCCATGGCATGATTGCTCGCTGCCTATTGCCGACTGGACGACAAATCGAAAATCGTCAATCGAAAATCTAAAATCCCCTAGTTCCCTACCGCTCCCAATACAACATCTGAGGATGGCGAGGTAAACTCGCCGCTACGGTGCTACAATTCTCTGGATGACGGCGCCGCGCTTCCTCCGTCAGTTTCTCGATGCGGGAGGGTGTAAACTGGGGCCATGCCAGCGTTGCTGCGGATTCGCGGTTACAGGTTCTTCTTTTACAGTTTGGAAGATCGCGAGCCTCCTCACATTCACGTCGCCCAGGCGGGCCGTTATGCGAAGTTTTGGCTCGATCCCGTGACCTTGGCTTCGAACCGCGGCTTTCGAAGTCACGAATTGACGGAGATTCGAGAACTCGTACTGCAAAATCGAGATTGGTTCTTGGAGAAATGGAATGCCTACTTTAGTGGACAGGAGTGAAACACTCGCGGTTGAAGTGGCTTGCTCTGACGATGCGCTCACGGTCGTGCTTGACGACGGCCGCGCCCTGTCGGTTCCTCTGGTGTGGTTTCCGAGGCTCCTGAACGCCACCCCCAAGCAAAGAAAAGAGTGGGAGCTCATCGGCGGCGGGACCGGTATTCATTGGGACGCCATCGACGAGGACATTTCCGTGGCAAGCCTGCTCACACCGGAGAAGTTCATGCGGCTCTCTAACCCTGCGGCCCCGCCGAGGCGCCCACGGCCGCTGCCGCGTCCCTCCCCATCCCCCCGCACGCCAAGGACGCGTGCTCGCCGCGGCTGAGTCGGTAGCGCAGGGTCTCCGCCGCTGAGACTCTGCGGTTTTTGCAGGCCCCCATGCAAGCTGAAGCCTAACACCCCGTATCGAGACGATGTATTAACCAGAATCGGATGTTTGTCGTATAAAAAGCCGCAGAGTTTGAACTGCACAAACTCTGCGCTACTTGCTTGCTCGTCGGTGGGCATCATAACGCTGTCGACCGGGATGGGGCTCCCCTTCCCACCCTGCTTGGTTCAGCCGTTGTCCAACAGCCGTTGTCCAATTGACAACATGCATTCGGGGGTCTATGCTTTCGGCAACCGTAGGCCCTCGCCGGTTCACGCCCGGAGCAAGTCCATTCAAGGAGGCCGCACACTCTATGATAGGACTCAAAATCGAAGTGGAGACCCCGATTGAAATGGTAGGAAACGGTATTATGCGGCTCTTCGTCCTTTGCAGTCTGGCCGTTATGCTCGCGTCTACCCAAGGGTTAGCGAGTGCCTTCGGATTCAAGGCGGGAATGACGAAAGACCAAATCGTCGCAATAGTCGGCACCAAGGCCCTCACCGAGGTTAAGGGGGACATGTACACATTCTCGACGGCTCCCACCCCGCACCCCGAATTCGAGGAGTACCTTTGCATCATATCCCCCAAAGAGGGATTAATGAAGGTTGTTGCCATCTCAAAGGATATCGAGACCAACCGCTTTGGGGATGCGGTCAAAGAAAGATTTGCGCAAATCCAGGCAGGTGTATCCAAGACATACGGGAAAGGGGACTCTTATGACCTTCTCCAGGATGGGAGCATGTGGAATGACCCCCAAGATTGGATGATGGGTCTACTGAAGAAGGACCGGGAGCTCGTGACCTATTGGAAGCTAAGCACACCGCAAGACCACATTACCATCGTCGCACTTGAAGCAAAGGCGCTCTCGATGGAGAAGGGCTATCTTAAGCTGGTTTACGAGTTCGAGGGTTGGGAACAGTACGTGGACAAGAAGAAAGAGAGGCAGGACACAGTGTTTTAGCCGCAGGCGGAAAAGCCTCTGAGTTCTAAATCAACTCCGCGCTATCCCGCTCTTCGGTACCGGCTGCAATACCCCTAATACCTAGAATTGGGTCTGAGGCGCGGAAATAGGACAACCCCACACGGCCGCGACCGGCGGCCCGGCCATGGACTTCCACGTTAATTTTCGTCTTGCAATTCACCCAGCAGGTCTTAGACTCAATCGACCCGAAGCAGCCCACGCGAGAGGCTGAGGTGTCAAATGGGGGTCGCTCAACAGCCGATAGCACCGCCCCTCGTCACTAACTCCGATTACCTCCCGTTCTGGAGAGGAGGGGACTCACATGCACTGCCCAAAGTGTGGCAAAGAGGTAGACGAGTCCGATGTTTTCTGCCGGGCTTGCGGGTGCGGGCTCTCGGCTGATAAACCTTCGGCGGGTGAACCCCTGGCCGGCACTGCTGCCCCTCGCCCAGGGGCACTTGTGGCAGGAGCGATACGCAGAAGCGGGGAGGCTACGGCGAGCCTCATTCTCGGGTTGTTCTCTTTCATCCCAGTTGTGGGTCTGCTGGCTGTCATCTTCGGCCACTTGGCAAGAGCATCCATCCGGCGAAGCGGGGGGCGGTTGCTCGGTGACGGGATGGCGCTTTTCGGTCTTGCCTTGGGATATGTGAGCTTGGGAGTCTGGGTCATCATCGGCCTGTGGGCTCTGGTCAATCCGTACCTGCTTTCCAACAAGAGCGCGGCAGGTCGGAACCTCACAGTTCTGAAGCTTCGGACCATGAACACGGCGGCTAGCACGTATGCCGTAATGTACGAGCACGGCTACCCTCCGAGCCTCGCCGCGATGGGGCCCCCGAAGCCTGGCATCAGGGAAAGCGCTGAGGCAGTGGGCTTCATCCCGGAAACGGATGCCTCCGGCCAAGACTCTGCGTACCGGTTCACTTACGTAGCTGGGAAGGCCGACAAGGGGGGGCGCATAGGTAGCTACGCCCTCCGGGCAGATCCCATCAAACCCGGCGAGACAATTCACTTCTTCACCGACGAAACGGGGCTAATCAGGCAGGAGCGGGGCAAAGAAGCAAGCGCCCAGAGCGTGCCGTACCAGGGGCTATCGGATGGGCAGCCCGCTGCCAGCTACAACGGCGGACTGAAGGAGAAGCCCCAATGGGAATTCGCTGAGCACCTTTCGCCGATGGACGAAACGAAGACAGAGAGCCTCCGAATGGAAGCGGTGGGCGCCGACGTTGCGGGCTACGCGACCGGGACGCTTATGATTCGGTGCAAAGGAGGTAAAACTGACCTCTATGTGATTACGGGCATGCCTGCCGAGGTAGAATACGGCACGGACACTAACACGGTGAGGATTCGCTTGGACGACCGCAAACCCGCTACGCAACACTGGACGGAGTCGGATGACCACGAGGCCTTGTTTGCCCCGGACCCGATTGCCTTGGCGCAGGAAATTGCGGGCGCGCAAACTATGCTCTTTGAGTTTACGCCATTCCAGCAGACGAAAAAGCTGATCCGGTTCGACTTACAGGACCTGAAAACCCAGATCGAGAAGGTGGCCACTCCATGCAAGTGGTCAGAAATACGAGGAGCGGTGGAGGAGGGCAATGCAGCGATCATCTCGTGGCCGCAGGGGGCTTTGGTCTCCATTGACGGCGAGGGATGGGACGAAAGTCTAAAAACGCCCGTCACGGTCTCCCTAAAACCCGGGCGCCACCAAATTAACATCACAAAGGTTGGGTTTCTGACATCGGGCAAGCAGGTCCTTATTAGGCCGGGTGAAACAACCCAAGTAGAGGTGACGCTGGAGAAGATGCCCTACTGAACCCTCCGGTATCAGCTTTCAGCTTGGGGCAAGGAAAGCGGCTGGGTTTCTGCCCTTGGCTGATAGCTGAGGGCTGATAGCTGATGGCTTCTCCAATCGAAAATCCCCCAGTTCCCTGCTGCTTCCTATACAACTTCCGTGTTATGGTTTGCACCTGCGCTACCCCGCAGCGCGATTGATGAATCCGGGAGGATACGCAAATGTGCAGAATTGGTCGTCGCGAGATGTTGCGAGATTCGCTCGGGATTTCGGGCGCTCTTCTGGGCGGACTCAGCTTTGAACACCAGGCATTAATGGCCCAACTCGTGGATCGGTCCGAGTATGGGAAGGTGAAGGAGCCGGTTAAGGGCTTGCAGCGCGGGAAGTTCGGCAAGCATGAGGTTTCCCGCCTGATCATAGGCGGCAACTTGATTTCCGGGTCGGCTCACGCGGGTGAGCTTTTATATCAATCGGCCCTGATGACTCACTATTTCAATACCGAGAAAATTCTTGAGACTTGGACGCTGGCGGAACAGAACGGTGTCAACACCACGCTCATGCGTGCTGATCCCCATATCATCGAGCATTACCAGAAGTTCCGGCGCGAACGCGGCGGCAAGCTGCAATGGATTGCTCATAGTGCTCCCGAACAAGGTGACCCGGTGGAAAACGCCAAGCGCGCCCGCGACAACGGCGCGATGGCGATTTTCTTGCATGGCGGAGTCTCTGACGATACCGTCAAGGCAGGCAAGGTCCAGCACATCGGCGAGATCGTCGAAGGCATCAAGAAAACCGGGCTGATGGCGGGCATTGGCGCTCACCTCGTATCGACGGTACGCGCCTGCGCGGAAGCGGAACTCGATCCCGACTTCTACATGGTGACGGTGAACCGGAAGAAGTATTACAGCAGCGATGCGGGGGAAGTCGGGGCGTTGATGAAGACCCTCCACAAGCCCTGGATCGGATTCAAGGTTCTGGGAGCAGGAAGGGATATGCCTCCCGACGGCTTTCGGCATGCCTTCGAACGAGGGGCTGACTTCATCGCAGTCGGTATGTTCGACTGGCAGGTTCGCGACGACGTAGCCCACGTGCAGGAAATGCTGGCAAAGGGAATTGAACGCGAACGTGCCTGGGCATAGCTGATGGCAGATTGACGATTTTCGAATGTCGAATGCCGATTGAAAGAAAGCCTTCAGCGGTCAGCTATCAGCTTTCTGCTTGGGGCAAGAAAAGAGGCTGGGTTTCTGCCCCTGGCCGGTACCTGGGCGATCTAAATGTAGCGCTGACCTTTAGGTCAGCACCGTGGAAAACTGCAAAACGTGCCGACCTGAAGGTCGGCGCTACAAAACGGCTGATAGCTGACGGCTTCTTCAATCGTCAATCGAAAATCCAAAATCCTCCAGTTCCCTGCTGCTTGATATACAACTTCCCTATCATGGCCTGCATCTTCGCATACCAGATGAAGCGAGGTGCGATACTCGCGGTTTTGCTTCTTCTTTTTCTTGCCGGCGGGCCGGAGTTAATTCCCGCTCAGGACGCGGGGACAGGTTTGCCTTCCAGCTTGCCGAGCGTCCACCGCTCGGCCCGTAACGCGGGCCCTGCGGCGGGGTCTGCGGGTTTTGCCAACGTGCCCGGCGACGAAGGCCGCAGACCGGACAAGACGCAAGCCTCTACTACGCTCATCACCCAAGCCGGCAGCCGGCAGCCGGCGGTGGCGTCCACGATCAAGGTGGAGGTGGATTTGGTCCCCGTCGAGGTTTCGGTGCGCGACCCGCGCGGCCGGCCTCTCGAAAACCTGACGCGGGATGACTTCCGCGTCCTCGAAGACGGCGTCGCGCAACAGGTTCGCTACTTCTCTCACGCTGACCTTCCCCTAGCCCTGGCGCTGGTTGTGGACAGCAGCACCAGTGTGGCGGCCTCTCTCGCCGACCTGCGGCAAGGGGCGGTCGAGACACTCTCGCTCCTCAAGCCGGACGACCAGGTTGCCCTTTTCTCGTTCTCGGACAAGCCGGAGCTGGAGCACGGCCTTACAACGGATCGCAAGGCGTTGGCCGAAGATATTTCGGCGATCATGCCGGGTGGCGGGACCGATATCTCCGATGCGCTCTATTTGGCGTCCGAGTATCTAGGCCTAGCAGCGCCAGGCCGTCGCCACGCGATCGTTCTGGTTTCCGACAACGAGCCCTCGGACAAGGGCCAGCATGACGACACTCAGGTGATCCGCGCAGCCCTCGATAGCGCGACCATGATCTACAGCATTAAAGTGGGGTATTTCGAACACTCGCGGTGGTATTTCCTCACCCATTCCGACCCGGCGCTGGGCTCCGTCGAGAAGGTCTGCCGCGAGACCGGCGGAACGGTGCTCGACTCACGAAGCACGGGGTCTGTGACCTCCACGCTGGCCACACTCATTGCCTGGCTCAAAGAAGGCTATTCCCTTGCCTACTCCAGCACCAACCCTCGCCAGGACGGCACCTACCGAAAAATCGAGGTCCGCCTTGGCCCGCGATATAGAAATCGCAGATACTTCGTCTTCGTGCGCCAGGGATACTTCGCGCCGCTAACTGCGGGAAAGCAGTAGGCAGAAAGCAGTAAGCAGAAGGCAGTCGGCTTCGCCGGGCTCTGCACCTGCATGACGTTTCCTATCGCGCAGGGTTGCGCGACGCATAAAGTCACGCAGTGATTTCTGCTCGTGGCCTTACCGGCACGATCTGCGCGACGCGTTCCATGACCTTCTTGTTTTGGGCTGCCTTTTTCAGATCGTACTCTGCTTGCAGGCGCATCCAAAATTCCGGAGTGCTGCCCAGCAGGCGGGAAATCCGCAGGCACATGATCGCAGACAGAGGCTTCCGCTCAGCCAAGATGTCATGAAGCATTTGACGTGATACGCCCAGCGCCTTGGCGGCGGCCGTGACGGACAGGCTGACCTCGGGAAGAATATCTTCCCTGAGAATCTCGCCCGGATGTACGGGTGGCAATCCGTTCTTACGAGCCATCGTTTCCTCCCTAATGGTAGTCCTCAAAATCAACACCCTCCGCGTTTTCGCCTGACCAGGCAAAGGTGATGCGGTAGTTTCCCGTGACGCGCACCGACCATCTCTGCGGGCTGCCGTGCAGGGGGTGGAACCTGTACCCGGCCAGGTTCATCTCGTCCGGCCGCACCGCCACTTCCAGCGCTTGAAGAATACGCACGCACTTCCGGAAATATAAGGCGCCGATTCGCCGCGTCTTGCCCGTGAGGTAAATCTCTTCCAGCCCTTTATGCCTGAAGCTGCCCAGCATTATTCCACTGTAAACCAAAAGGCTTACAGTGTCAACTATTGGGTTTACACCCTCTGGGAGCGGGGCGAGCCGGGCGGCCTTCTTCAGAATTCAGAATTCAAAACTCAGAATTCAACGCCCTGTGGCTGAGGTCGAGCGTTTGCACAACGGGCTCGCGCTCTTCCGCAAAAACCAGCCGAAGGCCCTGCCGCAGGAAATCGCGGTTGTAGATCCTCAGCCAAATCAGCGCGCCCAGAAGAGCCGCCATCAAAACCACCAGTTCCGTGGGATGGTGCAAGGTCCACGCCTCCGCGCGGGCCAACGTGTAAGCGTATCCCGGGAACGCTACCCAGCACACCAGCCAGACGACCAGGTTCGCGGCCTTGCCGGCAAGATAGGAGCACGTAAAGGGAATCTTCTGGAAGCGGAGCAACATGATCTCGATGAGGGTCAGAGTAAGGCCGAAATCCAGCAGGAAAGCCGCGGCGGCCGCGCCGAAACTCAAATGCAGAACGCCAATCGGAATTGCGAGGGTCAAGATGGGAATCGTCCCCAGGGCGATCATCGCCTTACGGACTCCGGAAAGGAGTTCAGGCCTGGTTCCCTGCTCGGTGAGCTGGAAAATCCAGTTGGCCCGGGCTTCCGCCGGCAATTCAAAGGTGAGCCGCATTCCGGAAAGCACGAAGAACGCGAGCATGAGCGGGACGGAAAGGAGAATGGCGGCGCGGTCCGGCGTGGCAGCCGTCGCGTCGCGCGAGAGGAGCGCGGCCATGCTTTCGAGCGCGAGCGCCATGCCCATTCCGGCGTAAGCGGAAAAGAGCAGCCGATGGCGGCGGCTCCCGAGCAGCGTCTTCAACACAAAACTGAACGTGGCGCGTTCACCCCTGTCCCGCAAAACAAAGCGGGCCATGGACCGGCGGAGGCCTTGTGCGGCGCGCCAGGGCTCTCGTTCCTCGGCGACCTCGAGCATGCTCCTCAGATGCTTCCAGTAGCTCGCCACGTACGTTGCGATGGAAATCGCCAGGACGACAGCCAGACCCTCCAGGGCTTTTACTGCCAGAGCATGATAGATGGGCTCGGAATAACCGAGCATCGCCCGGTAAAGGCCGAAAAACCACATCGGAGGAAGCAGGCTGAGGAGCGGGCTGCGGGTGCGCACCAGGAGGGGAAGGTTTCCCGTCACCTGCGGCATAAGCAGAGCGAACATCAGCAGGGCGGCGATCAAGAGTCCCTGGATATAGGCGGATACTTTTTCGAACCAGCGATAACTCAGCACGGTCAGTACCAGTCCCTCCAATGCCACAAAGAAAAGAAAAATGAACACGCTCGCCGCCGCGACGCTCAGCCCGTGCGCCAGCACCCAGCGGCACAGACCCAGGAAACCCATTGGCCTGGCCATCGTTGCCATCAGCGGGTAGAGGACGGTTCCGGGTGCGCCCACCGCCGCCGTGAAAAGTGAAAGGAATAAAATCAGGGCGGCGATCTTCCCGAAAAAGACGGACCGCGCCTTCAGCGGAAGGGGTGTAAAGGTGAGATAGTCCAACTGATCGGGGAACAGCGCGTCCCACTCCAGGACGGCCGCGAGTCCGATCACGATCATCGTAATGTACACGTAGCGGGCCTGATCCTGCATCGAAACGGGCTCGAAGAGGTCAGGGCGGATCTGCGCGATCAAGTCGTAGCCCTGGAACACGAAGAAAGAATAGAAAACGCTGGGCAGCGCCAGGAGAATGAGCAGGTGCGCCAGGCCAAGAGGAGATTCCCCGCCCTGCGAAACGAACTCGTTGTCGAAGAATCGCCCGAAGAAATGACGGGTCAGCTCGACGAAATGAGTCTGGTCGTCGTGAAGCAGCCGGCGGAATGTATCCAGTCGCGACACGTCCTATGCCTTGAGGAAGTTCTGAGTTCTGAGTTATGAGTTATGAGTTCTGGATTCTGTCTCTAGTGCCGCCTTACGCAAATGTGTGAAACACGCTAGGCGCAAGCTGTCATGCTGAGCGCAGCGAAGGATCTCTTTCATTTCGCATAGGGAGAAGCGAAGCGTGCCCGCATTTTGCCGACGAAATGGAATGCAGAGACCCTTCGCTGCGCTCTGGGTGACAGCCCATCGCATGTTTCACTTTCTTCGGTAACATGACACTAGCTGGCTCCCGCCTTTTGCAGGATTCGGGGCGCGCGGCCGCCTTCTGCATTCTGCATTGCGACTTCCCTCCCCCTACTCAATTCGTCAGTTGCATGGCCTCGACCATTTGGTGTGCCGCGGCCTCCGTATCATGCTGCTCGACAAGCTGCGAGAAGATGCCCTCGAGGGTCGGGAGGTGGGTTAGGTCACGCAAGCGTTCGATGGAGTCGTCGGCCACCACGCGTCCCTTGTGCAGGATAATGACCCGCGTCGCGACTCGTTCCACGGCTTCCAGCACGTGCGAGCTGTAGAGGATGGTCTTTCCCTGCCCTGCCAGCAGCTTGAGCAAGTTCCGCACGACCAGCGCCGAGGCGACGTCGAGCCCGGAAAGCGGCTCGTCGAAAATCAAAACTTCCGGGTCATGGAGAAGCGCGGCCGAGATCAGAATCTTCTGCCTCATGCCGCGAGAGTAGGAGGAACTCAGCGCGTGGCGGTGACGATGCATCGAGAAAAGATTCAGGAGCCGCTCAATCTTTTCCTCTAATAGGGGTTCCGGAATCGAGCGCAGGCGTCCGACCAGGAGAAGGTATTCCCACCCCGACAGGTGCGGATACAGGTAGGGTTCCTCGGGGACGTAACCCAGCCGGCGCTTGAAGCTCAGGAGGTCGCTCCGGATTTCGCGGCCCTGGTAGAGAATGCTTCCGTGCGTGGGCTCCAGCAGGCCGACGAGCATCTTCATGGTCGTCGTCTTGCCCGACCCGTTGGGGCCAAGGTAGGCAGTGACTTCGCCAGGCCGCACCGCGAAGCTGACGCCGTCCACTGCCGGCAATCGTGTGTAACACTTCGTTAGGCCTTTTGTTTCAAGCATCGGATCAAGCCTCCAGAGAAGGGCGCTCCGAACATACAGCTACGATGCGACCGAATCCAACCTTGTTGTACTGTCTTGAATAGTGATTGTGATGGGTGAATTTCCGAGCTTCTTCTAGCACTGCCCCGCGAGTGACACGCCAAAAAGCCGCCGCAGTCCCTTCTCCAGAAGGCACGATCACAGAGTCACAATTCCGAATTCAAAATCTCAGACCAGAATCCGGAAGCCACAATCGACAATCGAAAATGCCTAGAACCAGAAGTGCCAAACCGTATCGACCAGCGCGTGGGTGAGTGCTGAGGAGCAGAGCCGCTGGCGAGTGCGGTAGGCGTTGCCGTAGAAGATCCCCGCCACGGTAGCCAAAATGGCATATCGCCAATTGGGCACAGGCGCGTGGTGGAGATGAGACGCGCCGAACACGACCGAAGCAATCAGCAGGCCGTAAACGCCCTTAGGTCCGCTGGGGATGCTGCGCATCAAAAAGTTCTGCAGAACGCCGCGAAACAAAAACTCTTCCGGGATTGCGATGGTCAGATAGATCCCGACGAACTGGCCGAATACAGCTCCGAATGAGGCGTCCAGAGTGTGGGGATGGATGAATTGCAGGGCCAGTCCCAGGGGAATTCCCAGGATTGAAAACGCCACGAAGTTTATGGCTCCGTCGAAGGCGTCTGCCCTCCGCCAAAGAAGCCGATACCCCACCCCGTCAAGGTTGCGGACCGCCAGGAACGCATAGGCGCCGACCGCGACACAAAAAAACGGTTGAAAGAAATAAAGAT
>Ga0209777_10007111_pt1 | contig 12495 bp, 10 predicted proteins | sample FrelakmetHBP12HB_FD_187147 | JGI IMG/M metagenome (GOLD analysis project Ga0209777, IMG submission 187147) | Freshwater lake sediment microbial communities from the University of Notre Dame, USA, for methane emissions studies -HBP12 HB (SPAdes)... | ecosystem: Environmental > Aquatic >... | reverse complement strand
CTGTGCGGCCAGCGGCCCCTTCGGGTCGGCCGCAAGGGGAACCTCGGGCGCGTCGGCGGCGGCGGCGCCCTTTCGTGCGGCGCGCGGCCGGGCCTGCTTCGGGTTCGGCGCGTAAGCCGCCACGAGGTCCAGCAGTTCGGCGACGCCGAGTTCCTTGCGGGCGCTCGTGAAGAGGATCGGGACGACCGTGCCCGCCTGGAGGGCCTTGGTGAAGACGCCGGCGAGTTCTTCGGGCGAGATTTTCTCATCGCCCAGGTACCGCTCCATGAGCGTCTCGTCGGCCTCGACGATCGATTCCACGAGCGCGCCGTGCGCGGAGGCCACGTCGATCAGCGCCTCGGCGCCCTCGGTCTTCGTGAACGCGTCGATGACGCCCTTGAAGCCGGGGCCCTGCCCGACCGGGACCGACATCAGCCGGCACTGCGGGCCGAGGGCCTCGCGGACCTGGGCGACCACGCGCTCAAGGTCCACGTTCTCGGCATCGGACCGGTTGACGACGATCAGGCGCGCCATATTCTGCTGCGTGGCGATCTGGAAGTAACGCTGCGAGTGGATGTCCACGCCGGAGGTCGCGCTGAGGACCAGCACGGCCGTGTCGGTGGCGGTCATCGCCCAGAGGGCCGAACCGAGGAAGTCGGCGTAGCCGGGGGCGTCGAGCAGGTTGATGTGCACGCCCTTCCACTTCAGGTTCATGACGGAGGTGAAGATGCTCGTCTGGCGGTCTTTTTCCTCCGGCTCGAAATCGCTGACCGTGTTGCCTTCCTGGGGCGTGCCGAGGCGGGTCGTCGCTCCCGCCGCGTGCAGCATCGCCTCGGCCAGTTGCGTCTTGCCCGCGCCGGAGTTGCCCACGAGCGCAACGTTTCGGATCGTTTCCGTCAGGACTTCGGCCATCGTTATCTCCGAACCTGTTCGATTACCCTCGCTTGTACGGAACGCGCTCGCCTGCGGCTCGCGGCTAAACGCGGCTCATGCGAGCAAGCGCCAACCTAAACCGCCCACTACGGCTCGCTTGCTGCGGCCAGGGCCGCCTCGAGCGTAATCTTACCTTCATACAGCGACCGGCCGATGACGGCGCCGGCTACGCCCGTTTTCTTCAGGCGCCGAACATCGTCAACGGTCGTCACGCCGCCCGAGGCGATCACCGGAAACTGCGTAGCCTTCACAAGCGCGGCCGTGGCCTCGAAATTCGGACCGCCCATCATACCGTCCCGGGCGATGTCTGTATAGATAATCGCCGCCAGCGGCAGGCCCGCGACCGACGCAACCAAGTCCGACGCCGTCCGGGCGGATTCCTCGCGCCAGCCCTCGACAGCCACGCGCCCGCCCCTGGCGTCCAGGCCGAGCGCCACCCGGCCGGGGAACTTCTTCGCCACCTCGGCCAGCCACCCGGGCTCGCGCACGGCCCGCGTGCCGAGGACGACCCGCGCCAGGCCCAGGTCGAGCAACTCCTGCGCCGCGGCGGTCGTGCGGATGCCGCCGCCAACCTCGACCGACATCCGGACGGCGCCGACGATCGCGCGGATCGTCGCGAGGTTCTTCGGCTCGCCCGTGCGGGCGCCGTCGAGGTCGACCACGTGCAGCCACGCCGCCCCGGCCGCCTCGAACCGGCGAGCCACGGCGACGGGGTCCTCGTCGAAAACGGTTTCCTGCGCGTAGTCGCCCTGCCGGAGGCGCACGCAACGGCCGCCAATCAGGTCAATCGCCGGCAGGATAATCATCGGCGCCTCGTGCCCCGTCAACTTTGATTAGTGGGTGCCACGGCTGCGCCTTGTGCAGCCGTGGTCGTCGGCACGCATACACGGCTGCAAACTGCGCAGCCGTGGCACCCACACAATCAAGGTTGACGGACTATTACGTCCGCGTGACGAAGTTCTCAAGCAGCGCCAGGCCCACCGACTGGCTCTTCTCCGGGTGAAACTGCGTCGCGTATATGTTGCCGCAGGCCACCGCGCTGGCGAACCAGCCGCCGTACTCCGTGCGGCCGGCCGTCACGGCGTCGTCCGCGGGGCTCGCATAATAGGAGTGGGCGAAATAAAAGTAAACACCTTCTTCCGGCATCCCCGCCAGCAGTGGCGTCGGCCGCGCCGCCACAACGCGGTTCCATCCCATGTGCGGCACCTTGAGGCCCGCGGCCGTCACCTGGGGGCTGAATCGGACCACCCTGCCCCGCAAAAGGCCCAGGCCCTTCTCGACCGCCGGCCCGTCGCACGCGCCCGATCCCGGGCCGCCGCATGTGCCGCGGCACTCGCTTCCGGCGGCGCCGCCGGCGACCTCCTCGCTCTCATCGAAGAGCACCTGTAGGCCCAGGCAGATGCCCAGGAGCGGCCGCCCGCCGGCGCAGAACTCGCGGATCGGCTCCACGAGGCCGCGCTTCCTGAGGGCCGCCATAGCGTCGCCGAACGCGCCGACGCCCGGAACGACCAGGCGCTCCGCCTTCGCGACGGCCTCCGGCTTGTCCGAAACTGTCGCGGCGCACCCGATCCGCTCGAACGCCTTCTGGACGCTTCGGAGGTTGCCCATCTCGTAATCGACGATGACAATCACCGGCTTATTGATCCTCGCCAGCACACTGGCCGGGGTGGCACGGCCATCCCGGCGCGCCGGGATTGCGTGACCGTGCAGCCCAACCGCGCTTTATTTAGCCCCCCGTGAATACACGGGGGGCGGCACGTCGGAGTGCGCTTGTCGCCGCGCCGCCCCCGGTGTATTCACCGGGGGCTAAATATGACGCAAAAAGGGTACAGCCCCCTTTGCCCCCTCCGCTAAACACATACGGGTCGGCAGGCCCGGTCGCGCCGATTTCACGCAAGATCGCTCAGGCGCCCGTCACGGGTAAACGACAATGACGACGCGGCGATTCTTGGCCCGGCCGGCCGCCGTGTCGTTCGACGCCACGGACTTATAGTAGGAGAACCCTGCGGCGTAGGCCCGCTTCGGATCGACGCCCTTGGAGACCATGTACCGCAGGACTTCCATGGCGCGGTTGCAGGAGAGTTCCCAGTTGTCTTCCCACGTGGCCTTGGTCTTCTTGATGGGCTGGTTGTCGGCGTGCCCTTCGACGCGGATCTTGTCGCCGGCGTAGTCCTTGTTCAGGACGGCGACGATCTTGTCGAGGACCTGCTTGGAACTCGCCTTCAGGGTGTCCTTGCCGGGGTCGAAGAGGATGGCCTGCGGCAGGGTGATGTGCGTCTCCGCGCCGATCTGGGCGGTCTCGACGCCTTCGCCGAACTCCGGCTTGGCGCGCGTGCCCTTGCCGGGGGCCGCCGCGGCGGGTTGGCCGGCCTTTGCGGCCTGCGCGGCACGGGTCCTGTCCAGGTCGGTCGCCAGCGCCTGGTTCTGCGCCTTCAGGGTGTCCATCTGGGCCTGGAGGTCGGCGTTAACGCCCTGGACCTCCTGGACCTGTTTCTTCAGGGCCAGGTTCTGCTCCTCCATTTGTTGCTGGCCGCAGCCGACCGCCATTGCGGCCGCCAGGCCGATCACCGCCACCACCGCCACCCGGCCCCACGCGCGGCCGGCCGTTCCACAGCACCTCTCACACCGTTGCATCGCACGACTCCTTTCTGGAACCTCACTTCGGGCGATATTCGTTTGTCGGTAGCCCAACCCGCTCTCAGCACAGGATGTGGCACGGCTGGCTTGCCCAGCCGTGGTGCGTCTTCGGCAATTACCACGGCTGGACAAGCCAGCCGTGCCACATCTTCAACACCGCCTCATTTCATCCTACGACTGCGTGCCACATAGCTTGGAGACCCGGCTCAAAGTACCCCACGGCGTAATTCTGCACGAGCATCACCACCCCGGCCGCAAGCCCCAGGAACGGGCCGTACGGCACCTCGCGGGCGTCGGACGGGGGTGCGGCACGGTCGGCCTCCGTCGCCTCGCCAAACGGCATCATCTGCTCCTCTTCCCTTCTGAGGAAGAGAAAACTCATGCCGAACGCCGCCAGCCCGGCCACCAGCATCACGCGCTGGGTCGTGCCCCACTCGGGCACCGCCGTGGCCGCCGCCGTCGCCAGGAGCACGAAGCCGGAGACCGTCGCCAGGAACGTCCCCAAACAGACTTTCGGAGGCGCCGGCTCTTCGCCGGACCCCTCGTGCGGCTGCTTCCGCGCCCGGATCACCTGCCAGATTCCGTAAGGCAATCCGAGGAACGGCGCCGCCAGGAACACCAGCACCGCCGCCTCCCAGCCCAGACATCCGCCGATGGCGGCCATCAGGTACACGTCGCCGATGCCCATCGCCTCGCGCCGGAAAGCCAACGTCCCGAGGAACCGCGTAACGTTGATGATGCCCGCCCCGACCGCCGCCCCCACGAGGCCCAGCACGACCGCGTCGATCCGCGACCCCACAAAGTCGTTCGGCTCCCACCCCATGAAGTTGGGCAGGCTGCGGTCGTAGGCGCCGATCCTCTGGACCACCGGCCACACCAGCGACGCCACCAGGCCCACCGCCAGCGCGAAGTTCGTGATCGAGGTGTAAATCTCCTTCCAATCATAGTCGATGACGCCCGACGCCACCAGCGCCGACGCCAGCGCCACATGCACCAGGTACACCCCGACGTGGTCCGCCCCGTATCGGATGCCCGGCTGCTCCAGGCCGAACCATACCCCCGCCTTGAAGTAGGCCAGCCAGTATCCGAACCAGATCAGGCCCGTCGCCAACTCCACCAGCATGTACCGGGCGGAAAACGCCGCGCCGCACTTCCGGCACCGACCGCGAAGAATCAGGTAGCTGGCGACCGGTATGTTATCGTACCACGCAATCGGCGCATCGCAAGACGTGCAGTGCGACGTGGGCCAGACGATGCTCTTGCCGGCCGGCAATCGGTAAATGCAAACGTTCAGGAAACTCCCGACGCACAGACCGAGCGCGAGAAGGAAGATGCCGACCTGCCACGTTGAAAACCACTCCGCGAGAATGCCGTCCATTCGCCCGCCCGTCGTCTTGCCATCCGCGGCCAAATCTATCAACCCCACAGGGGCGATGCAAGGCAAAACGAGACATGCCGGCAACGGCGGCCGTTAGCGCATGGACTCGGGGATGGCGCTACGCACTGCTTCGAGGATCAGCGAAGCCTTCTCGGCCGCTACCCGGGCTTCCTCCGGTTTGACGCGGAGGTCCTGGCCATAGTCACCCGTCTGGCGGGTCCGCAAGAGCCACGAAAAGGCCTCGCCGAGTTCGGGCGACCAGCGGCCAGTGCGTACAAGGTCGCGATGCACGGCTGCGGCCAATGCCGTGTGTTTGGTGAAGGTCTTGCCTTCCAGGGCAAAGAGTGCCGACGTGGCGTAAAACGCCGAGTAGTAGGCCCGAGACGCGGCGCCGTCAGGGTCGGTGGCGACGAGGGCCTCGGCCGAGGAGAATGCCTTGAGCGCCCGATCCCAAAGTGAAGCAGCCTCCGCGTTCACAGCCGCACCCCCTCGCGCCGGGCACTGCGGTAGATGGCAAATTCTTGCGCCTCGTAAGAATCCACGTCTGCCGGCCAGGCATCAATGAGCCTGTCCGTCTCCAGTTGCAGCGGATAAAGAGCGTGAATTATCGTTTCCAGGTCCCGCCCGAGCTGCACCGGCCCCTTCAGCAGCACCATGAGATCGATGTCGCTCTCTGGCCCGGCCTGGCGTCGTGCCTCGGACCCAAAGAGCACCAGCCCCTTGAAGCGATCCGCAAAAACCGCTTCAAGGCGGACCCTGATCTGCTTGAGCAACTCGTTAGTCTCCATGCCGACTTTCCTCCGACGAGCGGCCTGCCATTAACGTCTCTCATTTTCCCTGCCGGCCGGCCCCACGTCCACAGGAAACCGTGGCTCTCTGGCCGAATCTTGCCACACAAGAACTCTCGCAAAACCCGCCCGCCCCTGATAACATTCTCCGCCTATGGAACGCAAGGCTTACAACCTGGGCTGGCTGCTCCTCGTCAACACCGTCTACGCCCTGGCGGCGCTGGTGGGGTGGCCGGTGTACCTGTTCCTGCTGGCGACGCGCAAGAAATACCGCCACAAGTGCTGGCAGCGGTGGGGCTTCGTGCCGAAGTTCGCCGGACAACGGCGAGATTCTTCGGCTGCGCCTCAGAATGACAGAAAGGACTCCGCCCGGCGGCTCTGGGTCCACGCCATCAGCGTCGGCGAGGTCGAGGCCGCACGCACGTTCGTCCCGGCCCTGGCCGCCGCGTACCCCCAGGCCGAGATTGTCCTCTCGACCACGACGAAGACGGGGATGGAGCGGGCCGCGAAGCTCTTCCCGGACCGGCGGCTGTTCCACTTTCCGTTCGACTTTGCGCCGTGCGTGCTGCTGGCCCTTTGGCGCGTGCGGCCAACGGCGGTCATCCAGGTGGAATCCGAGTGGTGGCCGAACTTCTTCTTCCTGGCCCGCCTCGCGGGAGTGCCGGTCATGGCGGTCAACGTGCGCATCACCGAGAAGAGCCGCAACAGGTACCGCACGGTCGGCGCCCTCATGGCGGCGGTCTTCAACAGCGCCGCGGCCATCGGCGTCCAGGCCGACGTGTACCGCAGCCGCCTCGAAAGCCTCGGCGCTAACGACGAACGCATCCGCGTCACGGGCCAGATGAAGCACGACGGCGTCGCCTTCGCCGACGAAGCGGCGGGCGCGGCGGACCTGGCGCGCGAGATCGGCATCGAGAAGGGCGAGCAGACGTTCGTCGCGGGCTCGACCGGTCCCGGCGAAGAGGACGCGCTGCTGGCCGCCTACCGCGACGCCCGCCGCATGTTCCCGCACCTGCGCCTTGTGATCGTGCCGCGCAGGCCCGAAAACTTCGGCGAGACGGCCCGGACGATCCTGGCGGCCGACATGGGCCTCGTGCGCCGCTCGCAGAACGGCGGATGGGAAGGCCCCAAGCACCTGCCGCCCGTCATCCTCGGCGACACGATGGGCGAGCTGCTGAAGTGGTACGGCCTGGCGGACATCGTCTTCGTGGGCCGCAGCCTCGTGCCCATCGGGGGCTCAAACCCGATGGAGGCGGGGGCACTCGGCAAGGCCCTGCTCTGGGGCCCGCACATGTTCAACTTTCCGGAGGAGGCGGCGGCGTTCATCGAGGCCGGCGCGGCCCGCGAGGTCAGCGATGCGGCCGACATCGCCGCGGCCCTCGTCGACCTCTTGACGCACGGCGACCGGCGGCGTCAAATGGGCGAGGCCGCACGGGCCGCTATCCGCCGCATGCAGGGCGCCACGGCACGAAACATCGAACTGGTGCACCGTGTGCTCGATGATATTTAGCCGGCGGGCTTGCCCGCAACTTTGCGCGGCGGGTCTCCGTATGTGTTTAGCGTGTGGCATGCGCCCCGCAATAGCGGGTGTGGCACGGCTGGCTTGTCCAGCCGTGGCGGAGGCCCGCGACGTTTCCCACGGCTGGACAAGCCAGCCGTGCCACAGTACGGTGCGGGCGCTAAACACGTACGGGTCTCCTGACCCGCCGCGCAGCAAGCATGAAATGTTGTAGCTGACGTAAGCCGTTTTTTCGGAGACTTTCATGACCCGCGAAACACGCACAGCCCTGATGGCACGCGTTAAGACCGTCGTCGTCAAACTCGGCACCAACGTGCTGGCCAGCGACCGGGGGCTCCTCGACGAGGCCCAGATCGGCCGCATCGCCGACCAGGTGACGGCCCTCGAGTCGCAGGGCCGCCGCGTCGTGGTCGTCTCCAGCGGCGCGATCGCCGCCGGCATGGGCGACCTGGCGCTGGCGAAGCGGCCCGACGCCCTGCCGCAGCTCCAGGCATGCGCTGCGGTGGGCCAGGCGCGGCTGATGATGATGTTCGACAACGCCCTGCGCCGCCACGGCCGCCACGCCGCACAGATCCTGCTGGTGCGCGGCGACGTGGAGGACCGCTCGCGGTACCTGAACATCCGCAACTGCATCGCCGCCCTCCAGGCTTACGGGGCCGTGCCGGTCATAAACGAGAACGACACCGTCAGCGTCGACGAGATCCGCTTCGGCGAGAACGACATCCTTGCGGCGATGGTCACGAACCTCCTGAGGGCCGACCTGCTGGTGCTCCTGACAACCGTCGACGGCGTATTCCGCGACAAGGCCCGCAAGGACCGCTTCGACGTGGTCGAAGACATGGCGGAAGTCATGGCCGCGGCCGACGGCGCACGCTCGTCGCTCGGCTCGGGCGGCATGCCGACGAAGTTGCAGGCGGCCGAGAAGGTGACGCAGGCCGGCGAGATGGCCGCCATCGCCAACGGCCGCCGACCCAACGTCCTCGTGGACCTGCTGGCGGGCGAGCCGGTCGGGACGCTCTTCCTGCCGAAGTCCGGCAAGATGTCGGCCCGGCAGCGGTGGATCGGCCTGACACGCCGGGCGCGCGGCAAAATCCTCATCGACGCCGGGGCCGCCCGTGCCGTCCGGGCCAGAAAGAGTTTGCTCGCCTCGGGCATCGCGGCCATCGAGGGAACGTTCGATGCGGGAGACGTGGTGGCGATCGTCGATGCTGAGGGCCGTCCGGTCGCCCAGGGCCTCACGAACTACTCATCTGACGACATAGATAAGATCAAGGGCCTGCGCACGAGCCAGTTCGCCGCCGTCCTGGGAGAGCGGACGTACGATGAGGTCGTCCACGCGGATAACCTCGTTATTACAGCGTAAAGAGTTTAGAAACTGTTTCAGAACCGCGTGTCGCGCGGTGGGCCGTCTTGCCCACCGCGCATGCAAACCAGTCTTTGCGCGGCGGGCAAGACTGCCCGCCGCGCAAATCGAACTGAACGGCCGTCAATCGTCCTCCGAATCGACCTCTTCCTCGGGTTGCTCCTCCGGCTCCACGGCCCCGCCACAGAATGTCGCCACGCGCAAGCCCTCCGGCCGCAACTCGACCGTCACCGCCCCGTCATTGCCGGTGTGGTAGCACGCGATACCGCGGCCTTTCAGCCACGCGGGCGGCGCGGCAGGCCTGACCATGCGGCCGGATGAAATGACGAGCACCTTCGCCCCTGCGGCCGTCGCAAGGCGCTGGACCGCATCCGGGTCGTGACCGTGATGCGGCCAGAGCATGGCGTCGGCCCGCACGCCGGGCTCGGCCGCCAGAAAGGCGTCGATTGCGCCCGGGCCCAGGTCGCCCGTCAGGAGCACTTGCCGCCCGCGGTCGCGCACGGACAGCACCAGCGACCCCGTGTTGATCGCCTTGACCATCGACCGCGTCCCGCGCGGCCAGAGGCCGCGGACCTCGGTCGTGCCCGTGCCCGCCAGGCGGTCGCCCGCGCCGAAAAGCTCGACCTGCACGCCGCGCGATATGAGGGCCTCGATCAGGGTGTCGTCGCTCTTCAGGCGCCGCCGCATGAACGTCGGCGGGACGAACACGCGGCGGATGCCAAACCGCTCCACCAGGGGCAGGATGTCCTTGAAATGGTCGAAGTGCGCGTGGCTGATAAAAATGGCGTCCACGCGCGTTATGCCGCGCGACCACAGGGCCGGCGCCACCGCCATCTCCGCCGCACGCGGATACGAGAGCGTGGAGCCGGCGTCATAAAGAATGTTCCGGCCTCCGGGGAGTTCCAGGAGCGTCGTGTTGCCGTTGCCGACCGCCAGGAACGTCGCCCGCACGCCGACCGGCGCCCGGTGGCCCGTGAACCACGCAAAGCAAGCCGCGGCCGCAAGGATCGCCATCGCCAGACGCCGCCGCGTTACGCCGAGCCGTTCGCGCCAGACCCACACCGCCATCAGGCCGTAGGCCACGAGCAGCCACGCGGGCGAGAACTCCGGCACGTAGAAGTACGCGCCGGGGGCCTTCGCCATCTTGAGCACAACGTCCGCAATTGTGCAGCCGAGGCCGTCCGTCAGGGCCGCCAGCACGTCGCTCAGCCACGGGGCGATCCATCCGAGGGCCACCAGTGCCATGCCGCCAACCGTCAGCGCGAACACCAGGCCCACCAGAACCACCGTTGCGATCGGCGCCAGCCACCCCACAAGGTGAAAGCGGTAGGCGATGACCGGTAGCGTGATCATCGTTGCCGCGATGCCTACCAGAAACGTCCCGCGCAGAACGGTGCCGGACCAGAAGCCCCGCCCGGCCTCAGGGTCGTAGAGCCCGTCGGCGGTGAACCGCCCGACGAGGCCCTTCACTTTACTCACCAGGAAAATCATGCCCAACACCGCAAGGAACGAAAGTTGGAAACTCGTCGTAAAGAGGTCGCCCGGCCGCGCCAGGAGCACCAGCAACGCGCCGATGGCGAACGTGTTGAGGTTGATCGCAGGGCGGCCCACCATCCACCCCAGGCAGACCACCCATGCCAGGATGGCCGCACGCAGGACGGGCGGCTCCAGTTCTGTCACCAGCACGAACGCCAGCACAACCGCCGCAACGATCACGGCGGTCACCCGCCGGCCGACGCCCGCCAGACGCAGCAGGATCAGCACCGGGGCAATCACAAGTGCCACGTTGAAGCCTGAGACGGCCATGAAGTGGACCGTCCCGGTGGCAACGAACGCCCGCTCCACGTCCTCGCCGTGGACCTGGCCGGCGTCGAAGTCCAGCAGGTCGCGGCGGCCAAAGAGCATGGCGGCGGCGACGGCCTGCCCCTCCTGGCTCGGCAGCACGTCGAGCCGCGCAAGGGTCCACCGCCGCATCGCGCCGATCGTCCAAAGCATGCGGTCGGCGGCCGGTTCCGTCAGGCGGACGGCCGCCCAGTGGCCAGTGCTCAGGGACGTGCGGATGCCCTGCCGGCGCAGGTACTCGCCCGTGTCGAAACCTCCGGGGTTGAGCGGCTCGCCGAGGGGCGCGAGCATGCCGACCACGCGGACGGCGTCGCCGAGCTCCGGCGCGCCGCGGACAGCGTCGCCGAGTTCCGGCACGCCGCGGACGGCATCGCCGAACTGCGGCGCGCCGCTGCCGGCCTGCGGCAGGGGCTCGCGCACGACGACCCTCACGCGGCCGTCGGCGGGGAGCCACTTGCCGTCCACGCAAACGCGGCGGGCCTCAAGCAGGAAGTTGCTGCGGACATAGAAAGGCGCTGGCGCGGGGGCCTCAAGGCTGCCGCGCGCGGGCTTCTGGGCCGATGGCAGGAACACTTCGGCCGGCGGCGATGACTGCTGCGGCGAGCGGACGATCGTGCCCTCGAGCGTCACCAGCCTCTGCCCGCCCGCCGCCAGGCGCGCAAGGTCGTGCGGCGGCGGATCGACGCTCGCGCGGTAGCGTGCCGCGCCCGCGGCCGCCAGCGTCACCAGCAGTGCCGCAAGCAGCACCCCCTCGCCCGCCTTGCTAGGACGACAGCGCAACTTCCGAGATGGTGCGCGGCGGCTCTCCTGAGCCGCCGCGCGGATTGCCGATCTTGCGGCATTTTGGCGCGGCGGGTCAGGAGACCCGCCGCGCAAATCGCAATCCTGCGCTCTCGTACTAAGATACAGCACCAGCCAGACTGCGCCTGCCGCAAGGGCCGCGCCGCACCAGGCGGCCATGCTGCCGCCGAGGCCGTCGCCCGCGACGATGCCGATGGTGAAGGCCACCGCCGCCGGCACGAGGGGCTGGTAGGTGCGGCCATGTGGCGGCGCGGCAGGCGTTGTGACGGCGTCGGTCACGGCTGCGGCCTCGATGCTGATAGTAGCCTGTCAGAACTGAATCTGTGGGTGCCACGGCTGCGCCTTGTGCAGCCGCGATCGTCGGCAGGGAGGCACGGCTGCAAACTGCGCAGCCGTGGCACCCGGCAACAGCGTGATCATGCCACCCACCTACAAAGCCGCGCGACAGAGCGCCTGAAAAAGGGCGCGGTGGGGCGGCCGGTCGCACAGGTCCTCGGGGTGCCACTGGACGCCAAGGAAAAAGCGGTCCGGCGACGGGTCCTCGACGCCCTCAATGATGCCGTCAGGCCCGCGCGCAACGACGCGCAGGTCGCGGCCCGGCTCGCGGATCGCCTGATGATGGGTGCTGTTGACCTCGAGCGTGCCAGCGCCGACGAAGCTCGCCAGGAGCGAGCCGGCATCGACCTCGACGGCGTGCATGGCGCGCGGCCGGCCGCCACCGCCATGGTCCACGGGGCCGCCCTGCTCCTGCGGCAAGTGCTGAATCAGGCGCCCACCGCGGCTGACGGCCAGTTCCTGGCACCCCAGGCAGATGCCCAGGACCGGCAGGCGCCGCTCCTCGGCCTCGGCGATGAGCCGCAGGTCCCACGCCTGCCTTCGCGGATCGATGATTTCGGTTCCTGGTCGCGGCTCTTCGCCCCATAGGCGCGGATCAAGGTCATTGCCGCCCGTCAAAAGGAGCCCGCGGACGGCGGCCAGCGCCTCGCCCGCCTCAGCCTCATCGGCCGGGGCAAGAACAATCGGCACGCCGCCCGCGCCGGCGACGGCGTCCACGTAGGCCGCCGGAACGTGCACGCGCCGGCGCCCGTCGAGTTGACCGAGGCTGGCCGTGATGCCGATACGCGGTTTCATGCTTTCTCTCGCAGCCAAACATGGTCACGCAACGTATGTGTTTAGCGCCCGCACCGCGGTGTGGCACGGCTGGCTTGCCCAGCCGTGGCGGAAGGCCCGCGACGTTTCCCACGGCTGGACAAGC
>Ga0209777_10007110_pt1 | contig 12496 bp, 11 predicted proteins | sample FrelakmetHBP12HB_FD_187147 | JGI IMG/M metagenome (GOLD analysis project Ga0209777, IMG submission 187147) | Freshwater lake sediment microbial communities from the University of Notre Dame, USA, for methane emissions studies -HBP12 HB (SPAdes)... | ecosystem: Environmental > Aquatic >... | reverse complement strand
TCTCAATAAATAGGGGATTCACTCTATTTCTTACTTTATGTTTTTACAATTTCCAATCTTGACGTATTTTTACTTTAAAAAGTATAATGACTATATAGTAAATTCCTCTTTAACGAGAGTGAATTAAACCTATCTAAAAAGACCCGATTTTTGTGTTTTGTAAAGGATATTAAAATGGTCAAAATATGCTCATTATTCTTGGCCTTTATCGTGCTTCTGGCGCTCTTAATCGGTTGTTCACGGACAACTACTGTGATTGTGACACCTTCCCCCGTTACGACTACAGTGATAAAAACTATTTCGCCTTCTCAGGCTGCAAGTACCACCACATTTACTCAATCATCAGCTCAGCCTGCGACCGCAACCGTCACTGTAACTACAACCATGACGCCCACTTTGACTACAAGCCTGTATCAGGGGTCATTAAATTGCACATGGACGGGACAAGCTAACGGCCAGACCTATAACGGTACGATATTGTTGACTATTGATGCCAATGGTGATGTCAAAGGCTCAGTTGTTGGTGCTGTTGCAGATTCTGTCGTGGGGAATGTAGACCTCGTCGGTAATCTTATCGCCATTGGAGTAGATTCAGTAAGCGGGACACCTTTGGCAACGAGCTATGGCGCCAAAATAACTATTTCGGGGAATACTATGAGTGTTCAAGGAAATTTCGCTGGCGGAAGTACTTCAGGGACTTTCTCTGGAACCGGCACTGTTACTCGTTAGAAATTCGTTATTTGGGTTTTGAAGGGGTACCGGCATGGGCAAGAAAATTTCAATATTCTTGGTGATAATTATAGTGGTGATAATACTGGCGGTCGTTCTTTGGCCGCGGAGCAAAACTGTTACGGTTACCGCTGCTACACCTACCGTTATCATAACAAGTACTAAAACGCTTCCGCCTCAGACGGGGACTACATCGTCAGAAGTTATTCAGCCTCAGTCTGTTACAACCACGATAACAGTTACAACAACTGCCGCACCGGCCTTTGTGCCGTGTATTTATCAGGGAACAATGAATGGCAACTGGTCCGGGAAAATGTCAAACAGCACACCTCTAAACGGTACGTTGTCTTTTACTATCGATGCAAATGGCGATATCAAGGGCTCTTTTGATGGGACTTATGTAGGTACTATGACGGGGCAAGTAGACCTAATTGGTAATCTAATTGTTATAGGAATACCTTCAGGAAGCACGGTCAATATGGGAACAACGTGGTTAGCCCATATATCTGTGTCAGGAAATTCTCTTAGCGTTCAAGGAAATTGGTTCGCTGGTAAATATGCTTCAGGGACTTTCTCTGCAACTGGAAATGTTTCTCACTGAAAAAATATTAAGCAAATCATCTACTTTATGATTTTTCCCTTTCTTCAACAACTCTATGTGCAGGTCGCCTTCACTTAAATGGAAAAGACAAATGGTATCAAATAATCATACGCATGGCTGGACAAATATCCCGATGTTCGTGCAGTGGTGAGTAGCTTCGGCTGAACGTAACCTTTGATGTCCGCGCCATCTGGAGTTGCCTTAACCTTCAAATACAGATAGGTACAGGCATCCTTTTTAACTCTATTGGCGCAATTATCTAGATCAGGTATTATCAAGCCTCTGCGCATTCGGGGTTCATTACAATCTCGCTGTTATTGAATCTTTAACGGTGAACCACAGTTACGGCAATAACTTCCTTCCGGTATGTTGGGCTTTCCGCACACGGAACAGAACTTGGCGACCGCAGGTGCGGTTGCTTGGCTTACGGGCATTTGCTCCGGCCGCGGCAGGGAGTAGCCGCAGTGACTGCAGAAATTCTTGCCTGACTGGTTTTTGGTACCACAACCGGGGCAAAATACCAACGCGCCAGTGTTCGCAGCATCGGGGATAACGGGCGATACCGCAAGCTTGGCGCCACAGCTGTTGCAGTATGTATCAGTATCAAGGGCTTGACTGCCGCATCTATTGCATAATTTCACCCCGGATATTGCGGGAGGAGCATGAGCCGCAGGCGGCGTTAAAGGTTTAACAATATTGCCTTTAGTCTGAGGTTTTTGGCTAACGGAGAGAACTGGTTTCTGCCTGCGTCTGCTAATGGTAGTAATTGTGAATATTACTAACAGCATGCCACCAAGTGCAACAATTAACCAGATGAACGAACTAATGGTTGAATTACCGCTATTAGGCATGCGAGGAATATTTTGTATTAAGCCGGTGGAATTTGAAGGCTGATTGATCCCTGGCTGAGAAGTCAGGGCCGAAGTGGCAGTGGTTGATTTTGAGGATGACGGCGTAATACTGGCAGTACCGTTAGAAATGGCCAACTGCTTTCGCATGCTCTTGAGCAGGCCGGTCATATCAGGGTTGAGTTCGCTTTCCTTGAAGGTGGACACCGTGCCGGGTTTACCGTCCGAGGTAATTGCCAGCTTGTGTCCGGTGGTTACATCCACTGTGCTGTGGTCATTAGGGTTGTAGTAATTAGCCGTACCCTCCACGGTATAAATGGTGGTGGCGGCATCAAGGTCGAAAAGCACCTGCGACTTATATTGGACAATAATGGGATTGTATAATTTTTCATTTATGTATACCGCGATACCGACACACCCGATGGCACCGAAAAAGGCCGAAGCCACGCCCCAGGCAAAGGCCGCCGCGGCCGTCACCTTCAGGCCAACACAGGTGCAGGCGAAACCCGCAAAACCGGCGACGGCCATTCCCCAGAAGTAACTTGCCGATGCATTAATGTAGTCGTAATAGCCGCTGTCTGTGTAGCCAATATAGACACTGGCATTCCCGTCCTTTTTAAAGTTCCAATCTATCTTGGGGGTAAAGGACAGGGTGGTGCCGTTGATCCATTGAATAAAGACCGAACTGTACCCATCCAATTCCACTTTGTCATTGAGGTTGAGGGGGTAACCGAAGAAGCCGGCCGGTTGCGCGTTGAGGCTAATAATCTGGTTGGCGCTGACGTTGGCGCTGACCGAAGCACCCCCTGCCTTATCCACCACCACGCTGGGGTTAGGCCAGTGGTCCGGGTCCGTAGGGATAATTCTGGTTATCCTAGCGATTGAATCGATGTTGATTTCAACATTGGCCATAGCCAAGGCGTGCGGTTCAAACTTAGATTCGTGGTCCCAGTAGGGGTGTGGGTCCTCATCGAATACCACCGCGGTGATATTGAAAACAGCCGACGTACCCTTATGGTGGGCCAGCCATAGAGCCACCTCAAGCGGCTTGAGCGCACCCCAGAAAACATGGCCGTGGCTAAGGTAGTTGAAGGTCGCCTCCCCGGATTTATCGGTAGTTACAACATCGTAGTCGTGCGATAGTGTGGCGAACGCGCCTCCTGCGGAAAAATTGGCTCCAAAGGTGTTAAATATAAATGTCGCCGAGTCGGACAGGGTGGGGGATTTGGCTACGTCGAGAAAGAAATAGACTTGTTGCCCAACCGCTGGTTTGCCGTTTTGAGTTAACGTAGCCACGATGTCTCCCGGATGACGGGGATTCGTTACCGCGTACGGGTGATAGTGCACCATAGACATTGCGTAAGAGCTGAGCATATCCCTGGCTTTTTGTTCCAGAGAGGAAAGCATTAGTAGTACGTCGGTTTCATCGAAGTCTTTCTGCAAATTCTGGCCAACGATACTGATAATGGTGTTTGGTGCCACCAAAACATATACCTCAGCACTTAGATAGTAAACATTCCCGATTTTAGTGTAATAAACGTAATCCGCCCTATCGTAAAAGTCTGTTCCCAGGGATGGGTTAATCTTTACGGCCTTTACACTAGTATCTTTGCTGTCGTCTTTCTCAGTACCGGCGATCTCGGCGAATTGTGTGTTGACCAAATCCCTCACCTTACCGGTATCCTGGGTCCATACCATTTCAACAAATATGTTAGGCGTGTTTGAGTCAACGGTTTCTCCTTCTTGGCCACCATAAAGGTCGCAGCGTAAATACTGGCAGGGTTGGTTAAAAGAAAACCCGTTAACATCCTTTCCGGCGGGAACCTCGACCGCTGTTGAGTCAAATTTGTCCATCCACCAATTCTTCTCCAGGCCCGGAACATTCTTCCACTTAAAATTGTCTAATTTGAACTGAGGTGTAGTAGTTGCGGAAGTGTCAGCCGAAAGGTAGGCGGGTGGCAACAACAAAATCAGCGTGGCGATAAGAAAAAATATACTCCAAGTATGGCTTCGCAGGGCTCTTAACAGTCTCATATTATCCTCTCCTCTTGCGAATTCATCTTAGCAATGTTGGAGAAAACAGGCACACTAGGCATTGACCTGGGATTTCACATATCAGACCGTCGTTATTTGACCGTCATCCTTGTTTAATTTAGATACTGATAATATATTAAGCGTACACCGTTGTCAAACGTGATATATCAATAATGTCGCGGAGTCGTGATTTTCACTTAATCAAAAAGCTAAAAGGTATTAAATAATCGTACGCATGGCTGGACAAACATCCCGATGAACTATCTTTAATACGTAGGATTACATGTCTTCGGCAAGATATTCAGAGACTCTTTCCCCCTGTTAGAGTCATAGCGCAAATAAATCAGACATCCCCATGTTCGTACAGTGGTAACGATAGTAGATTTATTTTCTCCCTAGCACTACTTGCCTTTCGATTGTTGTGATTACATTCCGCGATGACCAGGAATATATTTATGGTTTTTAGAAGAACTCAGCGTTGGGTGTTTCATGTTTGGTTATTACACTAGACTGATACGGGATAAAGCCCTGCAGAAAATATTGAAGATGTGAGTTCGACTTTGCTCAGTCTCCCCGTCTAACATTCAAGTTGAAGGTCAGGTCGAAGCCTTTGAGATTTCTACCTATTTAAACCTCAACTCTATCTGAGGCGATTCGAACCAACGATTTCCGTCTAAAAGTATGTTAACATGAGCATGCAGTTAACAAAATGGCCAAAATGTATAATTATTCAAAAAAATATCTGGTTGAAATACAGCAGTTTCCAATTAGGAATCCCTTAACAAAATAACCCAAAATGTTAAATTTCTCTATATATTAATTTGGGCTTGCTAAAATAACGTGGGAAGAGACAAAAAAGGATAAAGAGCCTTACTGTATCTTTCATATCATTAAACCATGGTCGTGGTCCGCAATGCTATATAGGATAGGTGGAAGTACTGGCCAACTATTCACGCTCACAAGTGTCGCAAGAGAAAGCGTGATTAATGGAGACAACGTGATTCAGGTTAATAACCAGGTATTCCTCTCCGATTAGTCCTTTCTCTTTAACACCATACATGAGTTCAATATAATCTTGGCCAACTTTCCATAGAGTCCCTTCTATGGTATTATTTTTACTATTTCCAATACCGGTAACGACAACTACATCATGCTGTTCCAATTTATTCAATCGATCGTTTAGTGTCATTTAGACCTCCTTGTTTATTTATTTTGATTTTACAAACCACGACCAAGGCTACCTCATGAGCTATACTTATTACTCCAGAGACTCGGCTCCTCCTTAAGACTGACTAGAATAGTCGATGGTGATCTTGTCTTTCTAAAATTTTACCCTCCTTTCAGAATAAAAAACCCAAGTATAGACTGGTAATATATATATTTATTATTTATATAAAAACACACAACCACTCCCATATCTGAGTTTTTCTCAAACTGACCCCATATCTGGGTTTTTTAAAGCTTTTAGGTAATCTGCATTACATTCCTGAGCGTGTTGAGGATTAAGGTAATATACCTGCGGTTTCACGTCGTGAATAATAACCTTCCGGTTCAGTAATTCTTCTACCCCTAAGATTAGCTGGCCTTTTGTATACAGAGCATACTCCCTGACTATTTCTTTACTGCTGTGCGATTTCCCGTCAGCGAAGATCCTGAAAATAGTTATTGCATATTTTGACGGTGGGATTAAATCAGCAGATATTTCCTTTAATTTAGCCCAACCATCGCCGTATTTTTCCTCTTCCAATTCAACATAGACTATTCTTTCGCTCATGGGGATAGCTTGCCGTCTGGGCTTAGTTATGACGGCAAAGCGGGTAGGATCGGGATATTGGCTTAGCTTTTTCACAACAAAGCCAGTATCACAGCCTTCACCTACGATCGAGCCATGACCCCTGACCAGGGTTTGCATGTCAGCCAGCCTTAATTCCTCCAAGTTTAATTCGCTGACCGGCTTCTTACTATGTGCTGCAAGAAGTGTCGCACATGAAGGGGCTGCCACCAGTATTCGGTTAAGGTCATCCCGAATGATTTCACCCGTCCCACTATCATTTTCTACGACTCCCTGCCTGCCGCTTGGCAGCATGGCAATCAGACTGTCCATGGTTATTAGTCTGGGTTGAACTTGCGATATAGTCGCCAGTAATTGATCAAGGCAAGTCTTCCGGCCAAATCTGAAACCACTCATGGACTGCGCATGAATCTGTAAAACCTTATAACCGCTATAACCCAGCCCTTGGCTGAATCTATCCAAGTGCTTTTCAAGTGACCCGAGAGGTGTTTCCTCGTCTAAAATAATGGCAGGGCCTTGCTGTACTTTACATCCTAAAACAGGGAAACCTGTGGCAATGCAGACACCCAGGTAACACATCCAGATTGTCTTGAAGGAGCCTTCAGGAGCTGTAAGCTGCCCCTTATGCCCTGATGGCAGCCAGTTTTCTATTAACCATCCTGGAGCAGGTGGTGTTAGTAACTGGGCTAACTTGGCCTCTTCTTCTTTCACGGCATCGGTAAGACCAGCTTCTTTAAATACCTCTATCTTTCTTTTAATTGAATCCGTCGAACCTTCTACATTGACCATAATTATCCTTGTACTAAAATTAAGTTATATTTTATGACTAATGTATTACTTATTGCGGCTATCATTGCATTTAGTGTCGTTCTCTTCATCATTTCCTAGCCTGCGCTCGGTATTGTCCTGCACCGATTGTTCCGCAATATCCCTCAGGATCAACGATAGCTGCCACAATGCAGCGGAGGTCCTCGAGTCATCCGTAGGTATTGGAGTTACAGTACCACGATCGAGCTGCTGCAACATAGCTTCCTGGTCATTGATCTGACTCCTTTCGCTATCTTGTTTGGGGCTGCCTTTTTTCTTGTTCATCGCAACGTTTTATTGCATATCTACTCGATTTACTTTTATAATATTGTGCTTCTCCTTACACTGAATAGATCATTAAATTACACAGTTACGAATAGCCTTTTACAAAGATTGCGCGCTAAGGAGATCAGAAATGGTGAGCAATGATTATTTAGAGAAAATACTAAAAATCGGAGAGCCATTCGTTAAAAGGAAAAAGAAAGATCCATCTAGACAGCGTCGCGATGGGGTTAAACCTGACGAAGTCGAAGCGATGCTTAAGTGTCGTGAGTTAAGAGCTACCGAGGAAGAAATAGCCGAAGCTTTCAAGCGAGATAAAAGGACAGTAAAACACTACTTAACTAAAGCCGCACAAGCAATGGAGTCGGAAGAGATAAAGGCTAAAGCGCTCGATGAGCATATTGAAGAAGTCAAAGGCCTGTTAAAGAATTGGGTAAAAACAGCTGATAACATAGCACATATTCATAAAGACATTGATTTTGAATATGAAGTTGAAGAAGATCCACTATTTATGAATCTTATGGAACATTGCCCGACTATAAATAAATCATGGAATATTTTCTGCAATAAAAGATTTGAATATAATCAATTACTCCTGAGTCTTGAAGAAACAGTACGTAAAGAAGAACCTGTTGAAGCTTCCCAAAATTTTTCATCCAAAGCAGCTCGATTTTCCATATACGTAGCTTTAAGAGGTGATTTGCCAATTTATGACATGGACAAGAACAAACTTTTGATAGTACAGGGGGATGATTCTTCATGCATTGCTGTTGGTAATGCAGAGGCTCTTAAAGTCTGCCAAATAAAGCATCAGGATCTTGTTGAACGATTTTCCCGGAGCCCAGATGTCCAGCAAATAGTCGATACTAGAAGTGAACTTGTGGAATTGGAAAAGACTTTATTTAATAGCATACATAATGCGTTAATAACGAAAGAACATGCGAACTATAGTTGTGTCATCTGCCGACATTTGTTCTAAGCTTCACGTTAATAAAATCCATTTCCCTAAGATTCGGTCCATTATTATATGGTAAGAAAAGAACTAAATCCTGCAGAAAAACGCCTTAAAGAACAGCAAAAATATGCGGATTCGCATGGCGGGCAAGAAATTCGCGTTGATACCAATAGAAAATACTTTTGCTTAAAATGTGGCTCTTATATTTGTGATGAGGGTTGCTCAAAGTTAAATTGCCCGAGTTGTGATTTGGAATTTGGTTGGAAAAAATGTATCATTGAGACACCGTTCTTTAGCTAGGATATTAACTGCTTAACAAATATACAACTACAAGTGGCAGGTCATTAGCTATGAATGAATCACTAAATGAAGAAGAAAAACAAGTACTTAAAGTTTTATATGAAGAACTGGCGAGAAATCCGCAGACGAGCTTGGTCGGTATCGACGAAACTACATTAGGTCATAAAGTCGGAGCATATCTGGGTATAGGTGTCATGTACTCAATAGCACACTTGGAGCGACTTGGTCTTGTCACGAAAAAAAGAAATAACATAATAATTACCCAAAAAGGACTTTCTATCGTGAAACCGAGGTGGAATATCTCAAGTAGTAATAAATTGCTAGTCTGGTTAAGGGATAATATAGTCGTAGCATTAATAATCGCAGTAGTTGCTGGGATAATTGTTGCTATCATTTTGTCTCATTGGCGTCAGTAAAAAACAGCCTGTTGAAAACATAAAGTTGATACTATCGTATCTGAGATGATTGCATGACATTAATGAGTTATTTTACTGAGCCAAGTCTGAAAGAATTTCTACGTCGGTCAAATTATTGGGCTAGCCTCAACAGAAATCAATACCCTGTAAGAATGTACGATGCCATCACAGCTCTCTATAATTGGGTTGACTGTCCCTGTGATAGTAACTGCGAATGTAAGAAACATGGATGCGAAAAACATTTAGTTAGAATAAATAGCCTTGGTTTTAAAGCTAATTATGAACACTATATTAATTGCTATGTGGATGAAAAAAACATAGTGCGATAAGTGCGGGACGCAACATATCCGGCCGGGCTGCTGGAGTTTCCGACGCGTCCAATTATATCGAAAGTATTTGGCAAAAGGTCGAGAATATACCGAACACGAAACATTTGATTTGTAGTGATTGGGATGTTCCTCTGAACTACCTTGATGATTTCCCAGTAAGTGGCGAAACGATTTATAAGGGGAAGTGGTATTCTCTTCTTTTTCTTGATGTTTTCGTCGCCTATGATTACACTAGTGTAAGACTTTTAAACCATGATTTTAGAGCGGGTTCCTACTCCATTTTAATGAAAAAGATTAGACAGGACTTGATAGACTACTTGAACGAGACAGGCATAACGTTAGAGGAATTTCGGTGCTATGATAATCCCTCGGAATTCTTTAATGTAATACCAAGAGGGAGCCCCAGACCGCTGGGTAATATCATAGATAAACTATACTTGACACTATAATAACGACTGACGTCTTAGCAGTTTATCCTTAATTTGAAAGTTAGACGCACACGGGATAAAGCCCAGCAGAAAATATTAATGATGTAATTTCAACCCCATAATGTAGCAGTTTATTCTTAACTTATAAAACTAGCGGTGCATTAACCGGGTAAAAGCCATTTTTGAGATATTGCTTGAAAGTTAGATCCCTCTCCAAAATTCCTCCCCCTCTCAAACGCCGCGAATTACGTTGTCCGCGTTTTACTCTGTTTGAGAGGGGGAGCAAGGGGGAGAGTATTTTAAATCCAACGAATACAAAAAGAACTACTATAATAAATTAATTATGAGACGCTCGTAAGACAGTCCGGATAGATACACGCCGCCCCGCCGATTTATGATACAATAACCAAAAGCAAAATAGCGGGAGAGAAGCAGTGGAGCTAAAACAGCGCCTTATACGGCAGGTTAACGTTTACCGCGTCATCACGGGGGTGGGGTTTATTATTGCCATGGTTTTAGTCATGGTCATTCCGGCGCAGATGAGCGGAGCGTCTCCCTGGGCGTATTACTATGGAGTAAAAAATTTTTCCCACGGCAAGCTGGTGATAGATGACCGTTTAATGTTCCAGCAAATGAACGATGCCCGACAAAAAGGCGGCGTGCTGATGCAGTACGTCAAGCTAGGCGTTAACAAATGGGCGCTGGAGAAAGCCCCCGGCTACGTCTTCTACCAGGTGCCTTTCGAGTGGATGGGCATTCCGCGGTTGGCTAATGTTTTACTAGCGGCGGGCATGGTTATCGTCATGTATTTACTGCTTAAGAGAATACGGGACGAAAAAACCGCCTGTATCGGGTCGCTGCTGATACTGTTTGCGCCCATCGGCCTGATAATGCTTAACCGCGCTTACATGGACACTTTCGCTTCACTGGCTTTCCTGGCGATGGGCGGCGGACTATATTTTTATTATCTCCTGGAGAGGGAAAAATGGAGTCGATTAAAGGGTGGGGTGGTGTTATTCATAGCTTTCCTGCTGATAAGCTGGTCCGTGGTGACGCGGCAATCTAATCTGCTTATCGCCATTATCTTTGCCCTGCATTACGCCGTCATCAGGATAAATACGCTGCGCAAAGGAGATAGAACCTGGCTGCGACCGGAGATACCGGCCGTTATTTTAGGTGTCGGGCTGCCGATGGTTGCTTTGCTGCTCTATAACTATTTCGTTTTCGGTTCGGTGCTGGACTACGGCTACAAACACTCTATTTTCCCCGTAAAGTTCGCCTACCAGTACCTCGGGCAGGTGAATGCCAGCGGCCAGTCCATACCGCTTAAGATAATCAGTGATAATCTAAAAACCGTGCCGCTGGCGCTATTAAAGGGTTTCCCTGTCCTCGTCATCGGCGTGCCGGCGCTAATCACGGTGCTGTACCAGAAATTTTCCCGGAAGCAGAGCAGTCCGCCCGGGTTATGGGCAGGCCTGCGCACCGAGTTGCCGTGGGACACCCTGCTGGTGCTGATAGGCTGGTTTTTCAGCGTATATGTGCTCTATATGCTGTACGAGTTTACCGCGGAATTCCTGACGACCGGCGCCTCTTTCTTTAGATTTAGCCGCTACTATCTGCCCGGGCTGTTCCCGGTGGCGCTTGTAAGCTCGCTGGTTGTCAGCCGACTGAAGCCTAAGTATATCTTACCGATTATGTTTGTGATTATCGTGGCTGGCATCGCGCTGTATCTGCAGGTAGCGCTGAACCCCAAAGCCTGAGTCCTGAATCACTTTGACACTATCAGTTTAATGCAGTATCATACGTTCAAATCCCCATAGATATTCAGGAGGGAAATACCCATGGCTCAAAATCAATTCGAGAAATATGTCGTTAGCAAACCTATTTACATATCAAATGCCGGTCATAAAGGCCGCACGAGTCCCGGCATGACGTTATTAAGCCGCCAGCAGGTGCCAGAAGCTAAAACATATATTGAGTTAGCCTGGATAAATGACATCCCGGGGTCGAATCCTCATTCCAATGAACAGGTACATGACTTCGACGAGGTAATGATTTACTGGGGCAAAGATTCAACCGTCCCGCAGGTGCTGGGAGGAGAGATTGAGATTTACATCGGCGGGCAGCCGATAACGTTTAATACGACGACGGGGATATTTATTCCCAAGGGCACGCCGCATGGGCCGATTACCTGGAAGAAATTCGAGCAGCCGCACCTGGAGATGATGATGGTGCTGGGCACGGGCGACCCGCTTAAAGAGTGGGGGAAGGGTGGCAAAACCGCGGCGAAGAAGCCGGTGAAAAAGGACAAATTCGATTACGAACAGTACGTGGTGCGGAGCCCGATGAGAGAGTCCCCCGGGGCAATTTCCGGGCAGGGGCGACAAAGCCCAACGATGACTTACATGAGCGAAACACAGATACAGGGTGTCAAGACATACCTCGAGTTCGGCTGGATACATAAAATCACGGATACCATCCGTGAGATGAAGCACGATAACTTCGACGAGGTAGTCCTGCACATCGGGAACGACCCGAATAATCCTGAAGACCTGGGCGCGGATATGACCTTCGGGCTTGGCGGCGCCGAGAAGAGATTCAATACCAACTATGCCATGTTTATTCCCAAGGGCATGGCGCACGGCCCGCTAATCTGGCACGAGGTGCGTAGGCACCATATTGAGATGGCGATAATGCTGGGCGCCGGGACGCTTAAAGAGGGGTGGGGCTTCGATATCGGCGATATGACCCGGGCCAGGGCGGCTATCGCGCGGGGAGAAAAAATCCCACTAATCCAGCGGCCTCCGGAACCACCGAAAAAATAGACTATTACAGAATGCCCGGGCTTTGTAAATATCTCCAGAAAGGCCCGGGCTTCTTTTTTACAGCAGAGGAGGGTAGAGATGGCTGGACAGAAAACAGATAAGTACATTATCACCGATGTCCGTGCGGATAAACTCTTCCCCGGCGAGATA
>Ga0209777_10007109_pt1 | contig 12497 bp, 10 predicted proteins | sample FrelakmetHBP12HB_FD_187147 | JGI IMG/M metagenome (GOLD analysis project Ga0209777, IMG submission 187147) | Freshwater lake sediment microbial communities from the University of Notre Dame, USA, for methane emissions studies -HBP12 HB (SPAdes)... | ecosystem: Environmental > Aquatic >... | reverse complement strand
TTTTTGGCGCAAGCTACGGCTGATGCAACTGGAGGTAGCTCAGGAAGCGAAGATTTCCCGTATGCGCCCTGTGTTATTTCAGCCCTTGTTGTAGCTGCGTTGGTAGGTATATATACTCGCAGCCGGCGCAGGAAATGACTATTCCTGAGATTGTTGCAAATTGGGATTTACATAAGCTATCTTGGTTTCACAAATAAGTTACTGGGATGCCTACAGCGGTTCGAAGCCTCAAGGGATGTTGTATATAGGGATAATAGAAACTCGAGAGGGTATCTGGCAACCTGAACTATCAGGTTATGATAGTTTTTTCATCTGTTAATCATCCAGTGAGCTTTTCACCGCCCCATGCCGCACTTCATCCAAAAATCAAAAACGCGTATGGGTCATTAGCGTGTCGGCGACTCGGACCGCAACTGTTTGCAGATGTGCTCGATTTAATAAGTCTTGAAGTCACGATAATCCGACTGATGAAAGTGGATCGCGATCGTCATGATTTCGCTGACAGTGAGCTGGCCTTTTCGAAGCCTTTTGCGAGCGCCATCTCCAAGTAATGCTCGTTCCTAAACAGTAGAAAGATCTGGCAGAAATCGTCGACATCGACAAACAATTCAAGTAGACTAATATGGGCGGGGTTCCTTTCTGGTAGCTTTTAGTTTGGTCACCAGAAAGATTATCTGATTGCAAGCCTCGCCCCTTATCCATAACTGACGTTAAATAACTCTAATTTTCTATCTTTTGTAGTTAGGAGAAAATTGATGTCTCTGCTCAAACAGCAACTTTCTGAACTTTTTAGTTCAAGTTACAAACGTGGTGCGCCTGATGATTTAAATGATCGTATGAAAATTATTTTTGCTTATTTTGGCTTTGGGGATGAGAAATTCGCAACAATGGATGATTTAGGTAAAAGCCATGATATGACAAAAGCCAATGTAAGTCTAATTAAAAAAAGGCTTGACGGAGAAGGTAAAAAGGCAGAATTATCAGGGCTACATGATCTTGAAATGATAATCGAGGGTGAACTGGACAAGAATAATGGCTACATCCTATATTCCAATTTGGAACCTATTCTTGTTCAAAGTGGCTTGGTAGACAAACTTAACCCTTTTGGTTTACAGAATTTTCAAACCCATTTTAAATTTGGTTCAAGTTTTGTCGTCTACAATACAAAAATGATTGGTGCTGGTAAAAAGGATTTCAAAAAATATTCGGAGTTTATTATCGCAAGACAAGAGGCCCAGGGCAGATTAAAAGCAGATGTACAAGCATTATTCAAGATGCCAGGAAAAGGCGGAAAGGTGGGAATCGTTTATTTAGATACTGAAGTTTGCCAGGCTAAGAAATTTATTTTCGAACTCGATGAACTAAAGAAGGTTTTGTTAGCAAACAATGTTTGGAGTCAAGAAGATGAAAATAGAAGATTTTGGTTTTTAGTGGAAGATAGGAGAAATCCAATTGTCACAACTTTGGGGAAAATAAAGAGGGTTAGTGGGGATTTTATTTTTGAGCAAAAGCAAATTGTTGATGCCATTGAACTCGTTTTGTCGAGACGAAGTTCTAGGGAGGAACGTGATGCCACATTTCCCCCTCAAAGGATCATTCAAAGTTATCTTGCAGAAAGTAAGTTTATTGATTCTAAGACCTATAAAGACAAATACATTCTGTCAGATACTTTGATAGACAGAAAGATTCGGTGGACATCTATTGATCAAGGAATTGCTGAATATATTAAGTCCCACGAATTTGGCACGCTTGGAGACATTGAACATTATTTAAAATTATCGAATATAAACGAAGACCTAGGCGCAGTGCCATACCATCCACTTTTAGTTGAGATTTCAGGCGGTATTGGGAAAGAACGAAAATTTGCCTTTATCGCAAGAGATGATTTCAAAGATTTAAATTTGGAAACTGTCGTTGAAGATGCGGTTTTGGGAGGCGGCGAAGGAGAAAGAAGTCTATGGAAAAGCCGTCGGAAATTATCTCGCGAAGAATATGAGAATGCACAGAAGAAATTCGTCAGCATAGGTGAAAGAGGTGAAAGCCTAGTGGTTAAGAATTACCTCAAGTTTTTGGAGACAATAATGGATGTTGAATGGACAGCACAAAAATATCCATTCGCACCATATGATGTGAAAATAGTTGATAAACAAGGTGTATGTACCTATATCGATGTAAAATCCACAGAGAGCGGATTTGTAAACAACATCCATATATCTTATTCCGAATTGCTTGAAATGCGGAAACAGCGTAGTTATCAAATTTATCGTGTTTATGAAATGAGTGACACCCAAGCACGCCTGCGAATATCAGAGAATTTGCAGGAATTTGCAGGAAAAATTATTGAGGTCTTGGGTAAATTGCCAGATCAAATTTTTTCTAAAGGTATTTCTTTTCCCCCAAATCTATTAAAGTTTGGTGAAGAAATCCCTATAGAACCTAACTTGTAGTGATAAATTCACTCTTTTTATAAAAGTCCATCGGGCTGGGTGGGCTTGTCCCTGCGGCGGATTCTGGGTTTCGGCGGGCGTGTCCGTGGGGCGGTCGGCGGGATGAAACCCTGTGTCTCGATGAACTCGACATCCATCTCAGTTCGTGGAAGTGGTTTCGACAGACTCAGTGCAACCCCTACAGCGAGGTGTGGGTGGTCAACGGCGGGCGCTATGAAGTCCCTTCTCATTGTATGGAAGTCCACTTCAAAACCCTGTGATTTCAGTGCGGCGCCTGAAGGCGGGGGGCGTCTGCGGGTGACCAGCATGTTCTTCGCCACACCTACACCTACATGCTGCGCCAGGCCGGGGTGAGCACGGAAGTGCGGGCCGAAATGTCCGGCCACTCCATTGAAACGGCCATGAAGTACGGCCGTCCTAAGGCTAGGGAGAAGGAACGGGCGGCTGAAATGCTGGACGAAATGGCTGCTACTTAACAATCTCAGGTTGTATAATGATATGTGACAATACAACTTTATGGGTATTCCACATCTGTGCTGCCAGATAATACTACTGGGTTTGGGCGATAAGGAATTTGGTAAATAATATTGGTTGTATTTTTCTCGGACTCTGCTGAACGTTCCGCCTGCGGCTCCGAAGCGGTGAGCCAAGCAGTTAGTGCGCTTACTTTCAAAGAGCAGAACGATACACATCTGACCTTGTCGCAAATATGATCGGCAACCGAACTGTATTGACTCTTGGAGCGGAACGCAAACTCGATGTCAAGTTATATTCAGAAGTCCAGATCCCTAAACGAAATTAAGTCGATTGTCATAAAGTCATTGATCGCTAATGGCTTTAGTGCATCCATACGCTTAGAGGATCGCAAATTTCAATTGACTGTTCTTGAGAATACACTTACCGGATTATGGATAGCTCTTTCGCTCATCACAGTAGGAAGTGTAAGGAACGCTGTTATTTGGATTCTTATAATCATCCTTGCACTTCTGGCAGAACAAATTGTTGATATTATTATTTATCGGCGCAATTCTCGTAATCAATCGGGTGGGAAACGGTTTTCTAAAAGGTTTTTCTTGCGGTCGCTCTATAAAAGAATGAACATCTGGCTGGCTATTTTCTTAATATTTTTTTCTATCTGTTTTATTAGGCTGTTCCAATTTGAAATAACATATCCAATGTTTTTGGGGGTCACGCTTTTTTATATCCAGCTTGCCGTTATGGACAACAGCTTTAGGATTTGCATCAAGGATAAACTGTATCTCTTGGCCTTTGGCTTATCAGAGGCTTGTCATCTATTCAAAAAACTCGCTTTAGTATGGTTGCGCCAGGCGTCATATTAGCCTTTATTCTAGCTTCCATAAGTAATGAATTGTGGCAATTCATCGATACCTTAAATTGGACCAAACTTACGATTATTTTTTTAGGCTTGTTGGTATTGGTGATATTTCCAAGCATATCTTCTGTAGGAAAATCACTCCGGATATATTTTGATACTTATGAATTTACCAATGAGCCTTTCTCACCCGATTCCCTCTATAAAGCGGTGATCCAATGCACTTCACGGGCATACGCGAAAAAATTATCAATTAAGAAGTTCGATCCTTACCTTGAAGGCAACCAGTGGAAATGGCAGAAAAAAATCGTTGAAAATTCTTCGGATGATCTGTTTTATGCTTTAAAAGAAAGAGTACAATGGCTGTTATGGTTTAGTGTTTTCCTTTTGCTGCCATTGCTCTTCATTTTTATGATTTTATGCACATCACTCCTCTTCTCTGAATTGCTAATCAGCTTTGGACCTTCTATTAAACCTTTTGATTCATCAGTCTCTTTTTTATTCAGGGCATTATCGTTGGGCTATCCACTCAACATCAAAGGTTTTTGGGACATCTTCATCAACGATCCAATGGTTAAGTACTCCGCTCTATCATCAGTAATTTTGATAACGAACTTTGTCTTGAGTTATGTTCAGGATGGAAAGACAATAATGGCGAATGTTCAAGCAGGCGAGAAAAAAATAAATGCCTGGTTTACTCTTATATGCGCTTACAACTCTTTGAAAGGATTTGAATATCAGGAAATATATACTTTTTATGCAGGTTACAAAGGACTGATGCATCTCCCAGTTGTCTTAGTGCCGAGTGACGCAGATGATGCGCTAATTGGGCGAGTAGCAAACCGGCTACAGACTACCGATTGGTATAGATGCCCTTGTATATTTGTGATGAGGTCCAACCAATTTCTTCGTTCCGCAGTGGATGTATCATATTTTGGTGGAGATGTTAATGAGATACCGTCATCTGTTATTCGGGAAGAAAATGGCTTAACGAAGTGTTCCGTCTGGCTAGAAAAGAGAAATGGCAATACAGAGTTGCGCGAGTTCACCGATATAAATACAGCGAATCTATGGGCATCAAATCAAAAAGGTGAAATAGAGTTGAGAAAATCAGAACGGCCTAGACTTTTGTTTTATAGCTAGATGAACCATTTTATAATTTTTTTCTAAAGAGTGACTTTTAAATGGTGTGCAAAAAACTGGATCACCGAATTTGCTTGAAAAGGCTCTCGAAGGATCATTTTTGCGCGTCAAGAAGAATTTGCGGATTCCGGGGATGTCGCACAGTGATTCCGGGGTATGCCGCACAGTAAAGAGAGGGGAAATGCTGGTTGAATATATTGTAACCTAGGTGTGCGACATGGTGCGGAATCCTCGTAGTTTTCTTTGGGAATCACCGAGCAAGGCAAGGGAATAAGCGTTGTGGACAGTACGATCGAGGATGGCATCCGCCAGAGTGGGGTCTGGGAATCTGGCATGCCAATCAGAGATGGGGACTTGAGAAATAATGGTCGTGGCGGATTTTCCAAAGCGATCATCGAATACTTCCAGCAGATCCTGGGCAGCAGACAATTGAATAGGATCACGCATCCAATCATCCAGGATCAACACATCGATTCTGGATAAGGAACGCAGTAAGTTGAGATAGGAACCATCCTGGCGAGCGCGGGTGAGGGAGAGCAGAAACCGGGCAGTGCGGAAGTAACGCACCGTGTAGCCCAGGCGGATCGCAGCTGTGCCTAAAGAACACGCCACGAAACTTTTTCCCGTACCGGTGGCACCTGAAATGATGATATTGAGGGCTTTGTCCACCCAAGTGCATTGGGCTAATTCAAGGACCAATCGTCGATCTACTCCTCGTTCTGGAGAGAAATCCAGGTCTTCCACAGTGGCTTGCATGGGGAACTCCGCCAGCTTCAGACGACGTTTCGTGCGACTGTCCAAGCGGCGAGTACATTCGAGATCCACCAATAATAACAAGCGATCTTCAAAGGCGAGCTGGGCATATTGGGGGTTGGAGATCTGTTCACGCAAGCCATCCCGAAATGCAGGTAAACGGAGTTGGAGAAGTTTTTCCATCAGGGTTTGGGAGATCATGGGAGATGCCTTTCCTGGTAGTATTCAGCGCCACGGATATTCTCGTGGGTTGGGAGAGTTTCAATCACCGGAGCAGTGACCTGTTTCTGCAGGTAGATCAATTCTTCTGCAACAGCCTTGTAGGAGAACTCTTTGGCCTCCAAAACGGACTGGCAGGCCTTTTCCAGTAAGGTATGATCGTATTTCTTGGCCAGACTGAGAATGCCCAAACAGGATCGATATGCTTGTTCCGGAAAAGGTCGTGAGCGGAGAGTGGCTTTCACAAGAGTTGTAGTCTGGGGACCGATCTTGCTTGCCCACTCGATCAATTTATCCGGATTGATATCTTCCATAAATTGATGGTTGGCTGGCATATGTTCACGTAGGGTGGAAAAACGTCCTTGTCGGAAGTTGCGCGGATGGATGGCAACGGATTTCCCATGGTGGCGGATCTCCACCATCTTTTCCGTGGCATGAATATCGACTTTCTGGTGGATCAGGGCATGAGGGACCGAGTACAGGTGCTCATCAAATTCGATATGGTAATCAATATTCACCGTGGCGGTTTTTCTCTCAGCGTATTCATAAGGCTTTTCAGGCAATGGCCGCAAGTTAGGCTGATCGATCTCTTCGAACTCCTGGCGGCGTGTGCGACCCACAGACTGCATGACCTTGTTGTTCAGCCGGTCCAACTTCTCTATGAACGCCAGATTGACTTCGTGCAAACTGAAGAACTTATGGTTTCTCAGCGGCGCAATGATCCAGCGTTCCACGTTTTGAACCCCGTTCTCCCCCGAGCCCTTATCACGCGGCTTTTTTATCCGGGCTGGCAGAACTGCAAATTGGTAGTATTCAGCCAGTTCTTGGTATGCCAGGTTAACGCCTGGTTCGTAGTAATTGGGTTTGGTGATCCCAGTCTTCAAATTGTCGGGTACGATAATCTTGGGGACACCCCCAAAATATTCCAGGGCTCGCACATGCCCATTGTTCCAGTTGCATTGGTTTTCGCTGGATTGTGCTTCCGCATAAATGTAATTGCTGGCAGGTAAAATTGCCACAAATACGGAGACCTGGCTGATCTCGCCTGTCTCTGGATCCGTGACCGGAATTTTCAGCCCGGCATAATCCACCTGCATTTGTTCGCCACCGGTATGCTCGATATGTCTTCTGGGCTCTACCTGGCTGTCCTTCCAGCGCTGAAAGTACTCGCAAAATCGGGAGTATTGATAGCCTTCCGGGTATTTTTCTTTGTACTCCTGCCACAGCAGCTGCAGGGTGACCCCCTTTTTTCTTTTATCTTTCTGCAATTCTTCCCAGTCCGGCACGGGATATTTCCGCTCTGAAACTACCTCTTTCTCTGGAAATAGTTTCTGGTACAGTTCCTCTTCTCCGATCTCTCCGAGTGGCCAGCTGATCCCTGCTACCTCGGCTCTCTTCAGATACTCTCCAACCGTGCTGTTGGAAACCTTACAGGCCCCAGCTATCGCTCGGTTCGACAACTGGGCTTTATACTTCAATCTCAGTATTTCTTTGATCTTGTTCACGGTTAATCGCTCCTGGGGCATGCCTACCTCCTTGTTCCTCAAGGGCATAGCATACCCACATTTTGGGATTAACCAGCGTTTCTCTCTCTCCCCATTTCCTTGCTACAGGTGTGCGGCATACCCCGGAATCGGTGTGCGGCATGCCCCGGAATCACTGTGCGACATACCCCGGAATCACTGTGCGGCATGGCGCGGATTTTGCAGAATTGTTATCTCGACATTCATCTTGGAGCGAACGTTGGGAAATGGCACGTAAAAATATCCTTTTCCAAAGGAGTCTGAAAATGAAAAAGCGCCTGTTTGTTTTGCCTAAAGGTGTGTCATGAACAGAATATCCGTCTCGTCATCCAATCTCGTTTCTGTAGGCTATGATGTTGAAGATAAGACCCTTGAGATCGAGTTTCAAAATGGCTCCATCTACCAATACTACGGTGTTCCTGAAAGAATTTATCGCGGTTTTATGAACGCTGCTTCTCATGGAAGTTATTTTGATGCCTATATCAAAAAGGGCGGATTTGCATTCAAACAAATCAAGTAAATGAGGGGAGTACATTATGAAACTTATAGCCTTCAAAATTGAGCATTTCCGTTGCTTATATAGTACAGATTGGATACCATTTTCAGAACTTTCGATTTTCACTGGAGAAAACGATGGCGGGAAAAGTACAACTTTATATGCATTGGAAGTGTTTTTGAGTCCAAGAAAGAGTCCATTGCCTGACGATTTTTCATATACTGCATACACGGCTGGAAACCCTTGTGACAATAAACATGAAACTTCAATAACGCTTTGTGGCAAGTTCGAATTACGAGACTCGGAAAGCGCCATTATCAAAAATGTATGGGGGGTTGAAGAAAAAACCATCGAGGTCAAGCGTATCTTCCAAGCCGATACCCCACTATCACCCTACTTGTTTATCGCACAGGCATATGACGATGAAGTCTTCAAACGGCCGTTAGAAGATTACACGGTTCCTCAACTCAAGGAAATTGCCGAGAAGTTTTCAATTAATTTAAGGACATCCAAACTAAAGCAAGAAATTATTGGCGCACTTCGAACTTGGTTGACAACGCAACCTAAAAAATCATCTGATGTCAAATTGCCAGATGACCTGGTAAATAGCCTTCCCGATATTCAAATCTTTTCTTCCGAAACAGCGCTAGACCCCGAAAACGAAATTAGACGTACTCTATCCACGCAATTTCGTAGTCTATTAGAAACCGACAAATATTCAGGAACCATCTCTCAAATCAAAAAGGATGTTGAGACCGACTTAAACGCAGGACTCGATAAATTAGCACCGTTTGTAAAACAATATTCCAATGATGTGGAAGCAGTTGCCATCCGTCCTAATTTCAATTTTGCATCTGGGCTAACAACAACAGAATTACAACTACTGAGAAAAGATGGCAGGCCTATACTTTTACAACAAAGCGGGGCGGGACAACGACGACGTTTTAGTTTGGCAGTTTATGAGTGGAGTCAGGAGATCTTCAAAAACCGTGACGAGAACTCACGTCAGTTAATCATGGCTTTTGATGAGCCGGATACTCATCTTGACTACAAATCACAGCGGCAAATTTTCGATGTTATCAAACGGTTTGCAGATTTATCTGCCGTGCAGGTCGTAGTATGTACTCATTCTCTCAATTTTATTGAAAGAGTACCCATCAATCAGATTGTGCATTACAAGCTTGACCAAACGACTCGCCAGACCAAGCTCGAAGTTCTGACGACTACTGATCATGAGACAACTGAACTTTTTATGTACGAGATTAGCAAAAACATGGGGCTCAGAAACAGCGTTATGTTACACGAACGTTGTTTTTTGGCTATTGAAGGCCCAACAGAAATCACGTCTATTCCAGTGTTATTTTACAAAAAATATGGTATGCCTTTGCAATCCGCTGGCATATGTTTGATTAATGGCGAGAACAGCTACGGCGCACGTATGTTAGTGAGGTTTCTAAACACAAATAAGCGACGGGTAATATTTCTTGTGGATACTGACGCAATAACCACTGATAGTATAAAAAAGAATTTTACGCCAGCATCTTTCCAAATTGATGGAGTAGATGAAAGTACACAAGTTCATTATGTTGGGGAAAAGGAATTTGAAGATGCGTTTCCGGATGATTTGTGGGCACGTATGGCTCAGGTAAATTACCCAAAAGAGTCAGGTACCCCATGGATTGGAGCAGACTTTACCGCATTACGTGCCAACCCAAAATTTTCCAAAGCCGTGCAGAGTTTGATACAAACGGAGGCGAATGTAGAGGAACCGTCTAAGCTGGATTTGGGATTCAAGTTAGCGCAGTGCATCTCTGCCGATGAAATTCCGCTTGTAATCCTAGAATGTTTAGATCAGGCTTATAAAATTGCTAATTAGTGGCGGGGCTAACACCGGCTAGTCGGACAGCGACTCTTCCGCTTGAATTACAGGCGCGTTTCCAGAAGTAGCGCTAGAATGATATGAGTCTCGCCCGCCCCGCCGCTGCCGCTTACCAAACCGTTGGGTGGCTGATCGCTTTAGGAATATAAATATGGATTATCCTTTGAATCAATTAGCTCCTGAAAAATTCGAGAAACTTGCTTTCTTTCTGTTAGATGATATGGGTTTTAAGAATTTGGAATGGAGAAAAGGCGGCGAAGGCGTATCTGCTACTGACGGGGGACGAGATTTGGCGGGGAAATATGCCAAAGTAGAGCCTGATGATTCGATAGTTGTCGAAAACTGGTGGATTGAAGTAAAACATCGTTCGGGCGTATTGAAAAAATCTACTGTTCAGAACATCATACTTAATGCAACAGCACGCAGAGATGTTGATGTTTTTGCAATTTTCACAAACAATGTGGTTTCAAATCCAACTATCGATTGGGTTAAAGAATTTCAAAATACTCATATAAAACCTCGTATAGTTATTTGGCAAATGCACGATATAGAACGCATTTTACGAAAATATCCTAGAACTGTTGCTATGTTTTTTCCAGGGACCCTTTCTTTGCCTGAACAGCTAGAAAGTATAAAAGAAAGGTTTTGGAATACCCTGAGCTACCCAACAGTAGATGAAATTGAACAATTATGGGCAAATCGTCGCTCTCTAGCTTGGAATGGTTCAAAGCTACTACCTGTGATAATGGCCGATTCTCTACTCGGCAGACTTGGAAGTAGAAAATGGGGGCTTGTAATTGACGATGCGCTACTGATAGAAACCCTATTACTTGGCTTCATAAATTTTCCTTTTCTTGCGATTAGGCTTAATCAACAGGGACAAAAGCAATTAGTTTTGCAGCAAGGATTGGAGTATTTGCTTCAAATTGCATTGCTTCGCTTAGATTTAGACAGAGTAGTTGAATTATTGGTCAATATGTATGAATACACCGATATATCAACACATCCACCCTTAGAAATACGAAATTTGGTAACTTACCCTATTATTCATAATGTACATGGTTCCTTGCTACGAAATTGCACTAAAGATTGTGAGCGCTTTGGTATTAGGCCAACAGTCTCTGAAAAGCAAAATCAAACCGAATCGTTTTATTTCCATATGTTTTCATCTGACCTTATACAAGAACAAGATAATAGTAGCGAGCCTATGGTTTTTATTGACCTGAACACGATAAAGTGCAAGTTAGATTTGGTTCCAATAGGCGTGTATTGCCCTCTCACTGACGATGTACCAGAAAATGTAATGGAAAAATCCGTGCTAAAGAAATTCCTCGGTATAATTCAAAACACAATAAGAAAACGCGTTGAATATAACGAAGCTTCTTAAGAGTCGCCACCCAACTCCAGCAGCAACTGTCATGAAAGTCAAGGCAGTTGTATTGAATATTGGGAGTTTCGATACGGGATCAGGCGGGAGATTGGATGAGAGCCTGATCTTTCATTATGTTCTCCTCATGTAGGCGCAGTTCTGAGCTGGCCTGACAGGTTATTGTCAGGCCAGCTTGCCTTCAAGCTTGAGAAGGCGGGTAGCACTTATCAAGGACGAGGCGGTGTAGCCAGTCCATGCAACGCTCCCAGATCTCTGACTTGGACAGGCCTCCATCGCCCTATCGCCATGAGTGTGCCAGGGGAGTGAGTGTCCCGATGGCACGGGGAGATTGAGAACATGGATACTTCTTCTCAAGAGAATAGCCCAATAAACAAAAAGCATGCCCGGTGGTATCACCGGGTACGCTTTTTACGAACAATCGGAACAGAGATTTCTAACGTTACGAGCAGGTGCCCCCAAGTGGGATCCGAACCGCTGTTTCATCAATTCCAAATAATTTTACCAAACTCAGAATAACTTGTTTCCTTCGGAGAATATCGATTTTCATAAGCTATTTGGCGCTTGAATTTCTCCTTCCCCGCCAAGTATTAGAGAATTCCATGAGTAACCTTGATAGAAATTACTATTTCTCATTGGTACTATTTTACCGGAGGCTTACCCTTACTCTTTGTTGCACAGACTAGCAATGTGAGATATTTCATTAACCAATTTCATAAAATCCATCGTTAGATTGGAAATGATCCATTACTGGCAAAAGTGGTTGTGTTGCTCGCCGTGCTAGTAAACACGATTCTACCTTTCTTGCTGTTCTCAAGTTCTAATACAACATCATGATTGCGGGAAACCATCAATTGCCACAAATTAGTCATAAGGGTTCCACCCCACGAGGCTTTTTCCGATGGAGAGCTGGCAGGATTGAACCAAAGTGAATATTCTACATCTACTGTCTCTTTCGAATCAATTATTACTTTTCCTTTGCCACGCTGAAGTAACCCATGGGAGTCGAACCATGGTTGAGGCCACTTATTTGTCACTTTCTTCCAGTTTTGCTCAAGTGGCTTATAAATCTGATCGGATAGCCAGAACTCCACATTTGGGAGCAATGTTTCTGATCGAAGATATTTGTCCAATTCTTCCAGAGTTACATCATCTCCTGTACGGACTATTGCATCTCCATACTTCCAAGCTTGCAAGATTTGCTGATTATCTTTCCCATCAACAGCCAACACTCTTGCAAGGTAGTCCTTCGCCCAGACACGATGCTTTCTTTCTTTCCATGAACGTTTTGCTGTTTCTCGTATTCTGCGTTCAATG
>Ga0209777_10007108_pt1 | contig 12498 bp, 9 predicted proteins | sample FrelakmetHBP12HB_FD_187147 | JGI IMG/M metagenome (GOLD analysis project Ga0209777, IMG submission 187147) | Freshwater lake sediment microbial communities from the University of Notre Dame, USA, for methane emissions studies -HBP12 HB (SPAdes)... | ecosystem: Environmental > Aquatic >... | reverse complement strand
CGCCGATTCCATGTCCAGGGCCTCCGCTGCCGAGTTCGATGTTTTTCCACACCGAAAACATCGGCAGTTTGTGGGAGGCCCTTTTGTGTTTTTCGGCGATCAAGACTTACTCAGCGGCTACGCACCCGTGTAGCGCGCTTTCATGAGTTATGACTGGCCCCCGAGCCGCAATTTGCTATGGTCTGTCCCTCTTTTCTGCTATGGTCTGTCCCTCTTTTCCCCCCAGAACGTGCTTGACAGCGAAACACACAGGCAGTTTACTTTGGCTGCATAATCCAAGAATCTGGTTTAACGTTTTTTGGGGGGGCTACGAACATGACCAGCACAGGGTCCTTGTTACGCGGTTGGGTCGTAGGCGTTTGGGCGTTTACATTGCTCGGCTGTGGCACTGTTTGGGCTGCAACGCGGGCCATTACCTTCGTCAAGCCCAGCGGCGGCGAGACCTATACGGTGGGGCAAGCTCAGCAGGTAAGACTTGACCCCAAGACCAAAGCCAAGACCGTTACCATAGAACTGAGCCGGGACGGCGGGGCGACCTGGGTGCCGCTGGGCACAATTGACAACACCGTTAAGGATGCCAGTGCCCGCAATGCTCTGCCTTTCCAGGTCACTGCCCCGGCTTCGGCCAATTGCGTGATTCGGGCAACCGATCCAAGTGGGAAGATGCTTGCCGCGATATCCTTGCCCTTCAGCATCTTCTGCTCGTCGGGGGAGCCGCCCGCAGGAAGCGTAACGGGCACGAGCATAGCCGGTGAGGCCGTGAGCGCGGACAAGATAAGCAGCGGTGGCGCACCCCAGAACATGGTGCTGGCTTCCAACGGCAGCGGCGGCGTGACGTTCACCACGCTGCCCGCCTCTCCTATCCCCGATGGGGCTGTGACCAATGCGAAGCTGGCAAATTCCGCCATTACAGTGACGGCTGGGACCGGCCTGTCCGGCGGGGGGACCGTGCCGTTGGGCGGCGCCACGACGCTAGACCTGGCCAATACAGCCGCGACGCCCGGATCCTACACCCGCGCGAACATCACCGTGGACCAGCAGGGGCGCTTGACCGCGGCAAGCAACGGCGCGGCGGTTGATCTGAGCAAAGAAGTTACCGGAACACTGGCTGTCACGAGCGGCGGCACCGGACTGGCTTCATGCGCCAGGGGCGACTTGTTGTACGGCAGTGCTGCCAATACATACAGCAGGCTGGCAGGCGTGGCCACAGGAAGCGTGTTGGTTTCGGGGGGCGTGGGCGCTGCGCCTTCCTGGTCTAACGCCCCGACGCTGAGCGGCGGGGTGAGCGTAGGCAGCGCGGGCGTCAAGTTTGGCGATGCCACAACACAAACAACGGCAGCGTTCAACGTACCCTCCGGTGCCACAGTCATGACCACAACTTCGGCGCCGCCGGCAGGATATACCTATACCGGCGCCTCCTTTATCACGAGTGGGTGGAGTACCAAAGCCCCGATGCCTACTGGGCGGTATGGTCTCGCTGTGGTTGCTGTCAACAATGTCATCTACGCCATCGGAGGGACCAACAATGCTGTACCGCTGGCTACTAACGAAGCCTACGATCCAGTGGCGAACACGTGGAGCACCAAAGCCGCTATGCCTACCGCGCGGGATTATGCAGGCGCCGCTGCTGCGAACGGTATCATCTACGCCATCGGGGGAAGCAACGGCAGCTACCTGGCTACTAACGAGGCCTACGACCCAGTGGCAAACACGTGGAGCACCAAGGCTTCGATGCCTACTCCGCGGTTTGCTCTTCTCGCTGTGGCCACGGTGAACAATGTCATCTACGTCATCGGGGGCTCCAATGGCAACCGCCTGGCAACTAACGAGGCCTACGATCCAGCGGGAAATACGTGGAGCACCAAGACCGCCATGCCTACCGCGCGCGATACTTTTGCCCTCGTCGCCGTGAACAATCTTATCTTCGCCATCGGGGGGTGGACCAACAACGGCACCGTGGGTACTAACGAAGCCTATGACCCAGGTACGAACACGTGGAACTCCAGAGCCGCCATGCCCACCACGCGGGGCAATCTTGCCGCTGCAATTGTGAACAATATCATCTACGCCATCGGGGGAGGGAACCCCTACCTGGACACTAACGAGGCCTACGACCCGATGGCGAATACCTGGAGCACCAAAACCGCCATGCCTACGGCCCGGGGTAGCCTCGGGAGCGCCGCTGTGAACAATATCATCTACGCCATCGGTGGGGCCAACAACGGGTTGATAACCACGGTCGAGGCCTTCGATCCCACCCACGAAGTAAGATGGTTCTTGCACACGAAGAACTGACCAGAGAGCGCGCAGATGCGAATTTGTTGGACGATGGCGATTGTCTGGCTGTTGGTGGGCCGCGCCGTGTTCTATGCCGCGGAGGCGGATTCCACCGCGCCCCCGCACAACCCCGCGGCAACGGCCGGGGAAACACAGATTGCCGCGGCGGACGTGGCCTGGAAGATGGCTGTAGAGCGCGCCTACGGCAATGCTGCCGTCACGCCTGAAGCAGCGTTGGCGGCGCTGATTGGGGACGCCCTGCAAGTCGAAGTAGGCCGCCGCGAAAATGTCGCGGTCGCGCCTGAAGAATCCAGGGCCTTGGCCAAACATATCAACGAAACCTCGCGCGCCCCTGAAATACTGGCCAAGGTCAAGGCGGCCTTCGGCGGCGACTGGGCCGCCTACGAGCGCCTGTATCTTAACCCCAGGATTCTCAACGAGAAACTGCGCGGCTACTACAGCCGCTCAGCGGGGATTCACGCCGCACGGCGCGCCCAGATTGAGAACGCTTTCCGGCTGGCGGTCTCCGACAAGACATTCAAGGAAGCCGCCACGGAGGGCAGCGTTACCGCCATCACTTTCGAGTGTGGCGGCAAGGCCCCGGAATCGCCGTCGGAACTGGCGCAAGTCCTTCCCACCTCACAGCCGCCCGAGCGCGATCCTCTGATAGCCATTCTCGAAGCCATGTCTGCCGGCGAGATTTACAAGAACATCGTGGAAGACGACGCGAGTTTCAAAGTCATCCGGCTGGCCGCCAAGAACGGAAACAAGTACACCGTGGAAGCCTTGCAGGTACAGAAGCCACCCTTTGAGGAGTGGTTTCAACAGCGTGCGTCCACTGTCTCGATCATCATTCATGATCGGGAGCTGAAAGCCGCGGTGCAGCAGAAGTACGCGCAGGTATGGTGGGTGCGGCAGATCAGTTCGAGCGAGACGAAATGAAGGGAGGAGGGCCAGTTCAAATATCGGTGACGGACTACGAGAATCCGAATATCAGGAAGAATATCAGGGTGTCCCCCCGAATAATTCCGTCTCCCTTGCGGCGTAACGACTTGCACGTTTCCTGATTCGCAGTTTTGAGCGCTATGTTTCGACTATGAATGCCCTCGGCGACATCTTCCGGAACTCTGGCAAGGCCCTCTCATGCGCTTGGCAAGTGCTGTGCTATTTCGGCAGCTTTCTTTGGCTACTGTTGCAGCCCAAGGCAGTACTGGCCGCCGGAATCCTTGCGCTGCAGAGCCAACTGGCCGTCTGCAAGCACCGCATTGACGCCGGCAAAGCTCCGCGACCACGCTTCAGCCAGGCATTCAGAATCCTCTGGGTCATCCTCTCCAAGCGGCCTGACAGATGGGAAGACCTGGCTCAGGTGATGAAGCCGGCCACGGTGAAGAAATGGCACACGGCAGCATTCCGGCTGTACTGGCGTTGGAAGTCGAGGCCCGGGCGGCCGGAGATCGAACCGGAGATGCAGGCGCTCATCCGCAAGCTGAGCGCCGGGAATCCCCTCTGGGGCGCGGAGCGCATCGGCCAGCAACTCCGTCTGCTCGGCTACGAACCGCCGTGCACCGACACCATCCTGAAGTACATGGTCAAGCCGCGCCGGCCGCGCCAGCCCTCGACGACGTGGCTGCCGTTGCTGCGCAACCCTCTCGATGTTTCGTGGGCCATCGACTTCTTCACCGCGCCGACGCTGACCTTCGATACGCTCTACGTCTTCGTCGTGCTCGAACATGGCCGCCCCAGAGCCCTGCATTGGGCCGTCACGCCAGCGCCCTCGATGGCTTGGGTCGTGCAGCAACTTCGCGAAGTCATGCCCTACGGCGTCCAGCCCCGCTACCTCTTCCGCGACAACGACGGCATCTATGGCCACGGCGTGCGTGCCTTCCTCAGTAGTTGCGGTATCGAGGAAGTCCGCACGGCCTACCGAAGTCCCTGGCAGAATCCCTATGTCGAAAGATTCATCGGGACTCTCCGCCGAGAACTGCTCGACCACGTGGTCGTCCTTAACGAGCGCCATCTCGACCGCTTGCTCGCAGAGTTCATCGAACCGTACTATCACGCCGAACGGCCACACCAAGGGCTGCACGGCGACACGCCCGCCCCGCACATTACGCCGCCCGAGTTCACCAGCCCCACGAGACTCGTCGCCACGCCCGTCCTCGGCGGACTCCACCATACCTACCAGCGCGTCGCGGCGTGAACGGTCGCGCTGGCTTCGCCGCGCACAACCGGCAACGACCACGCCCCAAGGAACCGCCGCGTCCGCTCGCTCGCCAACCTGTCCCACCGCGCCTTCATGAACTCGCACGCACAACTCATCAACGAACAGAAGCGGTCTTGCGCCCCGCCAACTACGGCCGCCGTTCCTGCTCCCCGCGCCCCTCATCGCCCCGACGGAGTTATTCGAGGGGACAGGGGTTTCTCAGTGGCGCCGCCCTCGGCCGCGCGCGTCCCGGCCTGTCCCAACATCCCGAGGGCCAGGACCACGCAGCCGACCGCGATCGTCACACGCAGGCTGGCAGGCACGGTATACTCCTCCTTAGCTGAATAAGCTGCGGTAGACATTGGATACACCGCCGCAGTGGATCGAACGTTCGTCCTTCACCCAAGCTTCATGCGGCTCATCCCAACAATCCCCGCAACACGCGGCAGATTGCCAAAGTCACCCACAGTTTCATTTCTCTTGTCTTTGCGGTTTCTCTTGAGTTCTCTTTGGGCTTCACATACGACACCCGCCACAGGCCATCTTCCTCCTGGTGGCCCGTCAACCATCGCAGTGCGTTCTCGACTTGTTCATCGGTCTTGCGAAGCCCGATCAAGGAAACAGAATCCAACGCCGCGACCAGATTGTTCCACCAGAAGGAATACTCGAACCTGACCCAATAACTCGCCGCCCGGTATGAAGTGTAAGAATCAGGCTGAAAGAACCTTGAAGCCAACAGGCCGGCGGCTGTCAGGGCGGCTTCGGATTCCCGATACTTCTTGTGGGCAGCGAACGCCCGCAACACCATGCCGGTCCAATTGTGTGAGAATGGCTTCGACCGGTCGGGTTCAAGGGGCTCCGCGAATTGGCTCGTCACCCGATACAGCGTCGCCCGGTCGAGCTTGTGCGTAAGGAGCGGTATGGTCCACCCCTGGTCATCCTGCCGCATTGACAGGAGCCATTGGAATCCCCTTTCGATCCGAGGATCGTCTTCGTATCCCGCTTTGATGAGCAGCGACATGATCGCGCCGGTGTAGTAGGTCGCATACTGATTCGCGAGGAGGCCGCGGAAATCGCCGGCGTTGGTTTGGCAGGAGAAGAGGAACTCGGCGGCTCTTTCGGCCTGCAGGTGCTCGCGTGTGAATCCGTATTGCTCGACCAAAAACCTGAAGTGCCGCCACGTTTCGATCAGACGATAGTTGATGGCCGGGTGTTTCTCGCCGCCGGCGCGGAGCCAGGCCCCATCAGGCTGCTGCTTCTTAAGAATCCTGCGCGCCTCCGGCAATCTCCACAATGGATGAACAGCGCCGGCACGCTCCCCCAAAAGATCGCGCCGCACAAAGTAACGCAGGGCTTCGTTGCCGGAAGCCAGCAACGCAGGCAGAGGGTCGAATTTCAGGTGCTTGCGCCACGGGTTTGCGTTCATCTATGCATCCACGGGGTATACGTGACGCCCACCAGCAAGCCTTCAGGACTGAGCAGGCGCGCGACGATCTGGCCCCACGGTTCGGTCTTCGGGCCTGTCAGTATCCTGTAGCCTTTCCCCGCGAGTTCATCTGTTGCGGGCTTCACTGCGTCGGCTATTTCGACGTCAAACTCAAGGCACGCTTGCGGGACTGGAAGATTCGCGGGCCATTCGTTCGTGCCAAAGCAGGACCGCGCGGCATCAGAAAGCTTCCACAATCCGAAGTGCTTGACACCCGGCAATGACTCTGTTGACGAGTAATCCCCTTCTCCAAGGGGCAGCCCGAACCCGTCACGATAGAACTTCCTGCTGCTGTCCAGATCTCTTACAATCGGAGAGAAACCGGCAACAAACGCGGTCTTCATGAGCACCTCCAGCCAGCCGGCTGCTTTGCCGCCGCCAGGCTAATCACACAGCACGCGGAACCCTTCCATATCCGCGCGGGGGCGCTCTTTGAGCAGCGCGTGGATCGGAGCGAACGTGCGCAGAATCCTTTGGTAGTCCGGGTCGCTGGTCGAGCCGAAGATTGCCTTGCCGCATTTCTCGGTGCCACCGGCTTCCTTGGCCAGGGGGGCCAGAAGGAAGTTGTTCTTCTCTGGGTTCAGCACCCGCGTGTAGAACTTGCGAGGAATGCCCGCTTTGTGGCACTCGGCACATCGGCGCGCGGCGACATCGCGGAGCGTCGCATCCAGGTCCAGCGGCATCATGCGCCGGCTGCCGAGCTGGGCCTTATGGTTGGATGACGAGGTGCCATAGTACGGGATGTTCAGGTCCATCCAAAGATACACTCGCCGACGGTCTTCGTCGGGCACGGCCACGCGCGGCTTGCCGTCCTTATCCGGGTGCCCGCTGCGCAGGATCTCGGTCAGCTTGCTGGCTGGACTGCCCCAGCGGCGCGACGCAATCTCCAGGATGTCGGTCTCGGCTCCATTGATCGTCCAAATCCACTCGACATAGGGGCTCTTGCCGCGGACGCGGTCGTACGCCGCGCCCGAGGGACTGCCGTGCTCCGCCCATTTCTTCTCGCCCTGTGTGCCGGTCCGGCAAAGCACGTCGTAGGAGACGTTGAAGAAGTCTGTCATGTCGCCTGTGAGGTCCACATTGTTCGGCTGCTCACGCTCGTTGTGGCACTTGATGCAGTGCCGGTCGAATACTCCCTGCACGACCTCCGTGTAGCTGAAGCCCCTGACGCCCCACGCCGGCTTGCGAAGTTCCTGCGGGGTGAGGTTCGTGGCGCGGGGCTTCTGGGCACGCGGCGTCACCGAGTTGCGGTCCGCATGGCAACCCACACAGCCCTGGACTTCGCCGGGCATCAGGTGGGTGAAAGTGCGCATGCGCTGCACGGCCCGGCCCTCGCCGTCCAGCGCCAGGAAATAGATCGGCACTTCGGAAGGCACGCGAAACGCCGCGCTGCCATCCGCGGCCACATCGGCCAGGCCCCAGACCTTCTTCGGCGCGTAGGTGGCTCCGCACGAGACCAGCGGGAATTGGAACCCGAACACGGGGACCGCCCGCATGCCGTGGCCGTCCGGGGACTTGTTGGTGAACGGCGAATGGGTGCTCTTCTCTACCTCCTGCACGACCGCGATCTGCTTGATCTCGCCCCGCTTCACTTCCGGCTCCAGCCCGAAGTAAACGTCTTGCACAAAGGCGGTCGCCCAGTCTCCCGAGACACTACCGTCCTCGGGAAGCTCCGCATTGTTGTTGCCCCCAACCACCGGCGGCGGCGTCTGCTTGCGCACAGGCTGCGGGCAATAAAACCCCATGCCGTCCCTGGGCGCCAGCAGCGTCGTGGCGTTGGCGTCGAAGTCGCGGATCTGGACTGCGCCGTCTTTGGCGACCAGGAAATGGTTTTCATCAATGGCGAACGGCTTCTCGTAGGCACCGTGGACGCCGCAATCGAGCATGCCGTTGCCATAAGGTCCGCCGCCGACGTGGTGCGCGTAAATGTTCACCTCCGGCGTGAGATTACGGACGGCCTCGCGCGAGTTCGCACCCTTGGCAGGATCAATGGCTACGATCGCGCCGCGGCAGGGGCCGTTGTGGTTGGTGGCGGTAGCAATCACGTTGTTGGTGTTGGGGATTGATCGCGCGTCCATGAAGGTGCCCGGCGAGATCACGCGGTTGCCGTAGAATCCGGACAGCGCGGTGCCGTCAGGGTTGATGGTCCAAAGACTTTGGATCGGACATGCCGGGCGGTCTACGTACTCCCAACGCGTGTAGATGATCCGCCCATTGTTGAGCACGGAAGGGGTGAAATCCATCAGGTAGTTCGCTGACAGCCGCTTCTGCTTCGAGCCGTCGCGTTCCATGTGGTAGAGGACCGGCGAAGTGGTGACCCAGCAATAGGCATAGGCGGGCTTGCGGTCTGAAATGAAAGCGATGCCGCCATCGGGAAGCCAGCATGGGTCGAGGTTGTTACACGCGCCGTGAGTGAGTTGCGCGAGGCCAGTCCCGTCTATGCCAATGCGGAAGACCTGATAGTTGCTCGCCTCGTCGGGGTACCGCGAGATGTCCTCGATGCGCGCCATGGGATTCGAGGCGATGTCCCCGCCCCGGCGCAAGGCAAAGACGATCTCGCGGCCATCGGAAGACAGCTCGGCTGTGGTGATCATCCCCTGGCCGGCATCGAAAAAGCACTTCAACTCGCCGCCGTTCTGGTCCGGCGTGAAAAGGTACAGTCCGCCGCCGGGCCGGTAGCCCTCAACGTGGTAGACGTAGACGTGCGAGATTTCCAGCGGCTTGCGCTTGACCAGCAGTATCTGGCGGAAGCCGAAGCGGCCGTCAAGCAAGTCCTTGCGCAGCGCCAGCGACTGCGGCGTCTTTTCCCCAGGCGGCAGGCGCAGCACAGCCAATTGCGCGTCGGTGAGCGGCGACGAATAGACGGCGATCTCCGACGCGCCGGGGTTCGGCGAGTTGGAATAGGACGAGAGGAATTCGATGCGCAGTCCTGCAACTGGCTGCTTCGTGAGGGCAATCCTCTGCGGCCCTCTCGTCTGCGCCAGCCTCCCTTGCGCCACGGGCTTCTCGCTACCGTTCAGGTACACCGCGTAATCCTTGAAGCATTCCAAAAGAGGGCTGGTCACGCGCGCGCAGTAGATTATTTCCGCCGCCTCAACCGGCTGATCCCATCGCAGCTCGAACCAGCCGTTCTGCGTGCCGTGAACCGCCCATTCGCCGCCCTCTCGCTGCGCACCCCTCGCTACGGCACCGCTGACAGCCATATCCGGGCGATAGGAATCGTTGAACTGGCTGCTGGCCGAGACCTTGGCTTTCGCCGCCAGATTTTGCGGCCACTCGCTGCCGGATGCCTCCGCAACGGACAGGCACAGCAACATGACCACCAAGGGACCCAGAAGCGGCCGCAGTTTTGTCCTGATATCACGCACGGCAATCTCCTTACGTGTAATCACCTCCGTGCGGAAGAATCGCCACGGGAAATAGGCGCAGATTCTCACGGCCGCACGCCGCTGAGCGGCTCGGCGATGACCGTCTCCCAGGCGATGCGCTGGAAGATCGCGGCTTGTTCGGTGGTCAGACCGCTGTTGGCGTAGGTGACCTTGCCTTGCGGGTCGGCGCCGAAAATACAGGCGTAATGAACCAGCGCCACGAGGTAGCGTCCCTGGCGTGCCAGATGGATGTCGTCGGCAAAGACAGTATCATGGAAGTTGCTGATTCCCTGCACCTTGCCCGCCTCGATCTCCTTCTTCAGCCGCACCAGCGCCGGCCCGCCGGGGCACAGGCGCACGGGTTTCTCGCCGCGCTCCTGGGCCTGCTTGTCCCAGATCTCCTTGAGGGCGAGGAAGTAGAGCATTTTGTTGGCCAGCGCCCCTTCCCAGTTAGCAGGTTTGCGGTTGGGCGGGAACCAGGGGGGCTTCATCCAGCCTGCCCCGGTGCAATGGGCGTCGTTCTTCCAGGAATCCCAGGCCGGCCACTGAGCGTAGAGCCATGCCTGCGCCTGAGGATTCAGTTCGCGGGCCAACTCGATGAACTTGCCGCCGAACTTGCCGTCGCTGTCCAGCCCAGGCGGATTGGGAAAGGGCTGCAGGAACAGGTGGTCAACCTTCTTCTCGAAAACGGTGTTGTAGTCTGCGGCCCACGCCGCGGGTGTGCCGAAGCCCTTGCCGCAGGTCTCCCAATTCATCTGAATGCCTGATCCGGGAATCGTCTTCCGCATGAACAGGTAGTCCTTGCCCGCGCTTAGAGCCACCAGAGCGAGAAAGCCGTCCACGGTATCCGTCAGGCTGTTGCCAACATGGTAGGAGCGGACTTGCCTCTCCGAGGCCGTGTTGGCGCCGATGCGGTAGGTGGCGATGGCGACCTCGCTGTCAGCCAGCCCCTCACGTGAGGCGATCGCCGCTAGGCTGGTAGCGGCCGAAACCTGGATGGGCCCGCCGTAGACTTGGCCGTTGGACGCGCTGGGAACGGAACCGTCGGTCGTATAGCGAATGGCCGTGCCGGGTCCAGCGCCGATCTCAACCTTCCGAGGTCCGGCGAAGGCCCCGCCGGGCGGGTTGAAATGAGGGGCGGGCGCCAGAGAGCCCCATCCCAAGTCTATGCCGACATAGCCGCCCCCTGCAGCTTCGAAGCAGGTATTTGGGTCCCCGTCCAGGGCTTTGTCACAAGAAGGGGCCTGCTTGCCTCCAGGCACGGAAGAACCAAAACCATTCCCCTTGATCTGGCTCGAGCGGCTGTGGAATTCGATCTCCGCCAGCGCCACGCCGGTTCCCGCTGCCGACTCGAATTTCAGAAATCGGTATATCTTGCCCGGCGCGGCCGCCACCTCCAGCCAACCGTCGCCGGCTGGCGCTTGGGCGATGCGGGCCAGTTCCACCGATGCGGCAGCCTGCCCCTCGCTCGAACCCCTGATTGTTGCGCCGGCGAGCAGCCCTGCCTGACCCGGCTTGGGCAGCAGGCGGACCTTCGTCAGCACGAAACGATCCGCAGCCGCAGCGCCCGTCTTCTCCTCGGCACGAGCCGTACAGGCAAACATGAAAACCAACAGTGCAACAGCGGCGATTGGAGTCCTCATGCGACGTCCTTTCTCAGAGGGCTTGCGCTGATTCATGCCGTGGTCCATGCCGTCTTACCGAATCCCTCTATGAGCCGCTGGATATCCTGACAGTCCTTAAGTTCGAGTTTCGTCTTGTGGAGCTTGAATAGCAAGGTCACAAGCGGGTTCACGACGTTCACGCCGCGAATCGAAAGCGAATGACTGGTCTTCCTCCATCTTATCCGCGGGTCGCGGCGGTAGATCACGAATTCTCCGGCATCGTCATAGACCATGATCTGCAAGACCCAGTTACGCCCAACCGGGTCCGTGATCCAAATGTCGTGCACGCCTTGCGGTACGTCCGAGCCATCCCACGGCAGAAAATTGCCGGGAGGCGAGCAGAGGAAGACCCGAGAGCGTCCAATCGCATTAAGGCATTGGCTCAGGTCGGAGCGGAATACGCCGATGTCAGTGTCTCCATGAGGCCGGGTGTGATTCCCCAGAATCCAGTCCAGGGATTGGCCGCCGCCAAGACACCAGCTGCGGAAGGTTCCTAAGTGCTGCTGGATCAACTCGACGGCCACTGGCCGCCAAGCAGTGATGTCGGGTATCATATAGGCGTGCCCTCCTCAAGGGGGTTGACGGCCGGTTCACACCAGGGCCGCAGCGTCAGGCCTTGCGGAAACCATTGGGCCTGGCTGTGGCCGTATTCCCAGAAGATGATCTGGTCCCGTAACATGTGAACGCGGAAGCGGGCCTCGTAACCGGGGCCAAGCGGGCGGCCCTCTCGATAGGCCGCCAGAAAGGCTGCCGCCAGGGCGCTTCCGGCCGGCGGGTTCCGATCGCGATACGCCTTGAACACGCGAACCAGGTCGCCCTCACCGTGGCCGGCGCGGCACTCGCACAGATCGAACAGGCCGGTCACCTGCCATCGGCCGTCGCGCTTCTCCACGACCGCGTTGCTCAACGAGTAGTCGTTCTGCACCAGGCAAGGCTGCCAGTCGCCGTCAAAGGCTCCCCGGCTCTCGTCGAGGATTCGCTCAACCCATCGCTCATCCTCGGCGGCAACGCTACCGAGCCGCCGGCAATGGTCGAGCTTCTTCCGCACGTCGCCAGCAAGCCACGACCAGTAGCTCTCTGGATAGGGCCTGATAGCGTCAAGCGCCAGGTCGTACTCGCCGGCTGCTGGGAATGTCGCCGCCTGGAGCCGTGCGAGGTTCTCGCCCATGGCTCGCGCCACGCCCAGGTCGTCCTCCGGTGGGCGTTCCTCTGCCGCAGGTACCCCGGGGAGCCGGGGCATGATCGTGTAGCTCCAACCGAACAACTGCTGCGATGGCTCGTACAGGTAAGGCCAGGGACCCGGCACGTCAGTGTGCTCGTGGATCACGCGGGCAAAGAACCGCTCGCCGGAAAACTGCCAGTCCCAGTGCGGACAGCCGCGGAGGACGAACTCGCCGCGGGTGCTAGTGACGAACACGTTCTGACCGAAGAGGCCGCCCTTGGTGGATTCGGCCTTGACGAACTCACCCAAGTCGGAGCGAGCCAGTGCCCTCCCCAATT
>Ga0209777_10007107_pt1 | contig 12498 bp, 8 predicted proteins | sample FrelakmetHBP12HB_FD_187147 | JGI IMG/M metagenome (GOLD analysis project Ga0209777, IMG submission 187147) | Freshwater lake sediment microbial communities from the University of Notre Dame, USA, for methane emissions studies -HBP12 HB (SPAdes)... | ecosystem: Environmental > Aquatic >... | reverse complement strand
TCGGCGGCTGGAATCCGTTCTACTCGGTGCTGGGGGCGCTGCTCTTCGGCGCGATGACTTCATTGAGCTATGTCGCTCAGGTTCAGGGATGGGGGGTCCCGACTGCCTTGCTGTCGATGGCACCATATGCGATGACGATCCTGCTGATGATCATTCCCTATCTGCGACGGGGTTCCCAGGCGAGGAGGCTAGGCACCGGCCCGGCTGCCTTGGGCCTGCCGTTCTATCATGAAGAGGGCTAGCGGCTAAAAGTGGAATACCCAGCTATCGAGGCAAGATCGACCTAACCTTGGACATAGGGAGCACACCTGCCAGTGTTTTGGAGGAGTCAAATGGAGACTATCTATGGGAACACCCGAGTTTCTGACGAGCTTGCAGTCCGATTGCTGGCCATGCCTAAGGCTGAGCTCCATGTCCACCTGGAGGGCGCAACCAATGCAGCGACCATCTGGGAGTTGGCCCGCCGCAATGAGGTAACCCTCCCGGCGTCGACCCAGGAGGAATGGGCGTCAATGTACGAATTCCGCGATTTTGACCATTTCATTGAAATCTATATCCGTGCCATGGAGTGCATCAAGACGCCCGAGGACTTGGCCTACATGACGGAGCAGTTCCTGAAAGGGCAGGCGCAGCATCATGTTAGGTACTGTGAGGCCTTTATTAGCGTCTCGCTCCTGCCAGAAAACCTGGTAGGGGACGAGGCGATCGCCGCCCTGATCGAAGCAGCCAAGAGGGGCAAAGACACCTACGGAATCGAGCTCCATTTCATTCCCGATATCGCCCGGCATCTCCCCGAAACGAGGCATCGAGTCCTTGACTATGCCCTGCGGGGCAAGGAATCGGGCATCTTTGTCGGACTGTGCATTGGTAGCACTGAGCACGGCTTTCCACCTGAGCTGTTTGCCGACGTCTATGCCGAAGCCCGCCGCCAGGGTCTGCATGTCGTTGCACACGCGGGCGAAACCGTCGGGCCCGAGAGCGTCTGGGGCGCCATTAACAGCCTGCATGTGGAACGGATCGGCCATGGTATTCGCTCGCTTGAAGACCCGAAGCTAGTTGACTACCTACGCCAGAGCCAAATCCCGCTCGAAGTCTCCCCTCACAGCAACTACCGCCTCAAGATCGTCCCCACCGATCAGCCGCATCCGATACGTGCACTCTATGACCAGGGCGTCTACGTGACAGTCAATTCGGATGACCCGGCCATGTTTTCGAGTGACCTGACGAGCGAGTACGTCCTGTTGGCAAGACAAGGCTTTAACTGGGATGAGCTGTGGCAGCTGAATCTCAACACACTCAATGCCAGCTTTCTACCGGAAGAAGCCAAGGCCGCCTATCGAAGTGAGTGGAAGGTGTTTGCGGCCTAGCCGCCCATTCCCGTGCTTCATCAAGGCAAAGAACCGGTGAACTCAACTGACCAATACCGCGGACATTGTCAGAGGCGTGCCAAGGCCGGCTTGGCCTTCGCCGCGCAGAAGGAACACCATCATGCTTCGCGCCCATTTCACGTAGGTCTAAGCCACGTAGTCATAGCTGATTAGGCTGTCTGTGACTTATTGGGCGAGCGGTCGTGGTAAAAACCGCTTGATTCGGCGTTATCCGGCTCGCAATGCAAGCGGATATCAGAATGCCGGCTCGCTGTCACAGGGGCACGACAGATGTCTATGTAGTCCTGGCCGGCTCAGCCGGCGTCCGGACTAGTGAGGCGACGCTGTGATTCAGGTCCAGAGAGATTGGCCTGCCCCCATTCTTTGTGCCCGGTTCTATGGTAGACAGGATGTCAATGCAGGGGAGAGGGCCCAGAGTGTCGTGGGAGTGCACCCCTGGGATAGGGGCAGGCCGGAGCCGGCCACGACGTACTTGTTTAGCATCTAAAAATCGAAATGTGTACAGAGGCGCAAAGGAGTTGATCTATGGCCTATATACAGTGGTAAGACTTCTATATAATCCCATATTTGGGGGGTAAACTGTCTCTTGAATCACTATTTTCTACTACGTATTCCCCCATCTGCACCACAATTGCACTCGAAACTCGAAAGGCGACTCTGAGATTCTCCTCTTTATTTAGAAACGTGAGATTTAATCTAGCTCACTAAATAAAGTATTTATTCATTTGTTCAATTCACCTGCATAATCCTCTGATATAAGCTTATCATTTTGGCGTTTTTTTCTGTTGGGCAGTTTTTTCTGTCCCAGCTCTGATTTTTGCCTTTAAAGCAACCATGGAAATCCCAGATTTTGTAGGTAGATTTCTTTTTACCATATCTGCGATTTCTTTTGCACCACCATGTCCGCTAAAGCCTTTGAAGTCACCATTATTCTCCCAATTCCAGTCTCTTCCTGATTTTAATTGTTGTAGCATATAACTTATTTCGATTTTTCCTTCAGCTAAACACCGATCAATTATTGCTCCACCTAAATAGCAGGTTGCCCAAAGACCAGCACCGCGAAGTAGCAAATATTTCTTTGGTTCATCCCAAGCTTTTGGCTGCCACGCTTTAACTGCGAGGAAATAATTCTTAATAATAGAATACTCAATATCAAGGTCGTTTTCAGCAATGGTTGATAAGTCTTTTGAGCTTGATCTCAAAATAGTAACCCCTGATTTAAGAGCTCGTAAAGGAACATCTCGTGGAGGCGTTTTATTACCACTCTTTGATATTCTATTGTAAAAAGGACTTTCGAAATCTATATCAAGTTTTTGAGCAATATATAGCGAAGGATCAGTTCTTTTTAAAAGTTCTTCTGGGGTAAGTCTTACACTGATAAAATCTAAATGACTGGTTGGCATTCTTTCTAAGTTATTATTAATATCCCGGAAAAGTTCGATTTCCTGGTCTCGTGATAATCCCATTAATAAACAAAAGGATGCATTTTTATCAATTGGAGGATACTTTTCGGTTTTTCCATCTGCAAAGTGCAGCCTATGGTTACCATCTACTCTGGAAATTGCGATGTTCCCGCCAGCAGACACTTTTTCAATGTGATCTAAATCGGTATGTAAATAACCTGCGCCTAGATTGTTATCCACCATATCAAACTTAAGAGCCTTTGGATCTCGAACACAAAGAATTACCTCAGGCCAAAATCCAAGAGGTTGATCTTTTACATAGTTATATGCGCTTCTAGCATGATTGATTTTTAAATCTCTCTGGGTACCTTTAGGATTTGCAACTTCGTCAAAGATATCCGCTTTTGATATTTTAGCAATATCAGACAATAAACCCGTACCGCGATAAGTTGGAATTCCTAGAATATCGCTTTTTAATACAGGAAAGGTTATTATTTTTGTCATATATTACTGCTCCTACATGATTGGTTTTTTCCCGAAAGCTAGGTCTAATAAGTGAGAAGTCCAAGGATCATCCGGATAATGCTGTTGAAAGTTCAGGCGATATAAAATACATTGTTTTGCAAAACAAACAAGATTTGGCCAGTTCTCGAGGCACTTTTCTATATTTTTTAATTCACTTTTTTCGCTTGATCCATGAACCAAACAGCTTCTCGCACTGTACAAATCATTTAACTGGATAAAAACCTCACGCCGATTAGCAAGTTCAGAATCGATAATTAGAGAGAGATAAAAAGCAAATCTAAAAGCTAATTCAGTTTTTCCAGGTAATAAACTTTCTAATGATATCGTAAGATCAATAAGTCTATCTTCCCGATTTGATTTTAATAAAGCCGAGCAATATCGTCGCATTGCAACCCGTAGCTGTATATCGGTTTTAATTAATTGTCTGGAGATTTCTATTAAACCTTTTATTTCTTCTTTATTCACACTTTTCATTACAAGATATTCTTTAGGCTTTATGGAAAGATAATCTCCACCAAAATCAAAATCATAAAAGTCATTTACAATTGGTCTCATATCAACGTTTACAATTACACCGTATGGAATAGCCATGGTTTCTTTATGTCCCACGATATTAAAAACAGTTTGTAAACAAAGAGCTCCCAATCTTGTTTCCTCCTCTATTAGCTCTTTGTCCTTTTTAAATTCTCCCTTTAAATTGATATCCGGAATATCGATATAAAATGCGTCATTTCCAATATCAAATCTTTGCATATCTGTAGATGAATATTCGGTTATGAGTCGTTTATCCGCCTCGGATAATTGTTTTAAAACCAGATCTGAACCTAATCTCCATGGCAGAGAAGGTTTTAAAGACACCTTTTCATTGATAATTGGCAATATCGCGAGGTAAGGCATGATATTGTGAGAATCCCATCCCAGTGTTTATATTAAGATTTCTGAAATGATTATAATCGGGTTCAGCGGAGAGCGCACATGTTTACTTCTCATGTCCTCCTTACATTATCCTTCATGAAAGGATTTTTTCTCCGCAGCTGTTATACCACGAAACGTCAGTCCGGATTTTCTTGTTGGTTTTACTGATTGAAAAATTTTTACTAGTCATAGAAGCAAAAGGAGTAAGTCTATAGTCCTATAGGGGAAAAAGTCTCTGCATTTTTTGGGTGGTAATTCTGTCATCTGTATCAATGTTGTTAACCGCTTAATACCCCATTCGGAACACAACTGCACCCTAAACTTGAATGGCGACTCCTATATTCTCTCAATTATTGAACTCTCTCCCTGAATGTGGTAAAGTGGGTTATCGTCCCCCTGCGCCACTGACTTAGTTGCTAGCTGCAAAGCGGTCAGTGCACGAGGTCTAATATAACAACTGGTACATACTTTGGGAGCTGGTCGAGTACAGGTTGTATAATTGACGGTAGACTGAATAAATTTTCAAAGCATAAAAATATAGGTTTTCTTTTCTATCATTTTCGGATAATTATGGATTATGATTTTCCATTATTTCTGAAATGAGATACATATAGATGGTAATAAAGGATGGGAAATTAGGTCTTCGTAACATAATTGATTCTTAAACCATCAACATGAATTTAATTCTAGGGACTGAAGTCATTGCGAGAGGTTTGCGCTGGGAAGTAATTGATATCCAGCTGCAAGGCAATCAAACGCGCATGTGCTGTCCACGTTCAGTCATAAGTCATATCCCAAAACTCCGTCGCTGTGCCCGGCAAAATTTGACGAAATGTCCGCGCTGGGGTTAGAGTCATTCGTCCATAAGTATGATCCGTATTGGGATGTGCTCCTGGCCGAGTCCCTGCCAAAGCCAGTCATCGAGTTTCCGAAGTTGGAAGGGATGAAGGTAGGAGAGGAATAGGTGTATTATGGCGCGAAAGATATATTCGGGAATCCTCTCCAGACAGATTTATTTGGGAAATTGATTAGTGGGAAGAAAAGAAAAAGCAAGAGGTAACAAAAGAAGGAGAACAAAACAATGATAAACGAATGGCAACTTTCCAACTTTAAATCCATACGGGAAATTCCTCACCTCAGATTTGCGCCGCTAACAGTGATTTGCGGTCCAAATAGCTCCGGTAAGAGCACAATTATTCAATCCATTTTAATGATCGCACAGACCCTGGATTCCCCCAACATTCGCCGCCCACTTATTTTGAACGGTGAACTTGTTCGTCTTGGTTATCTTGATGATATTCTTCATCATGGTCTCAATTCAAATTCAATATCAATCCAATGCAAGCTGCAGTGGCAGCCCATATCCACACATCTCAAGAAAGATGCTCCATCCTCGGGAATTAGCCTTTCATTGCTATTTGAGAAGCCAGAAGGGTCGGACAAGCAAGCCTCGCGCGTGAATCTCGTCCGGTCAGTCTTACAGGTGGATGAACAGGAGATCAGGGTAGAGGTAGCAATTGAATACGACCTGCTCTTTGATATTGATAAGAATAACTTTGAAATATCACCAGAACTCAAGGAAGATATCCGGCTTGGTAAGTATAATTACAGCTACGAGATCCGTCCTTCCGATGAGCAGCGGGAATTGATACATCGGGATGCACAGTTCTTTAACAACCGTTGCTCAATTCGCCATTTCCTTCCTAATAACACTCTAGAATTGTACGACCAGGAGGCGGAACAGCTTAATAGTTTACTCGGGGAAATCAATAATGTGATTCATGCCTCATACGGAGAACCATCTGAACAACTTGTTGGTATTTCGATCAAAAGCCCGATGGGTCAACTATTGAAAGCGAATTTAATTAGCGCGATCAATGAAGCCAGTCGTGGGAGCACGGATAAAACGGAACAGGATCTAGCCTTTCTCAGAAATATGCTTGAAAATGCAAAATCGATGGGCGATTGGCTGTACGAAGCCCGGAAGCGATTAAGGTTTAATTCAATCGCAAAATCTCGTTTCCGAAGAGGATTGACATTATCTTCTTCAATGGGTCGCCGGGATACAAAGACACAATCAAAACGTGTCGGTGTGAAACAATCGCAGATCAACCTGGATATCATTAGAACATCTGATAAAATAGTTGATTTCTTTACCAATGGTATTAAATATCTCGGTCCATTACGTGATGATCCAAAGATGATCTTTTCATTGCCTCCGATCCCGGATATGAAAGATGTGGGTATGAAAGGGGAATATACTGCAGCGGTACTGGAACGTTTTGGGAAGGACATATTAGTGGAGTGCCCTCTTCCTCCGGAAAATGAAAGGTTCATTCAAAAGACACAACAGATGGCTTTGATCGATGCGGTTAATCTATGGCTCAAGCATATGAATTTGGTTAAAAATGTAATCACCACGGATTATGGAAAGATGGGAGTCGGCCTTACGGTCCAAGCAAATGAAGGAGATATGGAGTTTGATCTTACCAATGTGGGTGTCGGGGTCAGCCAGGTGTTACCCATGCTCACTATGTGTTTGTTGACCCCAGTTGACGGTACCGTATTGATCGAACAACCCGAATTGCATTTACACCCCAAGGTTCAGGGCATTCTGGGGGATTTCTTCTTGGGAATTGCCACCAGGGGTACGCAGTGCATTTTAGAGACCCATAGCGATCGGTTGATAAACCGTATTCGCCGGCGTATCGCTGAAGATTTGGAAGATAAAATCTTTAAACTTACACGCATTTATATGGTGGAAATGGAAAATTCCGAGACAAAAATATTGCAGGTGGAACCGAATGAATATGGCGCGATCACACGTTGGCCAAAGGGTTTCTTTGACGAGGGCCCGGATGAATCAAGTAAAATAATTGCTGCTGCGACAAAAAAAAGGGATGCAAGAGTAAAGAAATAGGGGGATAAAATGACTGTTGTTGTAGATCCTTATCTGATCGCAATACCTTCTGGCAACGAGGTTTCAATTGACTCGGTTCGTCAGTATATTGGACGTTTGTTGAATTGGGATGAAACCTTTAGAACTAACCCAGAGTATGTGGTATCCAGCAGCGCCATGGCACAAATATATACATTGAATCTTCATCCTGATTACACCAATTTGCAAAGGTTGCTCAATGTATACGGAATCGATGAGATTTCAGCGCTCGATGTTGCCGAGGGGTGCAGAACGATTATTGAAAACTATCCACAGATGGAAGGAAAATTTGAAGGAGTAGATATCTGCTGTCAAGATGAGAAAAAGAAGATTATCCCCGATGAGATTCAGAAAAGAATGCCCCCCAAAGTTGCGGATGCATTTTGTTCAGCCTTGGTAATGACCAGCTATAAGATTGAAATACTGGGTGACGATGATTGGAGTCTGGCTACAGCCCCCGTGGAGGGCTATAATGAAATTACAGTTTCTGGTGCTGTAATCGACAATGAGAAAGTTGAGGCAGTAAAAAAGATTTGGCCTTTATTGGTAACGCCAGCCGACTTCAAAGAATTGATTTCTGTTCAGGTAAGGATTTTCGAGGTGTTTCAGGAAGATCCTTTGACTGCCTTGAAAATCTCATGGGAGAGGATAAAACAAACAGATCCCAGTATCCCTGAATTGGACAACTTTTCGGTAAAATTTAAGGATCAATTTATTCCCTCGATAATAAAAAACAGCTTGGGGTATATATTATTTGAGAAGGACATTCAAAGGGTATTTGATGGAATAACAAATGCCATTTCGAACAGGTGGAGATACCCAGGTGATAAGCACCATCCATTGCGAGAAGTAATACAACTACGGTCGAGTCATCAACAAATACGCAGGAAAGGAACCCTGGTTGATCGTGCCAGGAGAATAGAAGTCAGCGCAGGTACAAACCCTTTGCATGTCCACTACTGGAAATGTAATGATGGTTCATATGAAATATCCAATCTCACGTGCGAGCATGATGATCCGACTATATATATGTGACTTGCCCCCTAAAAACTATTCCAATTCATATGTTAGGATCAGGAAAAGGAGGCAGGTCAGATAGCGGTAGTTACTTATTGAGGCCATGTAAGCGGACAAGATGATTGTTTGCTGTTTTATGGTAAGTCTTACAATAATTTACCGTACAAAAATATTTATTCAAATAGCATACAGAAAATCTACCACGTTTTATATTACGATTCATTTTATGTATGAGATTGCCCACATAAGCTAAACAAGAGGGGCCTGTATGTATAAATACGAGGAAGTTGAAAAACTCAGATTTAAAAATAAGGAAATAGATGTTATTTTAGGCGACATCATATCCCAAAAAGTTGATGTAATTGTCAATTCCGATGATAGCAATATTAGCATGGGTGGCAGCGTGTCTTTGCACTCTCTATGCTTCGCAATGGCACGGAGATATTCACCCTGGAAAAATTGATGGGACACGAAGGGATCAGTGTCTTTCAGCGTTATCTCAAGCAAACCAACCTTGATACTGAAGAAACTCACTGGCGATCTGGTCAGGTTGATAATGTAGGTCTTTAATTCTTATTTGAAAGGGAAATATGTATCACCATTATATTTCTTCCGAATTATTAGTTATATGTGATTGAATAAGTTCTAATACGTCTTCCCTTTTCCATAATCTGTACTCTTGTCTTCGTTCAGCTCTTGGTAATACCCACCGCTCTAATGCTGCTCGTGTAATATCACTCACAGATGGTCGTGTTATAGTTACCCTTTTCACCTCCCCCCGAAGGAATTTCTTGAAATTGTTCGCCAGGGGCATGGCATAGATTTCACGCATAATACCGTGTCGTAATAAATCTTCATCAAGACCCACCCTTTTTAATCCTACTCGTATGACGCGCCACCTCCAATTAGGTCCTTGCCCAAATTTATGATTGGACGCATACGGGTGTTTTTCTAGTTCGAGTAGGCTACGGATCCTTTCAAAGATACTGTTGGATAGGTGAAAGTGGCCGTAACCTTCTGTTTCACCGATCTTTATCAGTTCAACCAGAGGCGGATCATTCTCTTCAGATAATTCTGAATACAATTTGAGCCTGTTGTAGATAGATGAATGACCAAGTGCAGATGTGATTGTTACAAGCATGAGCCGCGCCGATTTTTCTTCCCCGCTGATAATACCTTTTGATTTCCCATAGCGCGCTGAAAATGTCTTGTTCACTTCTTTTGATCCGATGAGTGAGGCAATCAATTTTCCACTCAAGAGTTGGGAATAGGGTGGAACTGCTCCAACAACATATGCATCCATGACATTCACTAGGCGAGATCGTCGATCATTGACATCCCACCCAATCCATTTATCCCGCGCTTGAAGGTTGAAAACCGGATCTCCCAAAGCGAATATTCCAATCAGCTTTCCATTATTGCGATCTCGAACTAGAAATCGCATTCGACGTCCATAACCTTGCGAGACAGGAACAGACCAAAGTAAAGTTGCAAACCTAAAAAGATAACCTGTAATTTCATCGCTACCAACAAGAATTAGTTCAGGATCGATGTTTTTAGGATCTACTTCATTACCATTGGCAAAGTTTTCAAGAAGTTTTCCCCAATACGGCGCCAGAGTTTTATATTGGAGCTGGAAAATATCGGCCCGCTGATAGGCATGACTGGCGCGTATGGACGCCTTTGAGAGGGTTTCATATCTCCCGTCTTTCAAAGCTGGCAGTTGAAGGGATTCTAAATGATTGAGGATATCAGTCTTTAAATCATCGATAAATTGATCTGATACCTTATGATCAAGAACAATTCCCTCATTATCTAATTCGGTCTGCAAAAGAATTTCTGGCATGACGTTATAATACCTGCTTACGATCTGTCCAGCAATAGCCTCAACTTATCATAATATATATTTCTGACTGATTGATAATAGTTGCGATTGGTTGGAAAAGTTGGCCTTTGAGGGCGGTATCTAATACTCGAATCGGTTGGCCAGGGTGAACATTCACTAAATGCGGGAAGCGTTCCTGAGGGGAAATGATCTTAACCAGTGCATTGCGCCAATTTATTGTTAGGATCCAATAATGATTTTCAAGTTTGATGGTTTTTACTTCACCTTCAAAGCCAATAATCGCCTTATCCAAAGCGCGTAATTGATTATTTTCGCTATTTTGCCAAGACCAGAAAGGACAGCACCAAGGGCGAAATTCACATACTTTACATACATCCCCAGGTGAGGCAAGGTCTGTCGGTTTCCTCCTTTTTTCAATACCTTCTACCAGGGCAATAGATTCAGTTACAACCATCTGACAAATACTTTCGTCCACTGGTACATTATGAAAAGAACCAAGCATCGGGTAAAAGACATATGCTTCACTTGGCCATTCATCTCTGGTTTCATGCCATAAATAGGCATAAAGTTGGAGCTGCCGAGAATATCGCTCTGGAAGGTCATCCCGAAAAGCGGACTTGTAATCTACCAAACGGGTTCCGTTTTTTGTTATTTCTGCTCGATCAATTCGCCCATGAAATAGGTTGTTTTTAGATTGCACCTCTACTTCTACTTCTACAAGTGATTTAGAACCCGAAGCTTGAGACGTGGAATGATTGCTTGTATCCTTTTGAGTTGTTGACTGCCGATGGTTGGCAGTGGCAATTCTTAATCCTAGCGGCTGGGTCCGGATGGCTTCTGCGATGACCGCTTCCAGGGCGTGGTTAGTTCTTTCATAATCCCATACAAGACTTTTTTCTCGTGGGCGGGATGCAGCCTGGTTTTGTTGCTCGTGGAGTTCCGCTTGGAATCGGCGACGGGTTTCCGCTGCTAGCTGCTCAGTTGTTTCAGCTAAAACAGGTTGCTGGTTTAGCGATTGTATAGTCCTGTGCAGAATTGTCCCGATCCTAGCCGCGCTCCCCATCCGTCTTTCATAATTCGGCGAGATTTCAAAAAAGCTCCTAAGCATGCATGACCGCATCACCTCGATTGTCGTAGGTCCATAAGGTGGCTTTGGCCTCACCATTGGAGGCCAAGACTTCCTTTCATCCAAAATGTAATTGAATGTCATGACTTAATTTATTAGATTGTTGAGTACCCAGAACGGGCGGCGCTCCAGGTCGAATGAGTTATGTACGGCAATTCGGATTCCGGATTGCGCCAGGATGGCTTGGGTTTGTTCGGAGGTGGGACGGGCTTGTAGTGGGTGAATAACCCATACCCCTAGCTTTTGGCCAGCCCGGTCTTGGAGAACCAGCGGGATAAATTGGTTATTTATTTTTACTGGATCAAGAATGGAATAGGTTGCCCGCGCGTATTCAGTCAACCCTCCGCAATAGAAGCTCGCTTGTTCCTCAGTAATAGTTGGCAAGCTGCTTTTTAGTAAATATCGCAGCACGGATGAGCCTAGATTGCGATCTAGGATCGGGTGTATGAATTGATTGCGATAATCGAACATACATCGGTAGCAGGCACCTTGGCAGTCTGGATTCTCGCACTTTGAGCCAAGATCTAGAGCGCGTTCCAAGATGACTTGGATGTTCTGATCAATCCCACGGGCATATCCTGCCCCTCCAGGGACGTCATCATATAAATAAACCTCCCCATGAACTCGATCTTTTGCCCTTTTCAATGCGCGTACTCCCACCTTGATTTCATCAGGGTCCACCTGTAAGAATAAAGCTGCTGCATTGGCAACCAGTTGACCAAAAGAAGTCCAAACAGACTTCCCTGCAGGAGTAAAAAAGGAAGCATCTAGGGAAGGGAGCAGATCCACTCCTAAAAGGATCACTTCCGAATGGAATTCATACCCTAGAAGCGCCATATTCTGAAAATCAAACTTGTTGGGGCAAGGTGTTCCTGCCCTAGGTCCCTTCAGTCTTCCAAAGTGAGGCGGAATATCTGCCGGGTATGTATGTGTCTGGGGGTCCTCAGGATCCAAAGCACGACCGCAGGTTGGACAGATCATGAACCCGGGATGTTGAGGGTTTGTACCCCGGTTGCAGCTAAATAAGTTTCCTACCCTAGAATAAGTAAATAACTTTGGGGCGAAGGGTGCTCTCGATTTACCGGATGCGAATGATGTTTGTCCAACGAGCAGGCGTGCTGGTGCAACATATCCACCTCGATCCGTGCCTTCACCATGGTATTCTTCAGCACCCGCATGTTCGAGAGCGCTGTCGACTGTAAAACCGGCTGGTCGTATGTAGGGCAAGATATCGATAAAAGGACTGCCACACTCCTCACAAAACTCTGGAACTGCACCTCCAGCCGGAAGTAGATTTATGGATTGGCAGTCCTTGCATTCAACCAAATTTTTTTGTGGAT
>Ga0209777_10007106_pt1 | contig 12499 bp, 13 predicted proteins | sample FrelakmetHBP12HB_FD_187147 | JGI IMG/M metagenome (GOLD analysis project Ga0209777, IMG submission 187147) | Freshwater lake sediment microbial communities from the University of Notre Dame, USA, for methane emissions studies -HBP12 HB (SPAdes)... | ecosystem: Environmental > Aquatic >... | reverse complement strand
GAGTGGGCCGGGGACCTGAAGTATCCGGAAGCAGTCCGGCTTGCCGGGTTGGTCTCGCCCGCCGATGTGCCATCCCACCTGCGCGCCGCAGGACTCGTGCTGATCCCAAGCCTGGAGGAGGGGTGCCCAAATCTCGCGTTCGAGGCTCTGGCCTGCGGGAAACCCGTCCTGTCCAGCGACATCGGTCCCCTGAAGGAGGTAGTCGCCCACGGCGAATGCGGGCTGAACCTCCCGGCGGGTAATGCCCGCGCGCTCACGGAGACCATGGTGGAGTACTCGAAGCCTGAGTGCCGTGCAGCCGTTCGTGCCATGGGGATAGCCGCCCGCGAGAGGGCCGAGCGCTTCTTTGATTCCAAAGAGTATGCGCGGAAGCTCGTCGAGTTCTACGAGGAACTGGCCGCCGCAGGAAAGGAACCGGAACGGTGAAACCCCAGCTTCTGGAGCGGATCTGCTGCCCGAAGTGCCATGGCGAGTTGAACCCGGCCGCTTTCGTCCGGAACCCTGATAGAGACATGCAGGACGGGATTCTCATCTGCCGGCCCTGTTCCTTGCGCTTCCCGGTGGCGAACGGTGTACCCGTGCTCCTGCTTTTTCGGACAGGCTTTCACAAGGAGTTTGAGAAGCGCTTCCGAAGCCAGCTCGCCGAGCACTCTTCCACAGAGTGGCCCTCCGAGCCCCCGGGGCCCGGGGAGTCCGCCGTGCAGGACACGTTCACGGAGGAGTGGGCGCCCATCACCGAGGAGGACGACCTCACCTTTACATACACCATGGAGGACCTTATCAACCTGAACAGGTCCGTATGGCTGAAGTGGATTCCGAAGCGGGGAGCCGAGATCCGGTCGGCCCTAGTCGTGGGGTGCGGAGCAGGCAAGGAGGTCCTCGTCCTTTCGAAGGTCTTAGGGGCCTCCGAGATCGTCGGCATCGACATCAACCTGGCCGTCTTGCACAGCGGGCCTGAGTTTCTCAAGGAGTCGAGGATCCATGTCGTCGTATGCTCTCTCTTCCACCCGCCGTTCCGCGAGGCCTCCTTTGACCTTGTGTACAGCCAGGGGGTGATCCATCACAACGTCTCCACGCGGGATGCCTTCACATCCATCTCCCGCTTCGTCCGCCCGGAGGGGTTTCTCTTCGTCTGGGTTTACGGCCTCGACGACCACTTGGCCTGTAGGGGGTTCACGGGCTTCGTGGCTCGCGCTACCTGGTGGGCCGAGCAGATCCTGAGGCCAGTCGTCAGCCGGTGCCCGAGCCTGCTCCGCAAGCCGTTTTTTTTGGTTCTGGGGCTCCTCCTTCACCCGCTGGTCCTGATCCGTGTCCGGCACCGGAAAATCTGGAGATTGAAAAACACAATCCACGGCTGCAAAGACTGGCTCTCCCCCCGCTATGCCCACGAGCACAGTTTCAATGAAGTCATCGAGTGGTACGAGCGCGAGGGCTACGAGATCATTGACGTTCAGTCGCCGGCGGCTTACCGGGACCTCTTCCAGAAGAGGCTCTGGGGCGTGGGGATGACGGGAAGGCGGACGGCAGGGGACGGCGGGGTCCCCAGCGGCGCCAGCCAGCCTTCGAAGGCCAGCGGGGATGGCGAATGAAACTCATCTGGGTGGCGGGTGCCCGGCCCAACTTCATGAAAATTGCCGCCATCTGGCGGGCGATGCTCCGGCACAACGAGAACCTCGGCCCCGGAGATGTGCCTTTCAAGCCCATCCTCGTACACACCGGCCAGCACTATGATGCCAACATGTCCGAGGTATTTTTCAAAGACCTGTCTCTCCCAGCTCCCCACTACTACCTTGGCATCGGGGGTGGGACACACGGCGAGCAAACGGCCCGTATCCTCATCGAGTTCGAGAAAATCTTGGCCAGCGAAATGCCCCAAATGGTGGGGGTGGTTGGGGACGTGAACTCGTCCTGCGCATGCGCGCTCGCCGCCGCAAAAAGTTACGTTCTCCCCGGCGGCTACGCCCCTCTCCTCGTCCACGTGGAGGCGGGCATCAGGTCCGGCGACAGGCGGATCCCGGAGGAGGTGAACCGAATTGTCGTGGATGCTCTCTCGGATGTGTTCTTCACCCCCGAAGAGGCCGGCGATGGGCACCTCCTATCCGAGGGGAAGGCGCCGGAGGCCATCCATCAGGTAGGGAACGTGATGGTAGACTCGGTCTTGGATGCCCTCGAGAGGGGCCCCAACGACGTACCGCTCCGTGATCGGGGTCTCCTGGACGCAACCGGGGCACCGAGGGCCTTCGGACTGGTCACCCTCCACCGCCCGAGCAATGTGGACGACCGCGACATGCTGACGAGGGTCATCGCCGCCCTCCAGTCCATCGCGGAGGACCTGCCGATGGTGTTCCCCGTACACCCGAGGACGCGAACGCGCATGGAAGAACTGGGGCTTCATGCGCAGGGTGCGGATTGCCCCGGCGGTCCGTCCGCTCAGAGCGGGCTGATGCTCCTCCCTCCCCTCGGGTACAGCGACTTTCTGGCCTTGCAGGCCAAAGCCACCTTCGTCATCACCGATTCGGGAGGTGTCCAGGCGGAGACTACAGCCCTCGGTGTCCCCTGCCTCACCCTTCGCGAGAATACCGAGTGGCCGGTCACGGTGACCATGGGATCGAACACGCTCGTCGGTCAGGACCCAGACCGCCTCGTCCGGGAAGCCCGGATGATCCTCTCGGGCCGAAAGAAGGCGGGAGGTCTTCCACCCTTGTGGGACGGCCGCTCTGCGGAACGCATCGTGGCCGTCCTGGCCAAGATCGGCGAAGGTCGCGCGTGACCACCCTCCAGGGCCTGCGCATCGCTCACGCGACGACCGGACACGCGCCTGACGACGATCGGATATTCTACAAGGAAGCCCGATCCCTCGCCCGCGCCGGCGCGGATGTCATACTCATCTACCCCGCCGGAAGAAAGCCGCCAGCGGACGCGGCGGGCGTGATGCTCCTCCCCTACAATGGGGGTGGCAGCCTCCGCAGGCGCTTGCTGACGGTGGGGAAGTTCGAGTCCGCGCTGCGCTCCCGCCCTTTTGACCTCATCCACTGCCATGAACCGGATGGACTGGTGGCCGCCCTTCGGGTTAAGAGGAACGGGGGGGCTAGGGTGATTTACGATAGCCACGAACTGTGGCCCGGGGTGGCGGCGCAAAGATTCCCTCCTCCCTGTCGGCGCGGGGTCATGTGGGCCTTCGGCGGAGTTGAGCGAAGGTACGTATCCCGGTGCGATGCCGCCATCGGTGCGACCTGGGCCATCACGGACTATCTTTCCGGCATTCTGGGGCCAGATCGGACAGAGACCATCCTGAACGTGCCCGTAGCCGGGGTTTTTGGGGAGGGTCCGCCTAGGGAATGGGGTGAAGAGACGATTCTCTGTCACGAAGGCCACCTCTCCTTCGCCCGCGGACTCAAGACCATGGCAGAGGCAGTGTGTCTGGTAGCCAAAAAGCACCGGGTGATCTTCAAAATCGTCGGGGACGTGTTCGGTGAGGAACGGGCTTGGCTCGACGGATTTGTCACCAGGCACGGGCTGGGCGAAGTCATTATCCGAACCGGCTGGCTGCCCTACGAGCAGGTCGGAAAGGCTCTTGGGGTCTGCCACATCGGGCTCTTGGCGTTCTATGAGGTCCCCAATTCCGTCATCTCGGCTCCGAACAAAATCTTCAACTACCTGATGTACGGCATCCCCTTCGTGGGCCCCACGTTCATCCTCAGCCTCCAGACGATGGCGGAGCGGGAGGGCCTTTGCACCCTCGCCGATCCGCAATCGCCAGTGTCCTATGCAGACGCGATCTGCCGCCTGATTGAGGACCGGCAGGAGACCGCGGCGATGGCGGCGCGCGCCCTGAAGGCCTCCCGCACGAGGTACCGCTGGGAGCACATGGAGCCGAAGCTCTTCGCGCTGTACGAAAGAGTCCTTGGCATGAAAAGCACGGTTTGAGCATGGATCGTGGTCATCGGAAAACACTCTTCAGGTGTCACCCTGAGGGCACTTTCGAAGAGGGTCCCCGGAAGGGTCTCAAGCCCCGGCCGGGCAGGTGCTCCGTTGAGCTCCTTGATGGGATTCTCCGCTTTTGGCTCTGGAGCTTGAGGAGGAACGCCACTGTATTGGCGAACCGTTTTCACAGGCCACTCGTGACAACTCTATAAGCTGACTTATGGCGAAGAGATCCCTGACCGCAACGGCCATCGCGCCTGACGACGCTGGGGACTACGATAGTCTGGCCGAGCGGTACGGGTGCTTCTTTGACCGTGTGGCGTGGACTTCGCTCTGGGGCGATGCGCTCACGCGTGTCGGCATCTACGGCGCCGGCGGTCACCTCCGCGGCGGCTTCTGCGTAGCCGAGCGGAGGAAGTTCGGCCTCCGAATACTCCGGAACCCTCCGTACACGCCTCGAATCGGACCTTTCTTCGAATATCGCACCACCAATCCTGCGGCAAGAACCAGTGAACATCGGGACGTCCAGGAGGCGATGGCCGCCTTTTCTTCTAGCCGGGGGGCGGCCGTAGTGACGCTGGGCCTTTCGCTGGGGACGACCGACTGTCTCCCTTTCTACTGGCGCGGTTTCAAGGTAGTCCCGCGCTACACCTACAGGATCGGCCTCCGGCGAGAGGCCGGAGAGGTACTATCTGGAATGTCCGTAGACCGGCGCAACGACGTGACCAAGGCCGAGCACGACGGGATCGAAGTCACTGAAATGCGGGATGTGGAACACCTCAGATCGCTGGTCATGGACACCTACGCCAGGCAGCACAAGGCGTTTCCGGTAGACGAGATGGACCGGGTGCTCTCCGCGTTTCCTCCCGGAGCCAGCAGTTTCGGCTTCCTTGCCGCATCGGGTGGGCGCCCCATGGTGGCCGTGTACACCGTTCACGATAAGGAAACGGCCTTCTGCCTGTTGACCGGCTACTGCAGTTCGGGGGCCCATCGCGGCGCCGGTGCGCTGGCGATGGTCAAGACCATCCTCAAGGCCCAAGAAATGGGGCTGGCCACGTTCGACTTCGAGGGTTCTGTGATCCCGCCGATCGAGAAATACTACCGCGGCTTCGGAGGAACGTTGACACCTTACTTTAGCGTGAACAAGGCGTGGCTGCCCATCGAGATGCTGCTGAAGATTCGCTACAGGGAGAGGTTTTAGACAGCATTAGGATACAGCGAACCGATCCTTAGACTTGGAGATGACTCTCAATGGAACATATTTATTTCCTTCTTGTCGTACCCGCTCTGTTTTTTGCCATCGCGGTTTACAGAAGGCCATTTTTCGGAGTGCTGGTCACAATGGCGGTGACACCGTTGGAGATCTTTGTCAAACTCCCTTACGGTCTCTCGATGGGGCGCATGGTGGCGCTTCTTGCGTTCTTAGGGTGGCTCCATCAGTTACGCCGCCAGGGTGGTATCTTTCGTCGCATGAAAACGCTGAGGACTGCGAAATTGGTGATGCCCTTTGTGGCGGTGTGCTTTCTCGGCGTAACCTTCAGTACGGATTCAGAGGCGGTCAGCTTTTTTAGAGCGATCACCGTCGGATTACAGGTATTATTGAGCTTGCTGTTTGAAGATATGGTGAATACGCAGAAAAGGATTCACTTGCTTCTCGTCGTCGTAGCCATCTCTTCAACGCTGTACGCAATCCCGGCGGTGACTTCCTATCATGGCGTTAACGTCATTAATCCCGATATCGTGGATGTCGTACAAGAAAAGGGAGAGTTCCGATATGCCGGAATCGCGATGAACGCGAATGGTCTAGCTTTATCAGCCAATATGGGACTGTTCATTCTATTTATACTTATCGCAGAGTCGCGTTCGATTATGAAGTCAGTCCTGTTTTCTTGCTTCGCGGTAACTTCAATAATAGGACTTGTCCTGTCAGCCTCCCGAACCCATTTCGTCGGGCTCTTCGCCTTCCTCATAGCCATTATCCTCCTCAGCCTGCTGTACCCGGCGGGAGGACTGGGAGGACCGCTGAAAGTCGTAGCGGGCATGATTCTGTTTGGAGCAGCCTTGGCAACCGTATATCATGGTGCCCCCGAGCCGATGCAGCGGCGCCTTATCGTCGTGGGGGACAATGTAGATTTTAGGACGGAACGAAGAACGAGTTTTGCCAAGGATCAAATGCGAGATGCTATTGACATGCTGACCATAAAACCCCTTTTTGGAGTAGGTTTGGGGAATTTTCCTAAGTATGCTAAAAGAACCCCAAGCTATCTTGGTGCACATGACACAATATCCTCGGTCCTCGGAGAAACCGGCGCATTGGGCGCACTCGCTTTTTGCGCCATAGTCCTCATCGGAAGTGAATGGCTGCGCGCGGGGCTAGCCATCAGCAGGAAGACTGCGAATAGGGAGATGTACTACACATGTTTAGGATTGTTGGCTTCAATGATTGCCATGCTGGTTTCGGGTTTAGGCGGCTATGTGATGTACTTTAACAGACTGCTGTGGATGACAATCGGGATTTCGGCGGTCGTAAAGGGATGGACGAGCGAGCAGAAACGCTCGATGGCTGGAAAAGAGATAAATCCTAGCGGCAAAAGTCAAGCATTCAAACAACAAAAGCACGGCATCATGAGAAGGGAGCTCATTCGATAGTTAGGTTCTTCGATAGAAGCTCACCAAAGCACTTCCGGGATACTGGATAGCTATTCTAAAGACCGCGATCTTGAATGAAAGCCCCGCGCTGATGAAGCCTGTCCTGTACTTGTCTAGCGGCCTGATGAAAGAGCGGATGCTGTATGCATCTCAACTGCTTGTCGGCCGCATGGGTGGCGGGCGGCAGATCGATTGTTGTGTAGATAGTAAGAAAGATGAAGGCCTAGATCTGAACCAGACAGGATTCGTTCCTGCTTCAATGCTCGACGAAATATTCAGATGTGCGACGCTGCAGCGGGAAACGGAATCCGGCCTGCGGGACAGCCTGGGGAGGTTTCCCGAGCTCATCGTGCCCTGGGATATCTCCAAGCCATGGATAAGCCTGCTTGCAAGCGCCCTCCTAAAAAGAGACTCTCCGACGCTTGACGGTCGCGTACCAGAGAACGGCTGCTTCAGTGTCATTATCACTCACGACATCGATGAGGTGACTGGTCTGGAGCCTACGGCTTTGGTCAAAACACTTCTGCACACGATCGGCCTGCATGAGATGTGGCCGGAATTCAAGCTTGCGATGTCTGCCAAGAAGTGGATTGCAAATTTAGAGCGCCTGCTCCAAGTAGAAAAGGACAATAAAGTTGGTGCGTACTACTTCATGCTTTCGGGCCCGTATGGGCTGCGGCGCCATTCAAGTCGCTACGACGCGAGATGGGCGCAGTCCAAGAGAATTGCTCAAGCAATATCTTCGGCAGGGATGGCCGTCGGCCTCCATGGAAGTTATTACGCACGCGAGGAAGGAAGTTACGCAACGGAGAGGGCCCACCTTGAAGAAGCCATCGGCAAGCCAGTGAATTGCCACCGCAACCATTACTTGCGATTTGATGCGGTGAGGCTATGGGACGAACTGGAAGGGGCCGGAATTCAATATGACTTCAGTGTCGGCTTCAGTAGGCGGATGGGGTTCCGAGCTGGGATGGCAACCGTATACCAAGCCTATAGCATGACGGCGAGAAGGCCTTCGGCGGTGAAGGCCGTTCCATTGTTGTTTTCGGACGGCATCCTGCACCACGGAGATGTGAGGGGAGCTATCAAGAAGCTGCGTCTTGCACTAGGAGAGGTCAGTCGGTGCAGAGGATGCGTTTGCTTACTTTTCCACCCGGAAGCCTTCATGATAGACGATAAGATATATGCGGTCTTTGAGGAAGTTCTTCAAATCTGCAAAGATATGGGCGCCGACATGTCTGGAAATCTTCTCGCTGCCGAGCCACCGTAGGGTTTTTCAAGAGATTATGTAAGGATGCCGAAGAACTGTGTATTCTTCGAATGTCCAGATGGAGGAGGGCGGTGATATACGGAGTTGGCAGTCACTGTAAATGTGATTGCTTGAGGGCGTAGCGGGGATTTGTGATGGGATTTGTGATGGTGGCGTGTCAGCCCTGATATGAAAAGGGAAGCATCCCAATGAGAGTGCGTTCGATGGCGCGCAGCGCCGTGTATAAGGGCCTTTCGATCCCGCCCTTCAATCGAGGGCTGCGGCGTGCGATGAACTGCCTCCGCGGTGGTTATATCTTGTGTTTTCACTCTAAGTATAGATTATTCGAGCAGCAGGTTGACGCGCTTTCTCCCGACCGACTCGTACCGCTGTGCGAAATCGTGCAACGTATTAAGAATGGTAAGCCAACTGGAGGCCTGTTTGCGCTTACAGCTGATGACGGAGAGTGCGACAGCACGGAGGCGTTTGCAGCGGTATGCATACGGCGGGGGTGGCCGATGACCTTCTACCTTCTGACAAACTACATTAATACGGGTACCGCCTTATATTGTAAATTCCTAAATATGCAACTCAACCTTCCCCTCGCAAAGGTCAAGGCAGCAGGCGACGTTATAGATATCAGCACCAAAGCGAAACGTGCTAACTTTGAAAAGTGCCTTGTGAATCGGTTAGAAAGTTTCAGCGATTCGGAATTCCAACCTTGGCTTAACAGTTTCATTGACGCAATGGTGAACCAGAGCCTGATCGAACGCCAGGTCGTCGAACGCGTTCCGAATCCCATCTCTTGGGATCATGTTGAGGCGCTTGCAAAGCATCCGAACTTATCGTTCCAGAGCCACGGGGTTTTTCACCAGCCGGTGGCAGCGCTGTCACAGGAGGCGCTAGAGAGAGAGCTCTTGGATAGCAAGCGGGAAATCGAACAGCACACAAACCATCCCGTAACGGATTTCGCTTACCCTTATGGGTCAAAGCGGGCTGTAGGGAACGTGGACATAATGCATATCGCTCGTCATTACGAATCAGCGGTGACGTTCCAGCGCAGGCGCTTGAAGGGGGCGAATGCATACTTACTTCCTCGGTTCAGCGCAGATGGGGTGCGGCCGGGAAACCTCAAGGTCGTCACGATCGTCGGGCGCTAAGCGTTTCTGACTGATGAAATCAAAGGAAATGTGGAGGAGGTAGTGGCTAACCATGAAAAAGATGAGTATCGCATCTGCCCAGTGAACGAGGTTTCTGCCGATCAAGTCATTGACTTTCTAAAGACGTACTTTACCCGCCGAAACGACATCTACGAAAACAGATTTAGCTGGTGGTACGGCAATTTTCGGAATTATATACCATGCGTAGCTGTCGATCACGCAGGCACCGTCGTTGGCTTTGTGGGTGGATCGCCAATCTCTTTCCGTGACCACGGTAAGATCCTTAGGGCCGGAGCCCTCACTGACTTGTATGTGGATCCCTCAAGCCGCGGTCACAAGCTCGGCCAGCGATTGCTCCAAAGCATGCTAGACCAAGCCGACGTCTCTTTTGGGGGTAATACGACTCCAGTTTCGCGCGTAATTGAAGAGAGACTAGGCATCATGTACATCGACAATGCTGAAGGATATCTTGTCATTCTCGGACTTCGACAGGCGAGGGCTTTCGGCCGCAAGGGGGCGGCAATCAGCCCGATGTTAAAGCTGCTGAATCCAGTATATCGAATATGGATGAATGTCCGCAGCACTCCAGGGCTTCACGTTAGTCCGATCGCTGGGCAGCAGGGAGAAATATGCAAGCTCATCGATGATGATCCGGAATTTGGACTGTATCATGACGAAGCATGGGTTCATTGGCGATTCTTTGAAAACCCCTACAGCGAAAGACACTATATCGCGATGCACCGATCTGCGGCCGTCATTTTCCGAACGATGATGGACCAGAAACTGCGAAGACTACATGTTCTCTATTGCACTCCCGCGGCTGACGGGCAAGATCTTGATATCTTGTTCAGGCAGGTGCTTAGATGGGGCATAGAAAATCAGTTGGATTTGGTCTACGCGATGGCGGCCGTGGACACTCTAAAAATGCTGTATCGTAAGTATGCCTCAAAGAGCTTCCCAATTAACAGCGGCGTTATGTTTGCCGATGGGAGGCACATGGATAAAGCGATGGCTTCGCATGTTCTACAACTACAGCTCATGGATTCCGACTTCGATATGGCTTACTTCGACCAAGAGCAAATGGTTCCCTGCATACCAGCGTAAGTGGGAGGGCGGTTCGAGTCAAGCCACTGGCGCGGCGCTTCCCTGGGCTGACTCCTGTCCTACAAGGTGATGGTGAGACGTGTGCTAAAAGGCACTCGAGCGCATCTCACAAACCTAGCTTGTTGATATCCTGACGCTTAACACACCTAGCGGACGCCCAATTGGAGCGGATCACGTCACCTGTGGGCAAGAGGGTACTTAGCAGTGAGCATGGGCAACCTCACGGGCAACCTTACGGATGAAATGGTAGCGGCGTACATAGCCGAGCAAGAAGCTGAGCGGGTTCGCGGCGACAGCAGATTTGTAATCGGCGATCCCGCAAAGCTACCGCCTTCGAGGCAGTAGTTGTTTACTTGGTTGACCCTATGAATAGTGGCTGGTCATCTAATTTTAGTTATAGATATTATAGGAAGATGTTAGAAGCAATAAGGGCCAATTTCCAGATCCATTTACTTTCTGAGGCGCCACGAGTTCTTAAACGTCACCAAGAAAAACCGATTGTTCTATTACGCCATGATGTAGATCTTGATCTAGATATAGCATTGGCTATGGCAGAAATAGAGAGCGATCTCAAGATTTCATCATGCTACATGGTAATGAACAATTGCCCATTTTATAAGCTAGAAGATAACTCATCACGGTCAATCCTCTTACGGCTGAAACAATTGGGGCATGAGGTTGCATTACACTTTGATTATAATAATCGTAATGATAGACGTGGAGATATCAAGATTGATTTTGTAACAGCGGAAATTGAAAGTTCTGTCAAGCAGTTGGAGGCCATGATCTCGCAACCTGTACATTCGATTTCATTTCATCGCCCCTTGCAAGAATTCTTGAGAGGCCCCCTTCTTGTAGCTGAGAAAGTAAACGCCTATTCTGCAGAATTAATGGGTTGGTATTTGTCAGATTCAAAAGGACACTGGAGAGAAGGCGAACCGCTTCCAATGCTGGAGAATCCTCAGAAACCACTACTACAGTTATTAGTACATCCAATATGGTGGGGTGCTAAACATATGAGGGCAAGCGACAGGTTACAATCTTTTTTTGAATCTCGTACCCAAGGATTATCTAATGAGCGCATAGAAGAGTTCGACAATGCTCTTTCGTGCCATCTTGGTGTGCGTCGCAGCAGAATCGAGAACAAAAAAGGAGAATGAAATGGCAATAAAGGGCCAGTTTAACACTGATGCAAAGGCACTGAATAGAAGAATTTGTGCTCATGACAAGTATGGTACAAAAGACATCAACGAATGGATATTTAGAAATCTAGGTTTGGCAAGAAGTATGTCGATTCTTGACCTTGGATGTGGGACTGGCAAGCAAACGATTCCATTGGCAAAACTAGTTGGACACGAGGGAGCTGTTCTTTCGGTAGATATATCGCAAGAGGCGTTGAATGTTCTCTTGGAAGAGGCCACGAAGAAAGGGTTGAGCGAACAAGTAACCGCGTTATGCTGTAGCTTGGATGACGTTCATATCCATTTGCAAAATAGACGTTTTGATCGTGTATTGAGTTCATACTCCTTGTACTATGCTCAAGATCCCGGAAATTTGATCAAAACAATATGGGAAGTATTGAAACCCGGAGGACATTTTTTCTTTTGTGGCCCAGCAAGAGACAATAATGGTGAACTTAAGGCTTTCCATTATAGCTTAGAGGGAGTGCCAGTCCCGCCTGAAAATGGAGGATCTGTTTTTATGGAAGAAATAGGGCAGCGTCTCGTGCGTGAGGTTTTTCCTAAGGTAGAGGTTACGTTCTTTGAAAATCCCCTTCGGTTCACGTCCCCCGAAGCTTTGCATGCTTACTGGAGTTCATATAACCTGTACGAAGATAAATTAGATGACAGCTTTAAGGTTACTGCTTCAGAGCATTTTAACAAGAATGCAGTCTTTATAACCAAAAAGCGAGTGATTGGTATAAAGGCTGTAAAATAGCCAGCACGGGCTAGTTGCTGATTTTGGCGGATCTCAAAGACTGGCGAGGGCTTGTGGGCGAGGCTGTAGCGCCTATTTCAGAGTATGACACGTTCCGGAGCAACCGGATTCGCGAAGGTATGATCAGCCGGGAAGAAGGAGCGCGGCTCGCAACGATGGAAAAGCAACCGCGCTACTCCTCCATCAAGTGGTATACGGAGATCGTCAGTCTCGACTTCGCGTCGACGATAAAGGGAATCAACGGAGTTCCCAAACTCTATGGCTGAGCCGAGAATGAACGTCTGGTACCTTTCCGCCCACGACCAGCCCCGAGGTCAATCGTCGAGAACGTACGACTTCGCCAGGGAGCTGGTCAAGCGGGGGCACCGCGTCACGATGTTCACCAACAGCTACTGCCATTTTACCCACGAAGAGCGATTGGCCCCCCACGAGAAATGGCGCATTGACGAAGTCGACGGCATTCGGGTAGTCTGGC
>Ga0209777_10007105_pt1 | contig 12500 bp, 8 predicted proteins | sample FrelakmetHBP12HB_FD_187147 | JGI IMG/M metagenome (GOLD analysis project Ga0209777, IMG submission 187147) | Freshwater lake sediment microbial communities from the University of Notre Dame, USA, for methane emissions studies -HBP12 HB (SPAdes)... | ecosystem: Environmental > Aquatic >... | reverse complement strand
GTCGTTATGCCCCGCACGTGCGCCACCACCGACGTACCGTCCTCCAGCTCGGCCACCACTTTCAACTTGGTGTACCCGCCCCAGTCGTAGGAGTTGATGGTCACGCTGAACTCCGTCAGCCCTTCTTGTTTGGTTTCTGCCGATTGTCCTTTTTCATCCGCCACCTTGATCCAGGGGTTGTCCGCATCGATCTTCATGTCGTAGTCCTCGGTGGCCTGTGAATACGGCGGCCAGTTCAGGTCCACGCCTCGTTCACGCGAGGTCTCAAAGAGCGTGATCTTGTACTTGAGGACTTTCTTGGGCGGCTTAAGGCTGGGGTCGCCCTTGGTGTGGGCCACGATACCTACGTCCATGAAGTTTCCCAGCGTCTTTTCGTTCTCGCCAGCCTGAGGCACCCATTGCTCGTAGGCGGCGGGCGGGACGATCTCGACTTCCGTTCTTGCCTCACCGTCCTGCGTCAGGTCCCAGGAGATATGCCGGACGATGCCGCTGGTGGTCTGCACCGTTGAACCGTGAAGGGCGCGAGCATCCTTCTCGCATGGGACCTCGATGCGCAAGTCATCCCAATTGACCGCCTGATCGATGGTCTTCGTGGAGTCGGTGGGCGTACTGTTACAGACGCCCCAATAGTGCTCTGTGCCTCGGAGTGGAATGGGTTTCGTGAGAGGTCCGCTGTCGTCTCGCTGACCAATTCCGCCCGCCTCAAGCCAACAGTGCCCAGCATCGCTCCCACCTTGGCCCCGCAAAACTACCATTACGTATCCCGTGGTACTCCCATCGCCTTCCGTCTTGCGCTGGCTGAAGCATTCTTCATGGCGACCGGCTTCGAGGGTATCCTTGAAATACGAATTATCAATGCCACGAGCATGGATGCGCACATTGCCATTCCACGATAGGTTCTGGTCGTATGGCAGAGCTTCTACTTGATATTCCGTCACGACATGCTGTTCGGTGTTGCCCGTCGTTGTCCCGTTCCATCTCCTCTCATCCGTTGTGCTGTGGCTCTCGCGCTCAATGCGAATCGTGCCCGACCAGGTGATCTTGTCGAGGCCCGTGCCGTCCTTCGCATAGGCGGGAGAGCATCCCTGCCGCGCCGAAGCAAAGAAGAAGAGCACAAGGAGAAGGAGGTACTGCGTGGTCCGGCGTACAGCCCCATGCATCGCCATTGGAATCCCTCAAGCACTTCACTCCCGGGAAATCCCAACCGATGGATACATGACTGCGGATTGAATGGGCTTCCCGGGGGAACACCGACATGCTAGGCGCAGGTTGGCCGCGTTGCAACCGAATAGTCGCGCCGGTACACCCGCGTTCACGGGTCACCGCGCCTTGTGACTCCCATCACTTCTCGTATGTGCGCCCCTCAATCAGAATGGATTTTCCCCAAGTGAGGAGGGTTATGGCGAAGGGTGCCGTCCAGATTGTCGTTGAACGATGTAAAGCGTGCGGTTTCTGCGTGGAGTTCTGTCCCACGCACGTGCTCGCACTATCATCCGCATTCAATTCCCAGGGCTATCATCCACCGCATGCCGTGGCGCCGGACAAGTGCAGCGGCTGCGATCTTTGCGGCATGTTCTGCCCTGACTTCGCCATTCACGGCTACCGTAACGCGAAGCCGGCAAAGGACGCTGACGGCGCCGCCGAGCCCCCGGCAACCGGGTCAAAGGAGGAGACGGACAATGCACGCTGACCCCACCGGAGTCTTGACAGGCTCGCATTTCATGGACGGCGACCACGCCTGCTGCGAAGGCGCCCTCGCCGCCGGCGCACGCTTCGCCGCCGGTTATCCCATCACGCCCTCAACCGAGGTGGTGGAGCGCTTCTCTCAGCGCGCACCCAAGGTCGGCGGCACCTTCATCCAGATGGAGGACGAGCTCGCCGCATCCATCACCATCCTGGGCGCGGTGTGGGGCGGGGTGAAAGCGTTCACCGTCACCAGCGGTCCCGGCTTCTCCCTGATGATGGAGCACATCGGCTACGCCGTTATGACGGAGACGCCCTGCGTTTTCATCAACGTGCAGCGCGGCGGCCCGTCCACCGGCCTTCCCACTCTGCCCGGACAGGCGGACATGATGCAGGCGCGCTGGGGCTCGCATGGCGACTACGAGATCATCGCCCTCTGCCCCAACTCGCCGCAGGAGTGTTTCGAGCTGACCGTCAAAGCCTTCAACCTCTCCGAGAAGTACCGCTTGCCGGTCTTCGTCATGCTGGACGAGGTCGTCGGCCACATGACGGAGAAGGTGGTCATCCCCGCGGCCGACCAGATCGAAGTCGAGCCGCGGCACTTCACGACCAAGGACCCCGAGAGCTTCCGTCTCTTCCAGCCCTGCGGCGAAGAACAGACGCCTGAGATGGCACGCGCCGGCGACGGCTACCACCTGCACGTCACCGGGTTGACCCACGACGAGCGCGGCTATCCGAACATGACGCCGCCCATGCAGGACAAGCTGGTGAAGCGCCTGTGCACCAAGATTCGCGACAACGTCTCCAAGATCACCATCACGGACCAGCATGAGGTGGAAGGCGCCGACGTGGTCGTGGTCAGCTACGGCATCACCAGCCGCGTCGCCGAGCGCGCCATCAGCCTCGCCAAGCAAAAGGGCATCAAGGTCGGCAGCCTGCGGCTCATCACGGCCTGGCCCTTTCCTGATCACGTCATCAAGGCCATCGCTCCCAATGTGAAGGGACTGGTGGTTCCCGAGCTCAACCTGGGGCAGATGGTGCGCGAGGTGGAACGTGCCGCAGCCGGGCGCTGCCGTGTACTGCACGTGCCCCACGCCGGTGGCACGGTGCATGATCCGCAAGTCATTTTGAAAGCCATCCAGGAGGTTGCGCGATGAGCACCGAGACCCTTCCCATCATCCCCCCGAACCCGGTCGAGGAGTTCCTCCGCACCGACCGCATGCCGCACATCTGGTGTCCCGGATGCGGCATCGGCACCACCGTCAACTGCTTCGTGCGCGCGCTGCTCGGCAGCAAGACCGACCTGACCAAGCTGGCCGTCGTCAGCGGCATCGGCTGCACCGGTCGCGTTGCCGGCTACGTGAACCTGGACTCGTTCCACACCACGCACGGCCGCGCCATTCCCTTCGCCACCGGGCTCAAGCTGGCCAACCCCAAGATGACCGTGGTGGTCTATAGCGGCGACGGCGACCTGTTCGCCATCGGCGGCAACCACCTGATCCATGCCGCACGCCGCAACCTGGACCTGAAGGTCATCTGCGTGAACAACCTCATCTACGCCATGACCGGCGGCCAGACCGCGCCCACCACGCCGGGTGACGTCATCACCTCTACGGCACCGTATGGCACCTACGACCCGGCCTTCAACCTGCCGTACCTCTGTGAGGCCGCCGGTGCCGTCTATGTGGCGCGCTGGACGACCTTCCACGTCATGCAGCTTGCAAAATCCATGCGCGAGATGTTCAGCAAGAAGGGCTTCGGGTTCATCGAGATCCTCTCCCCATGCCCCACGCTCTACCAGCGCCGCAACAAGATGGGAGACGGGCTGGACGCCATGAAGTTCTACAAGCAGGTGAGCAAGATCAAGCACGGCACGCCCACTGCCGAGGTCGGACTGACCAAGTCAGGCGAGATCATCGTCGGCAAGTTCGTGGATCGCGAGCGGCCTGACTACACCTCCATGATGCAGGAACACTTCCAGCAGGAGCTCGGCGACAAGTACATCAAGGTGGAGGAGCCCGTATGCAGCTAACTGAGATTCGCGTTGCCGGCTTCGGCGGTCAGGGCGTCATCATGTGCGCCAGCGTCATGGGGCGCGCCAAGTCGATCGTGGAAAACGCCTATGCGACCATGACTCAGAACTTCGGGCCGGAGGCGCGCGGCGGGGCCTGCTCGGCGCAGGTCATCCTCTCCGACGAACCGATCCTCTATCCCTATGTCACGCATCCCGACGTTCTCGTGGTGATGTCGCAGGAGGCCTACCGCAAGTTCGCGCCCGAGCTCAAGCCCGGCGGCATCATGCTCATCGAGCAGGACCTGGTGCGCGTGCAGGGGAATGTCCCGGAGGGCACCAGGCTCTACGGCATTCCCGCTACCCGTATCGCGGAGAACCTCGGCAAGCGCATGGTGCAGAACGTGGTGATGATCGGCTTCTTCGGCGCCATCACCGGCCTGCTGCAGCGCGAGTCTCTGCGCAAGGCGGTGGAGGACTCCGTGCCCGCGGCATTCCGAGAGCTGAATGCAAAGGCCTTCGACGCCGGTTTCGAATACGGCGTGAAGCACTTGCAGGAAGGCACGATTGAACTGGGCGAGGAGGTCCAGACCATCGCCGAGTAAGAGCCCGCCGCGGCGGGCGCGCCCGCGACCCGGAATGACAACGAAAGTTGCGATGCGCGCTAAGAAAACCCCGGAACCTTCCGGGGCTCTTCGAACCTGCAACGCGCCCGGATTCAGGACTTTGCATGCTTCCCGCGAGCGCGGAAATCCGGCGAGTTATAATGCTCAACACCCAATCCACATCGCCATTGACCGCGAAGATCGAGGAATAGATGAAGACTTTCCCCCGGCTGCTGGCCACGCTTGCGCTCCTGGCCTTCACGTTGTTCACCCTTGGCTGCATTGACGAGAAGGAAACCCTGACCGTTTATCCCGACGGCTCCGGAACCATCCATCTCCACACCACTCTGAGCAAGGAGCTCTCCGGCATGCTGCTCTCGATGTCGAAGACGCCGAACGACGCTGCCGTGGACAGCATTTATGGCGACCTCGCAAAGTGGGAGGGCGTCGCGGCGTGGTCGCCGGTGAAGGGCTCGGTGGAAGACGGCCTCATTACCACTGACGCGGTCGGGTACTTCGAAGACATTTCGCATCTCAAGAAGACAGACAAGAGCTCCGGCGAGTCCTACGCATGGTCCGCCAACCCGGCCGGCGGCTTCCGGCTCGTGCGCACCGGAAGCGGGACCGACACTACCATTCCCGAGGACGACAGCTCGGCCGAGCAGACAACGCAGTTTCTCGCCATGCTCAAGGGCTTCCGGTTGCAGACGGACCTGGTGCTCCCCGGCGACATCCTGACCTGCGGCGGCTGCAACACGCAAGCGCCCCGCACGGGGTCTTTCATTATCACAGTCGAAGATATCCAAAGGGTCTTTGGCAAGATGGACGCGTATCGCAAGCGCATCGCCAGCAAGGAGCTGACGCGCGACCAGGCCAACGAACAGCTCAAGAAGGAATTCGAGCCGCTCTCCGGGAACCTCGACGTCACCTGCGCTCCCGGCCAGGTCAGCGACGAGTTCGCACAGTTCAAGAAGGACTTTCAGAAGGCCCGGGCAGATTACGCATCTTCGGGCATCGCCGACAAGATCCACGCCGCTGCCGGCCCGAAGAACTGATCCGCGAGCTCACCGCCCACATCTCCCCGCCGGAGGGAGATGCGGGCCTTTCCTTTTCCCACATCTGCGAACGACGCGCAGATGGGGGGCACCAGCGCCGAGAAATCATTTCCAACCGCAGCATCGCCGCGCTACACTGCGCCTGAAAGGTGGGCTTCCGGTCATTCCAGTTATGCGCCACAACCCTTCACCAGGCTCTCCAAGAAAACCGCAGAATGCTACGCAGCAGCTGCGTGTTGCATGGGTCTGGAGCAACATCATTCCGCTTATATTCAGCGGAGTGTCTGAATATCTCGCGCTTCGTGGGGTTATCAGTACGGGCCTTGCGCGGATCATATTGTTCACTGTCTGGTCGCTCGGTGCGATAGGCATTGGTCTCTCGGAGTGGTTCTGGGGAGAGGGAATCCGCCGCCGCATTTTGCGGGGCGCAGGAATCTCGGTGGCGCTCGCACTGGTCTTGATTTTGATTGATCTAGGAGTCACCCGGATCACTTCCCATGCAACAACCCCGGTTGTCAACGCCCTTTCGAATCCTGCCATTAGTTCAAACACTGCGGGGCCACCGCAGAGCAAGTCGCGTTCCACTCCAACACCAAGGAACGAGCAGCCGGAGAAAAAGGCGCCAGGTAGCTCGGTCGCTGCCTCCATCACGGTAAGTGGCGACGTAAGCCAGAGTAATTCTGGGGGTTGCAATCAACTTGCAATCGGCAATAACAATACAAACAACTGCACACCCCCTCCGCCCAACGTCGTCGATTTGCACTTGAGCGCCCTTGCCGCCGAGGAGAAACCCGCCGTGCGCCGTGAAGGTGACGCCGCACATCGCCCTGGGGCTGAGGCGACATTTTCAGTAGACGGGATATTTCCCAACGCGATGTTCGTGATTGTCTGTGATCGCCCGTGCCAAGCCACAAACCTCATGGTCAGGAGTGCAGCCTTTTCGCTTCAATTACTCGATACTAATGGGCCGAGCATTGCGGTAGCGGTGGTTGGCAGCGCAGCTCCATTGGTTCCCGGTCAACTCATCTTCCTGCGGGTTCGTTCACTGGATGACCGAGCGGTTGCAATAGTGAGCGTCAGTGGCTATGTGCAGTCCTCACCCGTGCACCGATGAGTCTGTGGTTCCCGGTCCTCCACTTCGCAATTTCTTCGCCCTGCCATACAATAGGCTCTGAACAGCCCACAGCTCCATGGCCGAGCCCACCACATCCGAGCAGCGCACGCCGCAGACGACCGATCCCCTCGCCGTCTTTCATCCCGCCGTGCGCTCATGGTTCGAGCAAGTCTTTGAGGCACCCACCCAGCCGCAGGTGATGGGCTGGCCGAAGATCGCAAGCGGAGAGAACACTCTGATCTTTTCTCCCACAGGCAGCGGCAAAACGCTGGCGGCGTTCCTCTGGTGCATTGACCGGCTGATGTTCAGCCCGGTGCCCGAGCGGATGAAGCGCTGCCGCGTGGTTTACGTCTCGCCCATCAAGGCGCTCACCGTGGACGTGGAGCGCAACCTCAACTCGCCGCTGGTGGGCATCTCGCAGATTGCGACGCGCTTGGGGCTCACCTTCCATCCGCCGGAGATCGCCATTCGCACCGGCGACACGACCTCGCGCGACCGCGCTCGCTTCAGCCGCCAGCCCTCGGACATCCTCATCACCACACCCGAGTCGCTCTACCTGTTGCTGACATCGCAGGCGCGCAACGTGCTCAAGTGGGTCGAGACCCTTATCCTCGACGAAATCCACGCCATTGTTCCCACCAAGCGCGGCTCGCACCTTGCCGTGAGCGTGGAGCGGCTGGAACATCTCTGCGGACGCCCTCTGCAGCGCATCGGGCTCTCCGCCACGCAGCGCCCGCTGGACGAGGTCGCGCGCTTCCTCGGCGGCGTAGCGCAGCCTACTGGCAACGGCGCGGCCATGACAGACTCGCTCGCTGACGATGACGCGGGCATCTCCGCGCCCACTTACCGCCCCGTGACCATCGTGGACGCACGCGAGAAGAAGCGGCTTGAGCTGAAGGTCGAAGTCCCGGTGGAGGACATGGCGCGGCTCACCGAGATTGATCCGCTGCCCAGCGGCAACGCGGCACGGGGCCCGGTGCGGCCCTCCATCTGGAGCGCCATCCATCCCAAGCTGCTGGAGTTGGTCCGCGCCCATCGCTCCACCCTCATCTTCGTCAACAGCCGGCGGCTTGCCGAGCGCACGGCGGGCGCGCTGAATGAGCTGGCGGGCGAGACCCTGGTGCGCGCGCACCACGGCAGCCTGGCGGTGGCGCAGCGGCGCGAGGTGGAGGACCGCCTGAAGATGGGCACGCTGCGCGGGCTGGTCGCCACATCATCGCTCGAGCTCGGCATTGACATGGGCGCCATTGACCTGGTGGTGCAGGTCGAATCGCCGCCCTCGGTCGCCAGCGGCATGCAGCGCGTGGGCCGTGCCGGGCACAATGTCGGCGAGACCAGCTCGGCTGTGCTCTATCCGAAGTACCGCGCCGACCTGCTCGCCTGCGCCGCCATCACCCGCGCCATGTATGACGGCCTCGTGGAATCCTCGCATTATCCGCGCCACCCGCTCGATGTGCTCGCGCAGCAGATCGTCGCCATGGTCGCGGTGGAGTCGTGGTCTGTCGAGCAGTTGTTCGCGCTGGTGCGTCGCTCCGCGCCCTTCGCTACCCTCTCGCGCCCGGACTTTGAGAGCGTGCTCGACATGCTCGCCGGGCGCTACCCATCGGAGGAGTTCGCAGAGCTGCGTCCGCGCATAACGTGGGACCGCTTGACGAACACCCTGCAGCCGCGCGCCGGAGCGCGCAGCATCGCCGTCATCAACGGCGGTACCATTCCCGACCGCGGTCTCTACGGCGTCTTTCTCGCTGGCGGCAGCCGTGGTTCCCGCGTCGGCGAGCTCGACGAGGAGATGGTCTTCGAGAGCCGCGTCGGCGAGACCATCATCCTCGGCGCCACCACATGGCGCATCGAGGAGATCACCCACGATCGCGTGCTCGTCTCGCCCGCGCCCGGCGAGCCCGGCAAGATGCCGTTCTGGAAGGGCGATGGGCCGGGACGTCCGCTGGAGTTCGGCGAGAAGATCGGGCGGCTGACGCGCGAGCTGCTGGCGATGCCGCGTCCTGCGGCCTACGCGCGCCTGGTGGAGGAGCACAGCCTGGACGGCAACGCCGCCGAGAACCTGCTGCGCTACTTGGAAGACCAGCGCGCCGCCACCGGCCATGTTCCCACCGATGAAGACATCGTCATCGAGCGCTGCCGCGACGAGCTTGGCGACTGGCGCATCTGCGTGCTGAGCCCCTTCGGCAGCCGCGTACACATCCCCTGGTGCATGGCCGTGACCTCGCGCCTGCGCGCCGAGCGCGGCATGGACGTCGAGACCATGTGGTCGGACGACGGCTTCGTTCTCCGCCTCCCGGAGAGCGATGCGCCCATTGATGCCGCCGACCTGCTGCCCGATCCCGCGGAGCTGAAAGACCTCTTGCTGCGCGAGCTCGGCAACACTTCCCTCTTCGCTGCGCACTTCCGAGAGTCGGCGGCGCGGGCATTGCTGCTGCCGCGCAAGCGATTCAATGGCCGTGCTGCACTCTGGCAGCAGCGCAAACGCTCGGCGGACCTGCTCAACGTCGCCGCACAGTACCCCGGTTTCCCCATCCTGCTGGAGTGCTACCGCGAATGCCTGCGTGACGTCTTTGATCTGCCCGCGGCCACCGACCTGCTGACGCGCATCAAGCAGGGCCGGTTGCGCGTGACCACGGTGGACTCCGCCACACCGTCGCCGTTCGCCTCGTCACTGCTCTTCTTCTACGTCGCCAACTACATCTATGACGGCGATGCGCCACTCGCCGAGCGCCGAGCGCAGGCACTGGCCATTGACCAGTCACGCCTCGAGGAGCTGCTCGGTGACAACGATCTGCGCGAGCTGCTCGATGCCAACGCAATTGATGAAGTTGAGTCTCAGTTGCAGTCGCTCGATGAGGACCACCAGGCGCGCCACGCGGATGCAGTCCACGACATGCTGCTGCGACTCGGCGACCTCTCGCAGACTGAGATCGCGTTGCGCAGCAGTACGCCCGAAGTCGCGCAGGCCGTGCTCGAGCTGCTGCGCCAGCGGCGCGCCGTGCGCGTCCGCATCGGTGGCGAGGAGCGCTTCATTGCCGCCGAGGACGCCGCCCGCTACCGCGACGCGCTCGGCATTCCGCTGCCGCCGGGCCTCGCCGAAGCGTTTCTTCAGCCAGTCCCCACTCCGCTGCTCTCTCTGCTGCGCCGCTATGCGCGCACTCGTGGACCGTTCACCACCGCGCAGTCCGCAGCGCGATTCGCAGTTTTGCCTGCGGAGGTGGAACACTCGCTTCGCTCGCTGCATGCATCAGGGCGATTGCTGGAGGGCGAATTCCGCCCCGGCGGCACGGGCCGCGAGTGGTGCGACCCCGACGTGCTGCGCACCATCCGGCGCAAGACGCTCGCTCGCCTGCGGCGCGAGATTGAGCCGGTGGAAGAGTGTGTCTTCGCCCGCCTGCTTACGCGCTGGCAGGGCGTAACGCGGCCGCGTCGCGGGCTGGATGCGCTGCTCGACGCCATCGAGCTCCTGCAAGGCGCGGCGGTGCCGGCTTCAGAGCTGGAGCGCGCGATACTTCCATCGCGGGTCGCCGGATACACCACTGCCGACCTTGACACTCTCATGGCCGCGGGCGAAGTCGTGTGGGTGGGCCTAGAACGGCTGGGCGAGCGCGATGGCCGCCTCGCGCTGTACCTCACCGGCTCATTGCCGCTGCTGCTGCCGCCGCGCGGTCAACCGCCGGAGCTTTCGCAGCGCGCCGTGCATGTCGCCGATGTGCTGCGCAGCCAGGGCGCATCGTTCTTTGCGGAGATTCATTCGCAGAGCGGCGGCGGCTTCCCCGGTGAGACCCTCGATGCCCTCTGGGAGCTTGTATGGGCCGGCCTGGTGACGAATGACAGTTTTCATCCCGTACGTGGTTTGCTGCGTCCCGCCAATCCGCGACGCGCGCATTCCGCTGACGGTCGCCCGGGCTCGCCGGAATTCCTGCGGCGATTCCGCTCGCGCACCGCGCAGTCGGCGCACGGCCGATGGTCTCTGATCGCGCCGAGGTTGTCTTCCGCGTCGTCCGCGACGGAGTGGTCCGCCACCACGGCGCAGCAACTCCTGGCACGACACGGCATCGTGATGCGCGAGACCGCCACGGCCGAAGGGCTGCCCGGAGGCTACTCGGCGGTCTATCCTGCGTTGCGCACCATGGAGGACAGCGGAAAGGTGCGGCGGGGCATGTTCATCGCCGGGCTCGGAGCCTCGCAGTTTGCCCTGCCCGCGGCGGTGGATATGCTGCGCGGGCTGCGTCCGCCTTCGGAGACACCCGAGGCGGTCCATCTCGCCGCCACCGATCCGGCGAATCCTTACGGTGCGATCTTGCCGTGGTTCCGCAGCGCTGAAGAAGTGGCCGAGGCTGCGCCGCACGGCATGGCTCGCGTGAGTGGCGCCAGCGTTGTGCTCGTCAACGGCAGGCTGGCCGCGTTCCTCCGCCGCAAGAATCCTGCCATCCGCGTCTTTCTGCCTGAGGACGAACCGGAACGCACGCAGACGGCGCGCGCACTGGCCGCCAAGCTCGCTGCCGTGGCGTACGAACGCCAGGATTTGCGCCATGGATTGCTGATCGCCGAGATCAACGATGCCCCTGCGCGCGAACATCTGCTTGCCCAGTTCCTCGAAGAGCACGGCTTCATGGACACTGCGATGGGTTTCCAGATGCGCCGTCGCGGCAACGTACCCGAACCGCCGAGTGATGACGAAGAGGATGAGGAGGATTGATTGCCCGAGGGCGACACCATCTTCCGCACAGCGCGCGCTCTTCATCGTGCCCTCGCTGGAGAGCGCGTCACGCGTCTTGAGACCGCACTCGCCACGCTGGCGCGAGTGAATGATGACACGCCCATCGAGGGACGCACGGTTGAGTCGGTCTCCGCGCGCGGCAAGTGGCTGCTGATGCGCTTCTCGGGTGACCTGGTGCTGCTCACACACATGCTGATGAGCGGCAGTTGGCACATCTATCGCAGGGGCGAGCGCTGGCGGCTCGGGCGCTGGCGTATGCGGATCGTCATCACCACCGAGCGCATGGTGGCCGTCGCCTTCGACGTGCCCATCGCCGAGTTCCACACGGAGCTCTCGCTGGCGCGCCGTAAGGGACTCGCCCAGCTCGGGCCGGACCTGCTCGACGCTGCGTTCGACGAAGCGGAGGCCGTGCAGCGCCTGCGTTCTTGTCCCGAGCTTGAGATCGGCGTAGCGCTGCTCAACCAGAAGCTAATGGCGGGCGTCGGCAACGAGTTCAAGTCTGAGATCTGTTTTGCCGCCCGCGTCAATCCGTTCCGTACCGTCGGCTCGCTGACCGACGCAGAGCTCAACCTCATCGTCCGCACATCGGCGAAGCTCCTGCGGGCGAACGTGACGGACAACTCCGGCGAGCAGGTTGTGACCTACACCGGTTTTCGCCGCACCACCGGGCGCAGCAACCTGCTCGAGCGACTCTGGGTGTACGGCCGCGACGGCGAGCCGTGCCGCGTCTGCGGCGCTGCCCTCGAGATGCGCAGGCAGGGAGAAGACGCGCGCGTCACCTTCTGGTGCCCGCGCTGCCAGCCCCTCCGGGATTGACGATTGAAGATTACCGATTGAGATTAAGAAGACGGGCTGCGGAACATCCCGCAGCCCATCGCTTGCTGGTGCTGCTTTGCTTTCTATTCGCGGCGGATGTTGACCGCGTGCACGGAACATGAAATGCACGGGTCATAGCTTCGGATGAGCCCCTCGCAGGCGTCGGCAACCTCCTGGTCAGGACGGTCAGCGATGCTCGGCAGGAAGAGCCGCAGGTCGTCCTCCATGCGGCGCAGGTTCTGCGACGTCGGCGGAACGATCTTCGCAAACTCCACCAACCCGCGGTCGTTGATGCGGTAGTGATGGTAGAGCAGGCCTCGAGGAGCTTCCGTAGCGCCGGAACCCTCCCCGGCGTGCACCTTGACGTCCACCCGCGCGCTCTGCGGCTCGCGATAGGCGTCGATCAGCCGCAGCGCTTCCGAGCACGCCTCCACCAGCTCGATGGCGCGCGCGATGATGCCAGTGAACGGATTGCGCATCGGCCACGACATGC
>Ga0209777_10007104_pt1 | contig 12502 bp, 13 predicted proteins | sample FrelakmetHBP12HB_FD_187147 | JGI IMG/M metagenome (GOLD analysis project Ga0209777, IMG submission 187147) | Freshwater lake sediment microbial communities from the University of Notre Dame, USA, for methane emissions studies -HBP12 HB (SPAdes)... | ecosystem: Environmental > Aquatic >... | reverse complement strand
CGCCGCACTCGGTTATCTGCTGTCTCCGCGCGCGATCGGCTGGGCGATGCATGGCTGCCCGGACGACGTGCCGTGGCACCGCGTCGTGAACGCCTCCGGAGGATGCTCGACCGACCGCCGCGGCGATTTGCCGGTCGGCCTGCAGCGAGCGCTGCTGGAGGCTGAGAAGGTGCGCTTCAGTCTCGGCGGCACGCTTGACCTCGCGCGCTACCGCTTCGAGCCGCCGCTCGCGGGCGTCGGAACGTCGCGTCGTGCCAGGAGGGCACGGTGACGGGTCCCGGAGCCGACTCGGCGTTCTTCACGCGTTGGCTGCCGGACTACCTCGCCGTCCTGCTGGTGGAACGCGGCCTCGCCCCCAACTCGGTAGCCGCGTATCGCGGCGACCTCGCGAGCTTTGGCCGCTGGCTGGCCCGCGACGATTGCGCCATCGAGGCGTGCGACCGGGCGCGCCTGCGCCGCTACCTCACCGCCGTGCGCGGTCGCGGGCTGTCGGCGCGCTCGGCGGCGCGCGCGCTGGCGAGCCTGCGCGGCTTCTTTCGCTACCTGCTCGAGCGCGGCGCCATGACGGTCGATCCCACGCTCGAGCTCGAGTCGCCGCGCCTGCTGCGCGTGCTGCCGAACTACCTCTCGGCGGAAGAGGTGGACGCGCTGCTGGCCGCGCCGGACGTGACGCGGCCGCTCGGCTTGCGTGACCGTGCCATGCTCGAGACCCTGTACGCTACCGGGTTGCGGGTCTCGGAGCTGGTGTCGCTGCGGGTCGGACAGATGCGGCTCGACCCCGGTTACGTGAGGGTGCTCGGCAAGGGCAGTAAAGAGCGGATCGTGCCGGTGGGATCGCAGGCGCGCGCGTGGGTGGCGCGTTACCTCGAGCACGCGCGCACGGTACTTGACAAGCGGCGCGACGACGCGCTCTTCTTGAGCGTACGTGGCGCGGCGCTGACGCGGCAGACGTTTTGGCAGCTCATCAAGCGCTACGGGAAGGTGGCCGGGATCACGCGCCACCTTTCGCCGCACACGCTCAGGCACTCGTTTGCGACTCATCTGCTCGAGCACGGCGCCGATCTGCGGGCGGTGCAGGCGATGCTGGGTCATGCGGACATCTCAACCACCGAGATTTACACCCACGTCACGCGCGAGCGCCTGCGCTCGCTCTACGACGAGAAACACCCGCGCGCATGAGGAATTCGCGCGGGTTGACGCTGGCAATCGTGGTTGCGCTGGCGGCGCTGCGCGGGGCGGCGGAGGCACAGTACTTGGCCGTGTTCGTGGATGGAAGGATGTTGAGGGTCTCCGGGGTACGGCTCGTCGCGCCCGACCGGATCCGCCTCGAATTGGACGATGGCCATGTGGAGGTGCCGCTTGCCCGCCTCGAGCGTGTGATCGAAGACGAGCAGGAGCCGGCGCCGGCGCCGATCCCGGCGCCGGCGTGCCGGCCCGACTCCAGCGAGGATGCCCTCGCGCCCACGACGCCGTACGCCTCCGAGATCCGCGCCGCGAGCAAGGAAAGCGGCCTCAATCCCACACTCGTGGCCGCGGTGGTGGCGGAGGAGTCCGGGTTTCGGCCCTGGGCGGTGTCGCGCGTCGGGGCCGTCGGCCTCATGCAGCTCATGCCCGCGGTGTGGCTGAGGCAGGGGATCAAGGACCCGTACGAACCACGCGCCAACCTGCGCGCCGGCTGCCATCACCTGCGCGAGTTACTTGGCGTCTTTGGCGATCTCCCGCGCACGCTGGCCGCCTACAACGCCGGCCGCGCCGTGGTCGATAAGAGTGGGGGCGTGCCGCCCTACCGCGAGACGCGCGCATACGTCCGTCGCGTACTGGCCCGATTCTGCCCCGCCGCGACGGGAGCCGGCTCCTAGTCTCGGAGGGCCTATAATTGCGCCGTTCGCCCGGCAGGAAAGAGGGGCGGCCGGCGGCTCGTTTTGGTCAGTGGGCGGGAGGTGTTGATGGGTGGCCGGGACAGCAGGGTTTCCTTGCCGGTGTATGGCGGCGGAGCCAAGGAGGCGGCCGCGCGTCAGCCCGATGGCAGCCACGTATTCCTCACGACCAAGTTCAACCATCTGATCGACAAGGCGCGCAAGAACAGCCTGTGGCCGTTTCCATTCGGTACCGCGTGCTGCGCGATCGAGTTCATGTCGGTAATGATGTCGCACTACGATCTGTCGCGCTTCGGCGCCGAGGTGGTGCGTTTCTCGCCGCGCCAGTCCGACCTGCTCCTCGTCGCCGGCACCGTAACCGACAAGATGGCGCCCGTGATGGTGCGCATCTACGAGCAGATGGCGGAGCCCAAGTACGTCATCTCGATGGGCGCGTGCGCGTGCACGGGCGGGTTCTACCGCGCCTATCACGTCGTACAGGGCATTGATGAGTTCGTCCCGGTCGACATCTACGTGCCCGGTTGTCCGCCCACGCCCGAGGCGCTGCTGCAGGGCGTGATGCGCCTGCAGGAGATGATCGAGCGCGGCGAGACGCACTACCAGGTCGCGCTCGCCGGCCGCCGGCCGAAAGGAGAGGCTCATGGCGCAGCGTGAGGAACTCCTGGCCGCGATTCAGCGGGGCTATCCCGAGGGTGCGGGAGTGGCGGTGCTGCCGGGCGGCGATCTGCCAACCCTACGCGTGGACAAGCGTGTGCTGCCAGGCCTGGCGCGGCGCCTGAAGGACGACCCGGCGCTCGACTTCAAGCTCCTGTCCGACGTCTGCGGCGTCGACTATCCCGGCCGCGAAGAGCGCTTCGAGGTCGTCTACCACCTCTACTCGGTCACGCACGGTCACCGCATCCGGCTCCAGGTGCCGGTGCGGGAGGACGACGCCCTGGTGCCGTCCGTCTACGGCGTGTGGAAGGCGGCGGACTGGTTTGAGCGCGAGGCGTACGACATGTTCGGCATCCGCTTCGAGGGCCACCCGAACCTGAAGCGGATCCTCTGCCATCCATCGTTCCAGGGTCATGCGCTGCGCAAGGACTACGACCCCGGACAGCGCTGGTTGCTGCGCGAGGGCGAGCAGGACCAGCCGGCGTGGGCGTCCGGGAGGCTTGAGGACGAGGACCACTTCGAGACCCAGGTCCTTAACCTTGGTCCGTCGCACCCGGCCAGTCACGGCACGCTCAGGACCGTCGTCCGCCTCGACGGTGAGGTCATCACCGATGCTGAGGCGGAAATCGGCTACCTGCACCGCTGCTTCGAGAAGATGGCGGAGCAGCACACGTGGAACCAGGTCATCCCTTTCACCGATCGGCTCAACTATTGCTCGTCGATGATGAACGGCGTCGGGTACGCACTCGCGGTCGAGAAGATGCTCGGTATTGAGGCGCCGCGACGCGCCCAGGTCATCCGCCTCATCCTGTCGGAACTGTCGCGCATCATGGACCACCTAATAGACATTGGCGCCAACCTCAACGACGTGGGCGCAATGACCCCATTCCTATACATGTACAAGGCGCGCGAAGAGATGTACTCGGTCCTGGAAGCGTGCTCGGGCGCCAGGCTGACGGTGTCGTACGTGCGCATAGGCGGTCTCGCCAACGACACGCCCGCGGGCTTCGAGGACGCCGTGCGCTACCTGCTCAAGCGCATCCCGCCGCTGATGGCCGACATGGAGAAGTTGATCACGCAGAACCTCATCTTCCGTCAGCGCACCGAGGGCATCGGTGCAATGTCGCCCGAGGACGCCCTCGACTGGGGCTGGACCGGTCCGTGCCTGCGCGCCTGCGGGGTGCCGTACGACGTGCGCAAGGCGCAGCCGTACCTCGGCTATGAGGAGTACGACTTCAAGGTCCCAGTGGCCCACACGGGCGACACGTACGCGCGCTTCCTGGTCCGGGTGGAGGAGGTGCGCCAATCGCTGGCCATCGTCGAGCAGGCGCTCGCGCGGCTCGAGCCCGGGCCGGTGATCACGGACAACCACCTTGTCGCCCTCCCTACCAAGGAGAAGGTCTACACCGAGATGGAGTCGCTGATCTGGCACTTCAAGTGGGTAATGGAAGGGATGAAGGTGCCGCCCGGACAGGTGTACGGCTGCACCGAGGGCGCCAACGGCGAGCTGGGCTACTACATCGTCTCCGATGGGGGCGGCAAGCCGTACCGCATCAAGGTCCGCCCGCCGTGCTTTGCCATCTTCCAGGCCTACCCGCACCTGCTCAAGGGCCACATGGTGTCGGACTCGGTGGCGATTCTGGCGAGCCTCAACGTCATCGCCGGGGAGCTCGACCGATGAAGACCGCCGACATCATCGTCTGCGATGCGAAGCCGCTCCGCTTCCTGCAGCGCTTCTACGTCGTCGAGATCGTCAAAGGCCTCGCGGTCACCATGCGCCACTTCCTCGGCAACCTCTTCGCCCGGGCGAACACCGTCACGGTCGAGTGGCCCGAGGTCAAACGCGAGTACTCGGAGCGTATGCGTGGCCGCCACATCCTGCTCGCCAGGGAGGACGGCTCGCCGCGCTGCGTGGCGTGCTACATGTGCGAGACGGCGTGCCCTGCGGACTGCATCCACATCGAGGCGGAGGAGGATGCTACTGGGAGTGTCGAGTGGGAGAAGCGGCCCAAGGTCTTCACCATTGACCTGCTGCGCTGCGTGTTCTGCGGCTTCTGCGTCGATGCCTGCCCGAAGGAGGCGATCATCATGTCGCGCACGCACGAGATGGCGTTCACCTCGCGCGAGGAGGCGATCGTGGGCCTGCGCGAGCTGATGCAGCAGGGGCCGATTCCGCGCCATGACCTGGGCTATCGCCCCTACTACGGTCCACCGCCGGCCGGAGGAATTCCTCTCCCGATCCCGGTGAAGCCCGCGCCGACAAGGACGGGCGGGTAGTTTCGATCACTGCGTGTGAAAAATGCGAGGGCGGCGCCGCAGCGCCGCCCTCTGTTTTTGGCTCGCGATTGCCGTCAGATCATGCGTACGTTGGCGGCCTGCAACCCCTTCGGGCCGCGGACGACATCGAACTCAACCCGGGCACCTTCCTTGAGCGTCCGGAATCCCTCGCCCTGGATCGCGGTGTAGTGGACGAAGACGTCCTCGCCGCCCTCCTGCGTGATGAAGCCGAAGCCCTTGGTGTCATTGAACCACTTTACTGTTCCCTGCGCCATGCTGCTGTCTCCTTGTTGCAACGGACTTTCTGTGCCGCTGCCGTCGTGTCGGGCGCGACCCGACAAAAACGAAAAAGCCGCAAGGTCGCTGGTCCTTGCGGCGCGGTTACCGTTTCTTTGACGCTAACCCACAACAACGAACACAACCCACGGACGCAACGTGACACACTTCCGACTCCTTGTCAACCCCTCGGGAGCCTGCCGCCGCGAGCCTGGCTACTCCTCGTCCTCTTCCTCGGCAGCGGCGCCGCTCGCGGCGATGATCTTCTCTTGCACCGGACGCGGCGCCTCGTCGTAGTGCGAGTACTCCATGTGGAAGTCGCCACGCCCGCCCGTGATCGAGCGCAGCGTCTGCGAGTAGGTGAGCATCTCGGCGAGCGGGACCTGGGCCTTGACCACGGTCTGGCCGTCACCCGGCTCCATGCCCTGCACGCGGCCGCGGCGCGAGTTGAGGTCGCCCATGATGTCGCCCAGACTTTCGTCGGGCGTGGTGATCTCGACCTGCATGATCGGCTCGAGAATGGTCGGCGCCGCCTGCTTGACGGCCTCGCGGAATGCCTTGCGGCCGCAGGTGCGGAACGCCATGTCCGAGGAGTCGACCGCGTGCTCCTTGCCGTCGAGCAGCGTGACGCGGAAGTCCACCACCGGATGACCGGACACGACCCCGCGCGCGGCAGAGTCCTGGACGCCCTTGTCGACCGACGGGCGGTAGTTCTGCGATATTGAACCACCGTAGATCTTGTCCACGTACTCGTAGCCGCCGCCGCGCGGCAGTGGCTCCATGCGGATCTTCGCCTCGGCGAACTGGCCGTGGCCGCCGGTCTGTTTCTTATGGCGTGCCGTGATCTCCACCGCCCTCGTGATCGTCTCGCGGTAGGGGACCTTGGGCGGCTGCAGTGTGAGCTCCACCTTGTAGCGCTTGCGCAGCCGCGCCACTGCAATCTCCACGTGGAGCTGACCGGCGCCCGCGACGAGCTGCTCCTTGGTTTGCGGGTCGCGGCCGAGGTGCAGCGTCGGGTCCTCGTCGTGGAGCTTGGCGAGGCCGGAGGCGATCTTGTCCTCATCTCCCTTGGCCTTGGGGGCGATCGCGAACGAGATCGCGGCCTCGGGAATCGGGACCGGCGGCACGAAGACCGCCCCGTCCTTGCTGGTCAGGGTTTCGCCGGTGTGGGATTCCTTGAGCTTGGCGAGCGCGCCGATGTCGCCCGCGACGAGCTTCTCAACCGGTACGAGCTCATGCCCCTGTATCCAGTTGACGGCGCCGAAACGCTCAGCGAGGTCGCGCTGGCGGTTGTGATATGTGCCGTCAGGTTGAAACGTGCCCGAGAACACCCTCATCAGGCTGATGCGGCCGGCGTACGGGTCGGAGATGGTCTTGAAGATGTAGGCGATCGGCGTGTTCTCAGGTTTGCCGGTGAGCACGGTCTCGTCGCCGGCCACGGTGCGCGCCGCGAAAGGAACTGAGAGCGGGCTCGGCACGAGCGTGACGATGCCGTCGAGGATCGGCTGCACGCCCTGGTTGCGCCCGGCGGAGCAGAAGAAAACGGGGAAGATCTTGCGCGCGGCAAAGGCTGCCGCCAGTCCGCCGGCCAGATCCTGCTCGCTCAGCGTTCCTTCAGCGAAGAACTTCTCGAGCAGCGCCTCATCCTGCTCGGCGACCATCTCGATCAGGGCGGAACGCGCCGCCTCGGCCTCGTCCTTGAACTCGGCCGGCACGTCGCTCTCCTGCAGCGCGCCGCTCTCGTCAGCGGGGAAGCGGCAGGCCTTCATGCGCACAAGGTCCACCACTCCGGCAAAAGAGCCTTCTTCGCCGAGCGGCAGTTGGACCGCAACGACTTCGCGGCCGAACTTCTTTTGCAACTGCTGCAGGGTGCGCGAGGCGGAGGCCCGCTCCCGGTCCATGAGGTTGACCGCGAACAGCCCCGGCTTTGCCATGGCCCCCAAGACCTTCCACAACTTCTCGGTTTGAACCTCGGGTCCGGCGACGGCGGAAACGACAATGAGTGCGGCTTCAGCCACCTTGAGTCCCTGCACGGCCTCGGTAGTGAAGATGGCGTAGCCCGGCGTGTCGATCAGGTTAAGCTTGCAGTCGCGGTACATGGCGTGCGCGACCGCGGTGCCGATCGTGATCTTGCGCTCAATTGACTCGTCGTCGAAGTCGGTGATCGCGTTCCCTTTGTCCACCTTGCCGAGGCGGTTGACCGTCTTGGTGTCGTAGAGCGCGGCCGAGATCAAGCTGGTCTTGCCGGTGGAGGAGTGACCAACCACCGCAACGTTGCGGATCTTGTCGCTGGGGACTGGCTTCGCTGCCATGGGCGGGCGACCTCCCGTCGCACAGAGTCCGCGAAGTATAGCAGGGCATGTGCGCCCGGGCTTCACCGCTGTGGCAGCTCTGTCGCTGATCGCTGTGCGAGTGCAGTTCGTTGGTGAATCAGGGCAGCTCAGAGCGCGAGCGAGCGCCCCGTGAGGCGGCGATAGCCCTCGAGGTAAAGCGCGCGTGTGCTCTCGACGACGTCGTCCGGGAGCGCAGGCGCCGGCGGGCGCTTGTCCCAGCCCGAGCGCTCGAGCCAGTCGCGCACAAACTGCTTGTCGAACGAGGGCGGGTTGCGACCCGGCACGTGCCCTGACGCCGGCCAGAATCGGGATGAATCGGGCGTGAACGCCTCGTCGGCCCAGATGACCCCGCCGGATTCGTCCAGACCGAACTCGAGCTTGGTATCGGCAATGATGATGCCGCGCGCCCGGGCGTGCGCGGCGGCGCGCCGGTAGAGCTCGAGCGAGGCCGTTCGCAACTGCTCCGCGATCTCGGCGCCGACGAGCTCGACGACGGCGTCGAAACTGATGTTCTCGTCGTGCCCGACAGTCGCCTTCGTGGAGGGCGTGAAGATCGGCGTCGACAACTGATCGGCCTGGCGCAGGCCCGCGGGCAGTGGTATGCCGCACACCGTGCCCGTGGCCTGGTACTCCTTCCAGCCCGACCCCGCGATGTAGCCACGCACCACGCACTCGACGGGCAGGATGCGCAGCTCGCGCACCAAGCTGGCCCTGCCCGCCAGCTCGGCATGGTTCGAGAACGGCTCGGGAAGGTCGCCGAGCGGGCCTGAGATCAGGTGCGAGGCGTGCGCATCCGCCAGCGTCTCGAACCAGAAGTTCGAGAGCTGCGTCAGGATCACGCCCTTGTCCGGGATTCCGGGCGCGAGCACGGCGTCGAACGCGCTGATGCGATCGCTGGCAACAATGAGCAGCCGACCTGGGCCGGCGCGATAGATGTCGCGCACCTTACCGCGACGCAGCAACAGGTTCCCCGGGATCGCCGAACCCGAGTAGAGGCGCCGCACGGTTGGCCCGCGGCTACTTTGCCTGCAGGAACGCCTGCGCCTGGCTGGTCAGGCGTGACTTGTACCGGTTCGCCGTGTTGCGTTGCATCACGCCCTTGCGGACGCCGTTGTCGATCACCGAGACGGTGCGCGGAAGCAATTCGCGCACGAGAGCGACATCACTGCCGGCGATCGCAGCGCGCAGCGCCTTGACCGCGCCGCGCACGCGGGTACGCACGGCGCGATTGCGCAGTCGGCGCACCTCGTTCTGGCGCCGACGCTTGAGTCCTGATTTGATTCGCTTGGCCATGAACTCTCCTTGGTTTGTGCGTGCTTCCTGCTATCTCACTTTGACCCCGAGCGCAGCGAGCTTCCCGCGCGCGAGTTCAGCCTCTTTGGTTCCCGGGTGCTCGTAGAGCACGTACTGCAAGTTGATGACGGCCTGGGAACGATCGCCAAGCTCGAGATAGGCGAGCCCCTTTTTTAGCAGGGCAGCGGCGGCCTTGTCCGAGGCCTTGTACGTATTGAGGAGCCGGGTGAAGCTGTCAATCGCTTCCTTGAACTGGCGTTTCGAGTAGTAGCACTCCCCGATCCAGTAAAGCGCGTTACCAGCCAAGTCGGTACTGGGGTAGCGCGTGAGGTACTCGCTGAAACCCTGGATGGCGAGATCGAAGTTGCCGCGCATGTAGTCTTCGTAGGAGGAGTTGTACAGTTGGGTTGGTTCGGCCGGTTTGGGTGGGGTGGCCGTGGCGGCGCCTGCCGGAGGCGCCGGATTCAAGGTCGCACGTGTCGTCGCGAGCTCCGAGGACACAGCGCCGAGGCGCTGGCTGGCGCTCTCGATCGTGGCCTGCAGCGCCTGCATTTGCTCGCGCAACTGCCGCAGCTCCGCCTGCGTATCGGCGTTGGCCTTGAGGAGCTGGGCGTTCTGCTCGGAGAACTTCTGGTTCATCGCCTGGAGCTGCTCCTTGCTCAGCGATTTCTGCGCAACGTTGTCGACCTGGCGCGAGACGTCGGTGATCTCGCGGTGGAGCAACTGGATGTCGCCGCCCGAGACGCAGCCAACCGCAACTGCGGCGAGCGGCGCGAGCAGGATCTTGGTCATGACAGTTCCCTCCTTCAACGGCCCGTGATGACGAAGTGCACGCGGCGGTTTTGCGCCCATGCGCTCTCGTCGTGGCCGAGGGCGAACGGCCGCTCCTCGCCGTACGAAATCGTGGTCATGTGTTCACCGGTGACGCCGAGAGTGGCGAGGTAGGCCTTGACCGCGTTGGCGCGGCGCCAGCCGAGCGCGAGGTTGTACTCCTCGGTGTTGCGCTCGTCGCAGTGACCTTCGAGGGTGAGCTGGACGCTCGGGTGCTGCTTGAGCCAGGCCGCGTCGTCAGCGAGTGCCTGGCGTGCGTCCTCACGCAGCTCGGACTTGTTGGTGTCAAAGAAGGCGTCCTTGAGGTAGCCGGCGCGGTTGAGCTGGTCGAGGTCCGCTGGCAGCTCCGCGCCGACGACTTCTGCCTCGGGGCGCAAAGGGGCAACCACCGTCGGCTCGGGCTTGACCACGGCAGGCGTGGTCGCCGGGCTCGCCGCGGCGGCTGCCGAAGTCACTGGCGCGGGCGTGGGAGCCGGCGCCACGACCTTGGCGTGGTGGGCACACGCCGCGAGTGCGAGCGCGACGACAGGCCCCATACGCAACATGACTTTCATGCTCCACGGCATGTTCAGACCCCTCCTCATGCGGGCGTGAGTTTATATCACATCGCCGCAGCCGCTGTCGCCGCTACTGGAGTTGCACCACCCACGCCGGCTGCCTGTTGTTGCCGTCCCGGGTGATTTGCTTTGGCTGACCGTTGGGGTCAGTGACGTAGATCTGAGCGCTGCCGTTGCGGTTCGAGACGAAGGCGAGCATGGTTCCGTCCGGCGACCAGCACGGCGACTCGTTGCGGCCCGGGCCCTCGACCACGGTTCGGTGTCCATCGCGCAGGTCTAGGATTGCGATCTGAAACCCTTGCTCGACGCGCGTGGTGTAGGCGATGCGGATCCCATCCGGCGCCCACGCTGCTTCGTCCGCGTAACTGTCCTCGAATGTGAGGCGCCGCGCGTTGGTGCCCTCCGCGTCCATGATGTAGAGCTGAGGTGAGCCGGTTGCGGTCGAGGTGTAGACGATCTGGCGGCCGCTCGGCGACCACGCCGGCTGCGTGTTGATCCCACGCGTGTGCGTCAGTCGCTCCGGGACCCCGCCGGCCGCGGGCACGACGTAGATGTCTGTATCGCCGTCGCCGCCGGTGGCGAACGCGATCCGCGTGCCATTGGGCGAAAAGCTGGGCGAGGAGTTGACGCCGGGGAGCGTGGAGAGGGTGATGAGCGAGCCCTGGCTTGGGCGCAGCATGAGGAGCTGGGGCGCGGTGCGCAGGAAGCTCGTGAACGCGAGCAGCGTCCCGTCGGGGGACCAGGCCGGTCCCAACGTGATCGATCGGTAGCTCGTGAGCTGCTGCTGGGCATCGCCGTCCCAGCGCATCACCCAGAGCTCCTTGGCGCCGGTGCGGTCAGAGACGAAAGCGATGCGGGACAAGAAGGGCCCGGTTTTGCCGGTGAAGAGCTTGACGAGTTCGTTCGCGATCGTGTGGGCAAGCGTGGCGGCCAAGCCGACGCCCGCCTCGAAGCGGCGCGCGTAGGCGACCTCGGAGGTGCTCAGGTCCCAGAGCCGAACCTCGGTGACGAGCTGGCTGCCGGCGCCGGCGAGGGAGCCTTCGAGCAGGAACTGCGCCCCGACCGCCCGCCAGCGCTGGCGCGTGAGCGCCGCGTTGCCTGGCTCCACCACGACGAGGCGGGCCTGCTCGTTGGGAAGAACGCCGATCGCGACGGTCTGGTCGAGGTCGCGACGCAGGGTGGTGAGGAACTCGGACGCCACGGCTGGGTCGATCGTGCCGACGGAAGCGAACGATGGCAGCCCCAGCACGACGCGGGACAGGCCCGGGTTCGTGACCTTGAGGTAGACCTCCTGCTGAGCCGCGAGCGGGCCGGCGAGTGCCGTGAGCAACAGCACCAAGAGCGGGGTACGCGCGGGGCGTGTCACGGTCCGAACTCCAGGTGCAAGGTAAGCACCGTACCCGTGTAGGCCTGCGGCAGCGGTGGAAACGGCGAGGCCGCGTAGACGGCGCGCAACGCCGCCCGATCGAACGCCGGCACGGCGCTCGCGTCCTCGATGCCGGCCTCGAGCAGGCGGCCGCTACGCTCGACGCGACACAGCACTCGACAGCGCGTTTCCGGTGCGACGGCTGGCTTGAACCAACTCTGCTCAATCGCCGCGAGAACGCGCTCGAGGTAGTACGAGAATGGAAACGCCTCGCCATCGTTGCCGGTGCCGGCGTCGACGCCAACACCGTGGCCCGTGAGCCCCGGAGCGGTAGCCGCGCCACCGCTCGCGGTGGAGGCGTTCGCAGCCCCGGCCGCAGTTGGGCCAGCAGACGCGAGGCTCTTCTCGGCTGTGGCCTTCGGCGGCGCCGGTTTGGCATGGGTAAGTGCTCGTGTGGGCGCCGATCGAGCGGCCGGCGGCGCCGAGGCAGTAACGCGTTGCGTCGTTCCTGTCGCCGAGGGCGGTTGAAGGTGCGCGAGCGCGGCCGGCGCGACGAAGCGGACGAGCACGCTTGGCAACAGGAGCGGTCGCGTTCGCCTGGCCGGTGCGAGCAGCAGCGCGATCACGGCCAGGGCGTGCAGCGCCACGGCCGCCGCCAGCGCGGGCTTCCACGGCAGCGACAGGCGCGCGCGCAGCTCGAGCTCGGCGGATACCGGATCGATCATGGCGTCTCCGGCGGCGCCGTCACCATGCCGATCTCCTCGACCCCGATCCGGTTTAGTGCGCCGAGCACCTCGATCACGAAGCCGTAGGGTAGCTGGCGGTCGCCTTTGAGGTAGACCGGACGTGGACCGCCCGCGAGCAGCGGCGCGAGGCGCTGCGGCAACAGACTCGGGTGCACGGGCTGGTCGCCGACGAGCACGAGGCGATCGCGCGTCAGCGTGAGCACGATCGGCTCGAGACCCTTGTGCGGCAGGGGATTTGCGCTCTGGCGCGGGAGCTCGACCTGCAACCCCTGCACGAGCATCGGAGCTGTAA
>Ga0209777_10007103_pt1 | contig 12502 bp, 7 predicted proteins | sample FrelakmetHBP12HB_FD_187147 | JGI IMG/M metagenome (GOLD analysis project Ga0209777, IMG submission 187147) | Freshwater lake sediment microbial communities from the University of Notre Dame, USA, for methane emissions studies -HBP12 HB (SPAdes)... | ecosystem: Environmental > Aquatic >... | reverse complement strand
AGCAGAATCAGCCCCGGTGGCCACCGACCCTATGACGCGGACCACAGGACTCAGGAGATTCTGCTGGCCGATCTGGAGGCCCACTTCGAAGGGCTTGTGGCCGGCAACACGGGGGAGGAAATGAAGGCTACAATGGGACTTGAATTCTATCGGGGCCTGAACCTGTTCTTCGCCGAGTACCTCCGCCACATGCATCGCGAGGAAACCGAGGCCGAACGCGTGCTACACGCCACCTGTCCCCAGGGGGAGCTTGTGGCCGTCATGGGCAGGCTACTGGCCAGCATTCCGGAGGACGAGATGATGCTGTGGATTGACTGCATGTTCCCGGCCATGAACCTGTCCGAGTGCGAGAAGCTCCTGGCCGGGATGAAGGCCTGCACCCCACCTGAGGCCTACGAGGCCATGGCAGAACGCGCTCGCGAGGCCCGCAGCCAGTCCAATGCGTCCAGGCTGGAGGCCATGCTGGTACGGTAGTTACGGCAGAAGAAGTCAGCTCTAATGCCTCGAGCGGCCTTGGCGTCTGGGGGTGTGCCGTGCGCGGACCTGCTGCTGGGTTCTCCGAGGCACCCGCACAGACAGGTCCACAGCCGGCGCCAGGTCGAGCTGCCCGGCCGCGGGATGGACCTCCACGATTCGCACGCGGATGTTCTGCGCCAGTCGCAGGACCGCCCCGGAGTGACGGCCCACCAGGCACTGGCCCTGCTCATCGAACTGCCAGTGATCCGGCCCCAGGGCCTCGGGTCGAATCAGGCCTTCCACCGCGTACTGCGGCAGAAGGACGAAGGCCCCGAATCCCGTCAGACTCATGACCACCCCGTCCATCTCCTCCCCAATGTGTCGATGCAAGAGGTGAAGGACGAGGACGGTCTTGACCTCCCTTTCCGCGTCTTCCGCGCCCCGCTCCGTGTCCGAGATATGCCTGCCGATCTCGACCAGCTCCGGGAAGGCGTAGTGACGGCGGGCCCGGTCCACCTGGCCGGTCAGATACGCCTGGAGGGCACGATGCACCATGAGGTCCGCATAGCGACGGATGGGGCTGGTAAAGTGGCAATACCGGGCGGCTGCCAGGGCGTAGTGCCCGACGTTGCCGGGGGCATAAGCGGCCCGCTCCAGACTCCGCAGGACAAGCCTGTTCACCGCAAGGGCAATCGGCCTGTCGCGAATCTGGCTAAGCAGGGTCTGGAAATCGAACCGCGAAGGCTGGCGCGACAGCGTGACCCCCAGGAGTCTGAGCACCTGGGAGAGCTGGCGCAAGGCGGCGGGGTTCGGGTCCGGATGGACGCGGCGCAAGAAGGGGATGCAGAGGGGATCCAACAGGGACGCCACCGCCACATTGGCCTCGACCATGAACATCTCGATGAGGGTATGCGGATAGCCGGTATCTTCGGGCTGGACGCCGACCGCCTGCCCGGATTCATCCATGACCACCTTGGTCTCGGGCATCTGCAACTGCAGCATGCCTGCCTGGAGTCTCCGCCTCTCGATGCAGCGGGCCAGGGTCTCCATGTCGTGCAACAGGGCGACGACCTGCCCAGGCAGATCGCCGGCGTAGCCCTTGATCGCCCGGTCTGCCTGCTCGTAGGTCAGGCGTACGCCGGACCGCATGATCGTATTGGCAAAGCGGGCCGACCGCACCGCCCCGTCCTTGTCGTAGGTCAGGTACACACTCTTGGTGTACCGGGGCTGGCCGGGCTGCAGGGAACAGATCCCATTGCTCAGGACCTCCGGCAGCATGGGCAGGGTGCGACCAGGCAGGTAAACGCTGTTGCCCCGCTGCAGGGCGGCCCGATCCAGGGCTGATCCCTCCGCGACGAAGTGACTCACATCCGCGATGTGGACCCCCAGGACCCAGCATCCGTGGCCGTCACGGGCCAGACTGATCGCATCATCGAAGTCCTGGGCATCCGGCGGATCGATCGTAATGACCAGGGTATGCGTGATGTCCTCACGACCGCGAGCATCGCGGGGATCGTAGGTCACCTTGGCGTTCCAGGCCTCCACCAGACTGGACTGGTCGAAGGCATCCGGCAGACGATACCGTTGGATGACGGCGGAGATCTCGGTATCGTATCGGCCCGGGCGACCCAGCACGTCCTTGATCACGCCCCGGGCCGGCTGGGAGCCGGTGGGATACGCGCGGATCTGGACCACGACCTTGTCCCCGTCCCGGACCCTTCGGGTATCGATCCCTTCGACCTGGATCGGCCCAAGCAAATCGCCTCCATCCGGGCGCACCAGCCAACGGTCCTGTTCCTGGCGGAGCATCCCGACCACGGCCGTGTGCGCACGGCCAAGGACCTTGACGATCCTTCCGGTCAGGCGACCCGGTTCCTTGTCCCTGTCGGAGTCTCTGCGTGTGACCTGTGCAACGACCCGATCCCCGCTCATCGCCCCGCCTGCGGCCTTTGCGGGGATGAACACGTCTCCCTCCACGTGGGCCTGCTGGGGGCTGACGAAGCCGTACCCGCGGGCGTGACAACGGTAGATACCCGTCACCTCGCCGGACAGTGACGGCAGCCTGACCACGTTGTGCGGGCCGACGATCACGCTCCCCTCCGCGCACAACGCCTGCATCGCCTGGAGAAAGGCCGGCCTCAGTTCGCCCCCAATACCAAGCTCCTGCTCCAACAGGGCCAGCCTTCGAGGGGTACCATCCTTCTGAAAAAGATGGAGAATATGGCTTCTCAGGACGTCGTGCATCTGGGCATTATACCAGATTCGCGTGCCCGCGGGACTGCCGGGAGAGGATGGTAGGAACGTAAGAGGGTAAGACCGTGAGACGGTCGGACTGTCACACCGTGGCGGCTCCGCCGGCTACTGTCCCACTGTCTTACTGTCCAACGGTCCTACGGGGATACCTATGCCTTCCAGGGCAAGCGATAGTCCCGCGTGAGCCACGCGGGGTCACCTGTGCCGCCGGCGAAGGTGTTCTGAGCTGGATCCCACTTGATCTTCTGGCCGTGGTAGTAGGCAAGGTTCATGAGGTGGCAGCAGATGACCGAGCGTCCGCCTACGATTTCACTGGTGATGGGCTGTTGACGGTTCTTCACGCAATTCAGGAAGTCCAGGGTGTGGGATTCACTCCTATACAACTTGACCTTGGCGTCAGCCAGAAAGGCCTTTTCAGCCTTGTTGAGGGCTGACTGCAATGATCCACCATCTTCTCGCCGCGTAAACTTGGACACCAACTCGCCGTTGCGTGTGAAGGCGAATTGTCCGCGGTTCACCTGGACCTCCCCCTCGCTGCCGAAGAAGTCCACGCCGAACCCGTCCTTGTGAACCACGGTCACGCCGTTGGCGTAGACTAGCGTCACACCGCGTTTGGCCCGGGTGCCTTCCGGTGCGGGCAGGACCTCGACCGGGCCGCCCTCATCCATGCCCAGCCCCCATTGGGCAATGTCCAGATGGTGCGCCCCCCAATCGGTTACCATGCCGCCCCCGAACTCCCAGTAATTGCGCCAGTCAGGGAAGTGGTCGTGCACGCCGCGAGGGCTGAGGACCGAGCTATACGGCCGCTTCGGAGCAGGGCCCAGCCACAGGTCCCAGTCCAGACCGGGTTCCATGGCCTCCTCCGGCAGATCGCAGGGGCGTCCCGGGTCGCCGAAGCTGCACTCCACGCGCTGCAGTTTGCCAATGGCCCCGTTTCTCACCAGCTCGCAGGCGACGCGAAACTCCGACATCGAGCGTTGCATAGACCCGGTCTGCAGCACGCGTCCCCGGGCCTTGACCGTCTTCATCACCTCAAGGGCCTCGTGTATGTTGTGTGTCAAGGGTTTCTCGCAGTAGACGTCCTTGCCGGATTCCAATGCCGCAAGGGTAATGATGGCATGCCAATGGTCCGGCGTGGCGATGCAGACCACGTCGATATCATTCCTGGCGATCAGTTCATGGAAGTCGTTGTAGGCCGCGCAGGCGCCGACGATTCCCCCTGGCTGGCCCTGGTAGAACTCGTCCACCATCTTCTTTGCGCTCTCACGCCGGGTCTTGTCGACATCGCACACGGCCAACACACGCGTGTCCTGGCGCAGGAAGTTCTGCAGCAGGCCGCGACTCTGAATGCCCATGCCGATGAATCCCATGGTCAGACGCTTGCCGGGTGAGGTGGCTACAGACCAGACCCGAGAGGGGATAATGAACGGTACAGAAGCCACGGCTGCGGATGCGAGGAAGGATCGACGTGAGACCTTCATGACTGCCCCTTTCCTGGTGCCCTGTCTTGAATGGGTTGAACCCTATCGAAGGAAACGACGTTTCCACTGACGGGCAGGATTATACCCTGCAGGCGTGCGCTATTCAAGGGAGAAGAAACGCTTGATGGCCAGGACCGGGGTCGGTCGGACAGTCGGACGGTGACACCGTAGGACGGTAGGACGGTGAGACGGTGAGACGGTGGGCGGCGGAGCCGCCACAGTCGGACGGTCCGACTGTCCCACGGAAGCATGGGCTTCAGTCCATGCGGATGCTTAGTGCCCGCGTAGACGTTCGCGATTGGCCGCAGCCATGTCTTCCGGCATCACACAGAGGAAAGCTTCCAGCGTCTCACAGGCGTACTGGTCGCAAACCCCACAGTGGGCATGGCCACGCTCCATGCAACACTGGCGAACTGAACAGACGTGACAATGGCCGATCTTCGCGCCTGGGGCCTGGCAACCCGTGCAGTTGATGTCCTCTGGCTTCATGGGGTGATTGTACATTATCGTCCATTTCTGGGCAGTGGCGACACGCATGGAATCGTCGTTGAGCTTCGTGGCCAGATACGCATCACACACATCACAATCCAGTCCACAACAAGAGGTTCGCATCTGAGTTCTCCTTACGGTTTCCATTTCGTTCAGAGCCGGCCAAGGCGTCTCTGGAATCGACTCCCTTGTATCTTATATCGATGAGTCAGTTCTAGGCCAATGGATTTCCTGTGAAATGCGGGACTGCCACGGCCGATGCCTGGAACGCCGGAGGAACATCGAGTAGAATAGATGAAACACAACCTGAGATCTTGGATTTGAAAGGGCAAAGATAATGCTCCTGCATCGCTACACGAAGTCAGTCCTCTGTCTCCTGCTGACCATCAGTGGCTGCACCGCCCCAAGGCCGCCACAGACTCCAACCATTGCTGTCACCCATATCTATCCCGATATCACGGTGATCGACCCATACCAGTGGCTTGAAGACTGGAGCGACAAGCGGGTGCAGGCATGGAGCGACCAACAAAACGCCTATGCCCGCAAGGTGCTCGACAACCTGCCCCACGTGGGGGACCTGCGAGCACGAGTCACCGAGATCCTGACCGCCAGGTCCGACAGCTACTCGGCCCTCTCCTGGCGAAGCGGAACTCTCTTTGCCCTGAAGCGTCAGCCCCCGCTGGATCAACCCCTGCTCGTGGCCTTGCGGTCGGCCGATCAGCCGCAGTCCGAGCGGGTGCTCGTTGATCTGAACAAGATCGATCCCCGCGGTACCACTGCCATGGATTGGTACGTAGCATCCCCAGACGGCGGGCTTGTGGCCGTCTCCCTGTCGGTCGGCGGCTCGGAGAGCGGCGATCTGCACATCTACGATGCGGCAAGCGGCAAGGAGGTAGGGGAATCGATTGCGGGAGTCAATGGGGGAACAGCCGGGGGTGACGCCGCGTGGGCGGCAGACGGATCGGGTCTCTACTATACCCGTTACCCTCGGGAAGGCGAATGTCCGCCCGAGGATATGGCGTTCTACCAGCAGGTCTGGTACCACGACATGGGGACCTCGCCGAGCAAGGACCGGTACGAGATCGGCAAGGACTTCCCTCGCATCGCGGAGATCAAACTCGAAGTGGATCGCCATTCCGGCCGTGCCTTGGCCACTGTCCAATACGGCGACAGCGGCCGTTTTGCCCATTACGTACGAATGACGGACGGCCGGTGGACGCAGGTCACCGACTACAACGACCAGGTCGTTGAGACGACCTTTGGGCCTGATGATACGTTGGTCCTGATCTCCCGTGCAGGCGCACCCCGGGGTAAGATCCTCCGCCTGTCCGCAGCGGAGCCCGTCCTGCAGACCGCGGAGACCATCGTTCCGGAGGGACCCGACACGATCGTCTCTGACTTTGCCGGCGACCGGCCGATCGTCGCCACGCAGGGGCTTCTGTATGTCACCTACCAACTCGGCGGCCCATCCGAGGTCCGCGTGTTCGATTCCCAAGGCCGTTTGCAGCCTGGTCCAAGGGTCTTGCCCGTCTCCACGGTGGGCCAAATCGTTGCGTTGGACGGCGACGACGTGCTCTACAACAACGCCTCGTACACCAACCCTCCTGTCTGGTATCGATTCTCCCCCCACAAGGCGATGACGACCAAGACTGCGTTGGCGGTGCGGTCGCCAGTGGACTTCTCCGACTGTGAGGTCGTGCGAGAGTACGCCCTGTCGAAGGATGGCACGCGGGTCCCTATCAACATCATTCGCCGCAAGGGCCTGAAGCTGGATGGCTCCCGCCCCCTGTTGCTGACTGGATACGGCGGGTACGGAATCAATATCACGCCTTCTTTCTCCGCCCTGCGTCGCGTCTGGATTGAGCAGGGAGGGGTCTTTGCGCAGGCCAACCTCCGCGGCGGCGGGGAGTATGGCGAGCAGTGGCATACGGAAGGCATGCTGACAAAGAAACAGAACGTCTTCGATGACTTTGCGGCTGCCATGCAGCACATGATTGACGCCGGCTACACAAGACCCGGGAACATGGCCATCATGGGTGGAAGCAACGGGGGCCTGCTGATGGGCGCGATGATTACGCAGCATCCAGGCCTGTGCAAAGCCGTTGTCTCCTCTGTCGGGATCTATGACATGCTGCGAGTGGAGCTGGCGCCCAATGGGCAGTTCAATATCCCCGAGTTCGGCAGCGTGAAGGAGCCCCAGCAGTTCCGAGCCCTGTATGCGTACTCTCCCTATCATCACGTCAAGGCCAGGACTGCGTACCCATCCGTGCTCTTCCTGACCGGCGAAAACGATCCGCGTGTCGATCCCATGCACTCGCGGAAGATGGCTGCCCGCCTACAGGCCGCGACCTCTTCGGGCCGGCCGATCCTGCTGCGAACCAGTGCCACGACAGGTCATGGCATCGGCACCCCACTCAGCGGCCAGATTGAAGAGAGCGTGGACTACTACGCCTTTCTGTTCCATGAGCTTGGACTGGAGTATCGGCCGGTAAGATAGCAGGGTAGGACGGTCGGACAGTCCGACTGTCGGACGGTGGGCGGCAGAGCCGCCTCGCGTCTGGCTGCCAGTCAGTGCGGATCTCTGCGGCGGCAAGGCAAAGAGTCGCCTCTTGAGGCACCAACCACACGAAACCCACGAACGCTGGCACCCCGTGCGGGCGGACGGGCTACCCTTGGGTAGGCCACCTGATCCACGGTTGCGACGTGCCTCGGATGGATCTAGGACAGCCTAGCGGCCAGGGCCTCATAGTACGGACGGTACTGATACTGGTGATGACGACCAAGCTCATCGACCAACTCAATTCCTTCCTTGACGACGCCTTCTTGAGGGTCCTTGAGTGACACTATACGCTCAAGCAGTTTTTGAAGATGATCTTCGTACAGGCTTCCAGCCCCCTGCTCATTACCGACTAGCATTCGAATACACCTCAAGGCCATGAGTTCGTTGCCTTCTGCCAAGTGGCATATTCTCTTGACCAGTTCGTTTATCCCTCCACGCTGTGGTGGTTTGCCTTGAGTCCGTTCAAGAGTCGCGGCTGTCAGTTCAAGAGTCTCTCTCGGAGGCAGGGGTGAATGCTCAACCCAGGCAACCAGTGACCGGGCCTCTTGCTGGTACAGACCGGCGTCTGCCGAGATAACCTGGAGTCTTTTCTTCCAATGTGATCTTATCCTCCCAATGCTCTCTTCATTGCCTTCGCCCTTCGGGCTCTCAAAGCCAGTCGCCATGAAGCCGGCGGCGTGGGCCCGGAGCTCATCAGGGGCCCTCTCAAGAAAGTACTCCCAGACCTCAATGCCCGATATCTTGAGCCACCCGTTGAAATAGGCGATGACCAGGTGTTCAGTCAATCCCTGGTCCAGGGCCTTGCCATACTCGTACGTCATCTTCTGGCCGATTCGGTCAATCGCTTCCCGATAGAATCCTCCCGCCACAAGGAACTCAAACGCTGGGCGCCAAGGCCGACCCCACGATACGTAGGTTCCCCAGGTGATATCCCTCGTCTCAGCAGAGAACAGACGCGCCAGGTTGCCACGAACCCAGTCCTCTGAAAGCCAGAATAACCCTGGGAACTCAATTCCGAGCGTACATAGCACTTCAGGTCTGCCCTGGAAGCGATCGAGTACTCTTCCGAGCGACTCCTCGAGTCTCCGCCTGAAGGTGTTGACATACGAGTCTTCATTCCAGTGCTTGCACTTTCTGGCTAGCCAAACCAGCAATTCGAGAGCCATGCCAGGAACTGAACTACACCTCTGCTGCACCGGATCCCTTCTATCCTCGCTGTCCCCATGGGCCGGAGTATCGAGCAGGCATTCCAGGATTTCCCAAACGGCGACTACTCGCTCCGCCTTGAGATCGATCCTCCCAGGTCCGTCTCCAAATCCCTCCCTCAATGTATCCAACACAGCCCTTGAGACCCCTCGATAGGAGGAGTCCTCCCCATGTTCTTGGACAAGGTGATGGGCCAGAGCTAGGTAGGCATCCCAGAATTCGTCCCCACGCGGGGCACCCTCAGCCTCCACAGCTCCTTGGGCTCTCACGGCCTGGCAAACGCTGTCCAGTAAAACGGCGAAGTGATCGGGACCAAGCCGATTCAATGCCTCATATCCCAGCTTGATGAAGGCGACGGGCGTTCGCCTAGCAACCTCTCTGAAAACAGCGGCAATGCACTCATTCGGAGTATGCCACGGCTGCACTCCTGCCTCCCTCTTGGCCTCATAGTTGACAGGATCAAGAAGGTAGTCAATCGTGCGTTGGGGGCCCAATGCCAACATATCCTCGACACTTATGGGCGCACTCTCAATGAGGCTCGGACAAGTCTCAAATCCCCCGTGTCTGGGCCGGGGCATCAGTTCGACGTCGGTTGCTCCAGCGGACTGTCGGTACTTGTTGTAGAGCCCTGCGAATCTCTCGTGGGCCGAGTATAGCCTTGCAGCTCGAATTCTGTCCTCGTATTTGTTCAGATCGACCTGAGTATGCTTACGACCGTGTGTTGCCTCGAACCACTGGGCGAACTGCCCAACGTCCGAGACGCCCATCTCTTCGATGAACCCCACAAATGCGGCCTTGGCTTCCTCACTTATGTCACCGCCCCTATCTCTCAACAGCAGGTTGTATTCATGCCTGAAGGCAGGGCGATCGAAGTACTCCTTGTTGCCTATGATCTCACTTATCCTGCTACAGTAGGTGCCGGGAGGCACGAACCGAAGGAGGAACATTTCGATCCTAAGGAATATCTGCCCATACGGTCGTCTCAACAACCGGAACATCGCATCGATTTGCACCGGCCCCTTGCTGAGAACCTCCCTTCCTGACAGGCAGATAGCCCCAACGAGTGTGGCCACCAAATCCCTGTCAACACGATCGATGTCCTCAAGGTTGTCAATCCCAATGTAGAAGTGCTCGTTGACATCGAAGTCCTTCTCTTTGCTGCAGACTTCAATATACCTGTCCAGTATCAGCACAAGCAATCTAGCCGCACGTAATGGGTGCTTTGCCCACAACCGACTGTAGTATTTGAACATAAGATCGCTGTATTCTGAGGCATCAAAGCGCGCCGCTACGTCCCTGAAAGCCCGTCCACCCTTATCCTCGGATCTCCAGATCTCAAACAGCATTTCTGCCGTCGCAAAAGCCAGATCGGTGTCATGGTCAAGGATCTGAACCATCAATTCCCCAACGTCATGGCTAACCAGCAAGGAAGCGCTCACATCACGCCGGCGCAGACACCGCCAGAGCAACCATATCCCACGAAGAGCATGTTCGTGAGTTCTCTCCAACATCTTCTTCAGGGCATCAATACAGCAGTATTGGACAAAGTTGTCGTCAGTGTTGACCTCGCTGAGGATCTCGAGGACTTCTTCGGGTTTCTCTCTTCCCATCTCCACAAGAAACCCGGCCTTGACTCTCTGCACGAATCCTAATCCCCCGATTGGTATGGCAAGGTCGTCGAACTCTCCGGCCTCCTTGAGCATTGGCAGCCAACTTGGATTTGCGAAGAAGCCACTCCCCTTCTGCTCATAGAAGTAGACTGCCAGAGCCTCATCGTCGCGTAGTATCGACAGCAACTCAGCAAGCTCGTTGCTGCCGGGATTCTCCAGACGCTTGAGTTCGTCCAACCGTTTCGCGTTCTTGTAGAATAGTTTCATGACTAGACCGTCAGTTATGCGGTTGCGTAGGATCAGTAATGTCAGCGACCGTTGCTCCCTTTGGCATGTCAACCAACTTCTCATTGTCACGAGTCCATTGAGCTAGATGTCTCCACATGCGCGTGCTGAACTCACCGGGATTGGAGAACGTGCCATACATCAGTTTGTGATTGCTCTCCAGTTCTGTCTTGAACTCCGCCACCCTTCTGAACTGGGCGTCAGAGTCCGCTGCGGGGGTGGGATCGACGACCTTGAAATAGACGACTATGTTCCGCATTGGCCTATTGCTGTCTCGCAGGCATTCTTCGGCTAACCGAAATTCCTCCTCACTTCCGGAGTGATCTTGGGGCCCACCACCTCCAGCATCCATCCCCCACCTATTCCACAGTACCAGGATGAAGTAGTCGCACTCAACCAAGCACCTATTGATTGTGTCTTGGGGACGACCATATTCGGGCGGAATATCCTCCCAGCGTACGATCTTGAAGTGAAGCCCTCGCGAATCCGCCTCAATCGCGTTGTACTTCTGGATGAACTCGCAGAGAAGCTCCCTCTCGATCTCCAATCCTGAAGGAGAAGCAATGAAGATGCGGTATTGTCTCAGATCGCGCGGCATTGCACTGTCCGACCGGGGCGGAAGTTGTCAAACACTTTGAGACAGTACCTCTTGGAAATTAGAGAGCAACCGAGGGGGTTGCTCGACGACATTGAGGCCCTTGTCCGTGGGCGGGTTGATCCAGACGGATGGGGGCGGGCATGACGCCTGCGGCCTGTGGCGAACGAATCGCTCAGGGTGCCGCTCGTAGGCCGCATCCAAGGCCGCCTGACGTCTGGCCCTCAGCAATACCACACGCCCATAGTGAACATCAGCCGGCGTATAGAACCCAATGCCACAATGATGATGTTCCGTGTTGTACCACCCGAAGAAGGGACTGCAGAAGGCCCGAGCATCCTGCAGAGAGCCGAACCGATCCGGGAATTCGGGTCGGTACTTGAGGGTCTTAAACTGGCTTTCAGAGAACGGGTTGTCGTTGGATACCGAGGGTCGGCTGTGACTCTTGGTCACGCCCAGGTCCGCCAGCAACTCCGCCACGAGCTTGGACTTCATGGACGAGCCTCGATCGGCATGAATCGTCAACTGGTCCTGAGCGATCAACTGTTTGCGACAGGTGTCCTCAATCAGGCGTTTGGCCAGGGCGGCGGACTCCCGCTGTGCTACCAGCCAGCCGACGACGTAGCGGCTGAAGATGTCCAGGATCACGTAGAGGTAGAAGTAGGTCCACGTGACCGGCCCCTTGAGCTTGGTGATATCCCAGGACCAAACCTGGTTGGGAGCTGTAGCCAACAACTCGGGCTTGGCATAAACCGGATGAGAGGCCACCGGCCTGCGTTCGCGCACCTCGCCCTGTTGGGCCAGGATGCGATACATGGTGCGAACTGAACAGAGATAACGTCCTTCATCCAAGAGGATTGGATAGACTTGTGTGGGCGGTAGATCGCTGAACGGTTCGCTGTGCAACAGATCCAGGACCTCCCGGCGTTCAGGCTCAGAGAGGGCCAGAGCAGTCCGTGGTCTGACAGGTCGGCTGGCTGGGAGCCCAGACGAGGCCTTGCGGACTTGGCGGTACAGTGAGGCCCTGGGCAGCCCCAGGGCCTCGCACAAGGGCAGAACGGGCATATCCTTGCGGTGTTGCTGGATCAGGTTCATCAGGGCTTCTCGATGCTCTCGGAGGTCTCGATCGGGTTGCCCAACAGGGCCGCCACTTTTTTTTGGATTTCGATGATGGTCTCAGCCTGTTTGAGCTTCTTGGTCAGACGGACGTTCTCGCGACGTAGGCGGTCCAGCTCACGGTCCCGCGGGTCGTGGATGGGCTTACGGCCTCGCTTGTCGTCCCGGAGGGCCTTGAGGACCCCCTTGCGGTATTGCCTTCTCCAGAGCGTCAACTGGGAGGACACCAAGCCTTCCCGTCGCAGCAAGGCGCCGATCTGTCCGGGTTGGGCACAGCGGCTGGCCTCTTCCACGATTTGCGCCTTATACTGCCCCGAGAACTGGCGACGGGTTGGGTGAGCCGAGACCTCGGGGTCGGGGACCGGGGTGGACGCGGCGGCGAGGTTGTCATCCCCTCCATTGCGTTCGCCTTCGCTACGCTCCGGCTCACTCCATTGCGGGGATGACAACC
>Ga0209777_10007102_pt1 | contig 12503 bp, 12 predicted proteins | sample FrelakmetHBP12HB_FD_187147 | JGI IMG/M metagenome (GOLD analysis project Ga0209777, IMG submission 187147) | Freshwater lake sediment microbial communities from the University of Notre Dame, USA, for methane emissions studies -HBP12 HB (SPAdes)... | ecosystem: Environmental > Aquatic >... | reverse complement strand
CATAACTAATGTAAGTTCTCTTATGGCTGGACAAAAGCTCACAGAAGAAGATATGAAAATAATTAAACAGACAGAAGGCGTAGACAAAGTTGTGTCAATGGATTACACTTCTGTGGTGATGAGATACGACAATAAGAAAAAAACAGTTTTACTGTACGGCGCTGATTGGAGAAATGGGTTAGATATTTTTAAAAATGATGTTGGCTGGTCTCTTAACCAGGGCAGATGGCCAGTGCCTCAGAAAAATGAAATTATTGTGGGCAGTATTGTGGCTTCAGAAACTTTTCCCGGCATGAAAATAGGAAGTGAGACAATAATAAAGGGCAGAAAATTTATTATTGTCGGAATTTTGAATTCTGTGGGTTCAAAACAGGATGATTCTATGGTCGGCATTGATTTGAATATTTTTAAATCACTTACAGGAGAGCGCACAGGGGCGAGAGAAGCAATGGCAAAATTAAAGCCGGGATTTTCAGTAAATGCAGTAGCTGATAAATTAAAAAGCAATCTTAATGAAAATAGAAAACGCCAGATAGGCCAGAAAGAAAGCGATTCATCTTATACTGTTTTAACATCCGAGAAAATCGGCAGTATTGTAGGAAATGTAATGGGTTTGATACAGGCAGTGATAATCGGTTTTGCATCCATTGCTATAATTGTTGGTGGTATTGGAATAATGAATACAATGTATACATCTGTCAGGGAAAGAACAAAGGAAATCGGAATTATGAAAGCCATTGGAGCCAAAAATAGGACAATCGTAACAATATTTTTAATCGAGTCGGGTATTTTTGGGATGCTGGGCGGAATTGGCGGAACATTACTCGGATTAATTTTTGCTAAAGCAATTGAAATGTATTTTCAAATACATCCACTTTTTTATATAAAAGCAGATGTTAGCCTTGGTCTAATTCTATTTAGCATAACCTTTTCTTTCGTAATCGGATGCGTTTCAGGATATTTTCCCGCTAAGGCCGCTTCAAAAATGAAACCAGTAGATGCTTTAAGATATGAATAAAAATTTTTGAAATTATGAGCGAAATAAAAAAAGAGCAAGAAGATTTTGACCAAAGCGGAGATCATTCTAATGAGCTTCCTTTCAAAGGAGATTTGCAATAATTTTCTGGATATATAAAAGTTTTGGAAGGATTGCCCGGCAAAGTTGTCAGAAGAATGCAGATAAGCCGTCTTAAAAAAATTTTTAATACTAATGATACATTGCAGGCTGTCAAAGAATACAGGGCAATTATTGATGAGTTGCAGCAAAAGTATCATATTAGCGTGCCGGCAGTTGACTATGTTGTGGGGAGAGATGAAGTGGGCGATAAAGTAGTATTTCAGGCAGTTGATAAAGTCAAAGGGGAAACTATAGATGAAAAAGATTCTGCTGAAGAGCTTCCGGATTCAGTAAATTTCGATGATTTTTTCTGCTCGCTGATAAAATATATCGAGGATAAAGTTGAATCAGGTGAGCTTTATTTAGAAGATATTTTAAACACAGATCAATTTATGATTGGAACAACAGAAAAAGATCCAAAAACTAAAATTTATTTAGTTGATATCGAAGAACATATCTATCATTCAGTGGATAATAGTAAAGGAAAATTTATTGATTTGACCATGAATTTGAGATTTATAATGGAGATGATGGCAGAGGTCAGAAATAAATGGAAAGATGTTAAATTAGAAAAATCAACTGATAAGCTTGCTGAACTTCTTGTTGATATGCCCAGTCTTGATATGCAAAAAATACCTCAAGACCTAAAGAATCGTATTGATAAAATAAGAGAAGGAAAAAGAACGAAATTTTAAATTTGGCAAGGTCTGCTGCAAAATTAGACCTTATTGAAGCGCTCCGCTATGACTAGTGTAAAACCTCAAACCCCAATATCCAATAATCAAAACGTTTTGGGATTTATGATTTCATAATTTAATTGGGATTTGGGATTTGGTCATTGGGGTTTTGTTTGATTTAATTTATAAAAAGAGTAAAATTAAATAATATAATTATTTTTATAATATTATGAAATTTAACAAACAATCCGGCCAAGCATCAAGATTGCTTTTAGTTTTAGCAATCGTAGTTTTAGTTGCTGTAATAATTGTTTATTTAGTTATGAGAATGGCGCAAAAACCGCCCGAACCGACTGTGCCAGTGACACCGAATATTCCCTTGCCAGTTTATGAGCAGACTTTGGGCAATATCAGATTTGTTTTTGAATCTGCGATAGATAGGGGGAATATTTTAAGAGCATCTGCTATTACAAATCCTCACTCTTCACAGAAAGACCTGCCCATAGAGAACACAGGAGCAAAATTTATTCAGGTTATAATCGGGGCGCAGAATATTGGAAAAGAAAATACAGTAGAAAACGCATGGACCATAGAGAACATAGTTGATTCAAAAGGAAGGGAGTATATTCCCGAAGGATCCCATGTCAATCCATGGCTTCCCAGCCCGAATTTGTGCGGCGATTTGTTAAAGCCGGCATTTGATCCAACTCCTTGCACAAAAATATATGAAGTTTCGAAAGAATCAACAGGATTAAAGATAAGAGTTGAAACTGGAAAAAATAATAAAAGCGTTTCATCTAGTAGTAAAGAATCATTTTTATTAGATTTAATAGTCAAATAGCGTATAGCGTTTAGGGTGCAGCGTTTAGTCAGCTAAACCCTAATACCTAATACCTAAACCCTAAAAATGGCAGATCAAAATAAAAAAGAAGACGACCCAAAGGGTCCCCCGGTGCCGGAAAAGAGGATTCCGTCTTCAGAGCAGGCAGTACATTTTAAACAGGAAGGAGAGAGAATCCCCGAGCAAAGAGAAATTTCTCCATATGATAAGATTGTATCTGATGAATTAAAAAGAGAAATAGAAATGATGGAATTGGATCCCAGTACAAAAAAGGAGGCTGAAATAGAAAGAGAAAAAATAGAATATTTAGGAGAAAAAGAAAAAATTGAACACCTTTTAGAGATGGCTAGGGAAAAAGGAGTAGTTTTTGCAGTGCAAGTTGCAAAAAAAATGAATGAGCCGTATCTTTTGGATATTCTGCACGACACTTTGGCAAGAGAAGGATTTTATTTGAAATTTAGCAAACCCAGTGATGATGACAAAAAAACTTAAATTTTTTAAATAATGGCAATAATTATTCCCGGTTTAATTTTGGTTTTTCTTTTGATAGTTTTGGCTTTTGTGATAGTTTTGAATGCCGAAACAAATGAAAAAAATTCTGTCTTTGGCGGACTGGAGATGGTTTTATTTTTGGTGATGATGCCCAAAAATCCGCCCAAGAAAGAAGGGGAGGCGCAGAAGGAGCAAAAATTAATGATTGCGCAGATGGAGCAAGTTTTTGCTAATTTCCTGTTTTTAAAAAAACCGAGGATATTTCAAGTTCCGCCTTGCTGCGCCTTTGAAATTGCTTCCCAGATAGGAAGCTCTGACATTTCTTTTTATGTGGCGGTTCCAAAATATTTGGAATCTGTTTTTGAAAAATATGTGCAGGGCGTTTATCCCAATGCAGTTGTTGATAAAGTTCCGCAGGATTACACAATTTTTGAGCCGCAAGGGGCAACTGCCGGGGCATATTTTAAGCTTTCTGAAAGCTCACTTTTCCCTATAAGCACATATCAATTATTGGAAACAGATCCTCTAGCTTTAGTAACAAATAATTTAAGCAAAATTTCAGCTAACGAGGGCGGGGCAGTGCAGGTGTTGATAAGGCCTTTGTCCAAATTAAATTTGAGAAAAACAGGCGAAAAAGCTTTAAAAAAAATCAGGGAAGGAATTCCTGTGAGATACGCTGTAATACAAGCGTATCATGGGCCGATAAGGGAAACATTCGAGGATATGTCTAGAGTATTTTTTGGCAAAAGCACAAACAAAAAAGAAGAAGAATTGGGCTTAAGAAACAAAGAACAGAGTTTTGACCAGAAGGGTTACGACGCCATACAAAATAAAATCCAAAAACAGCCCTTTGAGGTTGATATCAGAGTTGTGGCATCTGCCCAATCACAAGGCAGAGCAGAAGAAATTTTAAATCATTTGGTTTCAGCTTTCAGCCAATTTTCTTTATCTGCAATAAATAGTTTGGAGCCTAAAGAAGTCTACAAAAGAGAACTAAGAAAATTAATATATGATTTCAGCTTCAGGAATTTTAATAAAAAGCAGTCAAATATTTTAAATTTAGAAGAACTGGCAAGCATTTACCATTTCCCGACGCATTATATTGAAACTCCGTATATTAAAGCTACAAAATCTGCGGCAGCGGCTCCTCCGACAGATCTGCCGGAAAGCGGGGGAATATGCATAGGAAAAGTTTCATACAGAAACGAAGAAAAAAAAGTTTATTTTGCAAGCAAAGTTGACAGGAGAAGGCATTTCTATTATATCGGGCAAACAGGTACCGGCAAATCAGGTTTTATGGAAGGCATGATCGTGCAAGATATTATTAATGGCGAAGGCGTTGCAGTTATCGATCCTCACGGCGAAACAGTTGAGCACGTTATGGCAAGCATTCCAAAGGAAAGAATTGATGACGTAGTAATGTTTGAGCCGTTTGACATTGAAAGGCCCTGCGGCTTGAATATGTTAGAGTATGATTCGCCAGAACAGAAAGATTTTGCAGTGCAGGAAATGATAGCAATTTTTATGAAGCTTTTTCCGCCCGAAATTATCGGCCCGATGTTCGAGCATTATATGAGAAACGCCATGCTGGCTTTGATGGCAGACAAAGATAATCCTGGAACTTTAGTTGAAATTCCGAAAATGTTTACTGACCCCTCATTTTTACAGCAAAGAATGGCAAAGGTTTCTGATCCGGTTGTGAGGTCTTTCTGGACAAAAGAATGGGCGCAGACAACGGGCTCTACCAGGTCTGATATGTTAGGTTACGTGGTTTCAAAATTGGGAAGATTTATTGAAAATGAAATGATGAGAAATATTATCGGCCAGTCGCATTCTGGTTTTGATTTGGCCGATATAATGGACAAGAAAAAAATATTTTTGGCAAATTTATCCAAAGGCCTGACTGGAGAAGTGAATAGCTCTCTACTTGGATTGATTTTAATTTCAAAAATGCAGATGGCGGCAATGAGAAGAGCTAGAGTTCCCGAAGAAGAGAGAACAGATTTTTATTTGTACATTGATGAGTTCCAGAATTTTACAACAGATTCAATCGCCACAATTTTGTCTGAAGCCAGAAAATATAAATTAAATTTGATAATGGCTCACCAATATATGCCGCAGCTGACTGACCAAATTCGCGAGGCGGTTTTAGGAAACGTCGGTACTATGGGTTCATTTAGAATCGGAGCTGAAGATGCAGAAAAATTAGAAAAACAATTTGAGCCGGGATTTTCAAGATTTGATTTGGTAAACTTGGACAATTTTACGATGATAGTTAAAATGATGATTAACAATAAAATTTCCACTCCGTTTAAAATGCAGACGCTGCCTCCGCCAAAAGGAAGGCCGGAAATTATTGATGCAATCAAGAAAATATCAAAACTGAAATATTCTCGCCCAAGAGCCATTGTAGAAGAAGAAATCAGCAGGCGTTCATTCGTTGAAATTTCCCCAGCCACTCCTATTCCACCCCCTCCGATTATTCCTCCTAAAAAATAAAATTTATTAAAATAATGAAAGAATATTGTAAAAAATATAGAGAAGAGTAAAATTATGCAAAGACCGATAATTGTTTAAATTATTATTAAAAAAAGAAACAAAATATGAATCAAAAAAATTATATTACCATCGCCATTATTCTATCGGTGATTGCCTTGATTTTAGGCGGTTGGGCATTTATTAAATCACCTGCGATGAATTTTGCGTTGCAAGATACTTTCGACAAAGTTCTAAAAACTAACACGCTTACAATTTGTTATGCAACATGGCCGCCTTCGGTTATTAAAGATCCGAACACGGGCAAACTTTCTGGATTTTTGATTGACGCAATTCAGGACATAGCTAAAGATGCCGGTTTAAAATTAAATTATGTAGAATCTTCTTGGGGAGGTTTTTCTGCTGACATTAATGCAGGTAAATGCGACGCCGGCGTAGCTGGGTTTTACCCAATGATCAATCGTTCAACAGCTGTATCTTTCACTCAGCCATTCTATTATGCAGGGAATAATGGAGTCGCGAAAGCAGGCGATAATCGTTTCAACACAATTTCAGATTTGAACCGTTCTGACATCAAAATTGCTGTCATCCAGGGGGAATTCGGCCATATTTATGCTCAGAAGTATCTTCCTAAAGCTAAGCTTGTAGTTTTGCCAGAGACTTCTGACAATACAGCTCCCTTATTAGCTGTTTCTGCTGGCCAAGCTGATGTTGGTTTAATAATGTCTGATACAGTTGCAGATTATGCTAAAAAACATCCTGAGGTTCAACAATTATTTCCTGCACCTTACGCTACCACTCCAATTGCTTGGGCTACTAGGAAGTCTGACCAGCAGCTTTTAAATTTTTTGGATAATAGCATCAATTATTTAGAATCAACGGGTGAATTAGATGCATTAGCAAAAAAATATAATTCGACGTGGTATTCAGTTAAGAAAGAATATCAACTCCTGACACAATAATTTACTGATACAATTTATATCATTTTTTGAATATAAATTCTATGAATTATACATGGGATTTTAGTGTTATTTTTGATTATAAAGAAGCTATTTTAAATGGAACGCTTATTACGTTAGAGGTTACTTTTTTTTCATTGATAATCGGCACTATTTTAGGATTATTTGTTTGCCTCTGCAAACTTTCTAAGAACCCCTTATTAAAATATCCTGCGATTTTTTTCATAGAAATTTTTACCGGCTTGCCGCTTTTAGTGCTTTTAATTTGGTTATACTACGCTTTACCAATTCTTACTGGCATAACAATATCTGCTTTGCCAACCGCTATAATAGGGCTTTCTTTAAATTTAGCTGGTTTTTCAGCAGAAATTTTTAGAGCTGGAATTATATCTATTCCCAAAGGCCAGACTGAAGCTTCTTTAGCTTTAGGATTATCTCGTTTTCAGATTTTAACGAAAATTATCTTACCCCAAGCAATTAAATTAATTATTCCTCCTCTTTCTGGAAGATATATTGAAACTATAAAATTAACATCATTAGCATCGGTTATCGCAGTCGATGAATTATTGCATTCGGGGCAAAACCTGATCAGTGTAAGCTTCAGGCCATTGGAAGTTTATACAATCATTGCCTTAATTTATTTAGTAATCATTATCCCTCTTGCTATGATTTTAAGAAGATTAGAAAAAAGAAAATGATATGCCAATAATAAAATTAGAAAATTTATCAAAACAGTTCGGCAAAGAATATATTTTGAAAGATATTAATTTAGAGTTGGACAAAGGAAGCGTAGTTTGTTTAATCGGACCGAGTGGTGCCGGCAAAACAACACTTCTGCGTTGTATTTCAATGTTAGAATCTTTTGAAGAAGGGAAATTGATTATTAATAATAAATTTAAAGTTGATCAATCAACATCTGAAAATGAAAAGGAAAAACTTAGGAAAAAAATTGGGGTGGTCTTCCAGGAATTTCATCTTTGGCCCCATAAAACTATTTTGGAAAATATTGCAGAATCATTGATCTTGGTAAAAAAATTATCTAAAAATGAAGCAGTTAAGGAGGCAAAGGAATGGCTTAATAAAATAGATCTGATAAACAAAGCTGATAATTATCCTGAGGATCTTTCTGGCGGACAGAAACAAAGAGTGGCGATTGCCCGGACTTTAGTGATGAAACCCGATGTGGTTTTGTTAGATGAAATTACAGCGGCCCTAGATCCTGAACTTGTTGCTGGAATTTTGAAAATTATCAAAAGGTTAACCAAAGACGGCATGACGATGCTGGTTGTTACTCATCATATGCGGTTTGCCAGGGAAATTGCTGATAAAATTATTTTTTTAGACAAGGGCGAAATTATAGAAGAAGGTATCCCTGAAATGATTTTTGAAAAACCTCAAAATAAAAGAACGCAAGAATTCTTAGCAGGATTTTTGGAAAAAAAGCAAGAAATCAATGTGTATGAAGGATATGAAGATTTTCAAGCTTATCAGATAGGCCTTCTTAAAAGAGTTAAAACTGGCTGTACCGGTTATGTTGTTGGAGCAGTTGGCGACAGATGGTTTGAATGCATGGGGAATGCTTATCAGGAATATGAAAAAATATTAAAAGAGAAGAAAATAATTTGGAAATGGGTAAGTTATAAGATTGATAAGTTTGAAAAAGAAGTTCAGAGGAAATTGGGAAAACAATTACAGATCAGTTTGATTCCCAAAGAATACGCTACTCCATCAAACTTTAATATCTGGGAAGACACAATTATCTTACAAACCTTCGGTGAAACGCCCGCGATTATTGAAATAAGGAATAAAGCTTTAACCTCCGGTTATTTAAATTATTTTGATTTGCTTTGGGATATCGGGAAAAAAATATAATAAACAAAAAACCCGCCCAATGGCGGTTTTTTGTTTTTGAATTAAACTCTTTTTACGTATGTTTCGGTTTCAGTGTTGACTTCAATTGTATCTCCTTCTTCAATAAACAGGGGAACCTGTATAACTGCACCAGATTCCAGAATTGCTTCTTTTGTTCCGCCCTGGGCCCTGTCTCCCTTGACCCCAGGAGCTGACTCATTAACTTTTAGCTGCACCTTTATGGGCACTTTAAAATTAATGATTTTATCGTCAAAAACAATTCCTGTCACAATTTCATTCGGCCTTAAATATTTTGCCTGGCTTCCGATTTGTGCTTCTGTAAAAGAAAATCTTTTTGATGGGTCATTTATTTCGCAGAAAAAATATTGCCCCTTGCTTTGATAAATAAATTTAATATCTTTTTTCTGCAAGTCAGCTTCTTCAAAAATATCTCCCTGCTGGAAATTTTTTTCCTGCACCCTGCCATCAATTAAATTTCTTATTTTGCTCTGAATTACAGGCCTTCTCTGGGCCATTTTCAAAAGCTGGGCTTCCAGCACTTCCCATGGCTGTCCGTCTAAAATAAATTGTACCCCCTTTTTTAAATCTGTATGAGTAAGCATAAAATTGTTAAATCCCAAATCCCAAAATCCAAATCCCAACCAAATATTAAAGTCTTAAATCCTAAAACGTTTTGGTCATTAGGATTTTAGAGTTTTATTGGTCATTGGGGCTTGGTCATTGGGTTTTTGAATGATTATTCTATTACTCTCCATTCAATAGTATTTTCTTTGTCGGCGAATTCCAGCCATTCGCCGTATTTTGAAATTACAAACCATTTCTTTTTTGTTTCAGACCAGATCATCGGGTCTCCCCTGTAAAATGGCTTTTTGACTATTTCTTTTGGTTTTAATCTGTCTAATTCCAGCCATTTTTTAAAAACCGTCTCAATAGCGTAATCTAATTTTCTTGTATTTGCCCATTGCGCCACCTTATCAATAGCTTCTTTCGCCTTTTCAACTGAACCCGCCAACTCCAGCAATTGTTTTGCCGGCTTTGTAAATCTAGAATATATTATCTTTCTCTTTTTAGCATTTTCTTTCAATTCTTGCAAGCTTAACCCTTTTGACTGGAAAAAGTGCGTGATAATCTGCCTTATTGCTGATTCCTCCTTCAATTCCTCAAATTCCTTGATTTTTCCATACTTGATATATTCCTCAATCTTTTTGGCATTTTTTTCTCCGATTATTTTTGGCACCAATAATCCCTTGACCCCCTTTTCTTTATAGATTTCTGAAACATCAGTTTGCAGGGATTCCAAATATGCAGCTGCTTTTTTATAGGCATTAATTCTTTGGACGATTTTTTCCCCGTTTATATCAAGCAATTCAGCCATTTCCCTGAAAATTTTAGCGATTTCTTTGTTCATATCTATTATTAGATATTACCATTTTTCAGATTTTTTACAAAAAAATGCCCGAGTCGGAGACCCGGGCCTGTGGAAACAATGCGGGCGGTATGGCGGTATGGCGGCTATTCGGCGGGGGGTTTGACGATTTTCCCTCCGCGCGACTCGTAGATGGTCGTTGCCAGGAATTGGGCGACGGCTGCCCAGCTTTTGTAATCCTGGTCAAGGACGATTACGTCGGCCTTTGGCACGGACAACTCCCTGCCAGATTCGAGACGAATTTGGATGGAGGGATTTGTCCCCTCGGATTCGGACACTATCGTGCCCTTCACCCACTCGCCACTTGTGAAGACTAGTCCTTTTTTCACGATTTTGCTCCTTTTTTCTTTGGGCCTATGTGTAGTTCCGCGGAATGCGGAACAGATTTCAATCTACCATTTTTATGATAGCATATCTATAAACTCTTGTCAATATCTTGAGAATGTGGTATTATTTTGCTATATTAAGATAATAAAATGGAAAAACGTCATAGAATTTTTATTGCCATAAACCTGCCAGAGGATATAAAAAAAGAGTTGTTTTCATATTCTGAAAAATTTGCCGAACTTCCTGCGCGCTGGACAAGCAAAGATAATTTGCATATTACATTGGTTTTTTTAGGGGATTTGACAGACCAGGAATTGGCAGATGCCTGCATAACCGTTAAAGAAGTTGCGCAAAAGCATGGCAGTTTTTCTTTAAATATAAATAAAATTTTATATGGTCCACCCAACAAAATGCCTCCGAAAATGGTTTGGGCAGAAGGCGAAAAATCAAAAGAATTATCAAATTTAAAAAATGATTTGGAAAAATCATTGCTTGAAAAAATAAAATTTGTGCCAGAGGGCAGGGGATTTGCGCCTCATATTACGCTTGCCCGCATCAGCGCATGGGAATTCAAGGCGATTGAACCGGATGAAAGACCCGAAATAGATGAAAAAATTGATTTGTCTTTTACGGTAGAATCAATTGAGGTTATGGAATCAGTATTAAAACGTGGAGGCCCTCAATATACAATTTTAGAATCTCATAATTTAGGATAAAAATATGCCAGAAACATCAAAACAAGAAGATTCATCAAAAGAACAATATCCGGTAAGGAAAGTTTGTTCTTATTGTAAACGAGATATGGGTGACCCCGGATTTACAAGTAGCACAGAAGGAGAGATAAGTCATGGTATTTGCCCTGAATGCGCTAAAAAAATAAAAGAAGAATTCGCAAAGGAGTTGGAACAATTTAAAAAAGATCAGGAGAACTAATTTAATTATGGAAAATAAATTAAAAATACATTTAATTGGAATTGGCGGAATCGGAGTATCAGCTTTAGCGCAATATTATTTATCAAAAGGCCACGAGGTATCAGGGTCTGATTTGGTTGCTTCAGAAATTACAGATTTTTTGAAGAAAAAGGGAATCAAAATATCTATTGGAAATTATGCAAAAAATATAGAAAAAGATTTTGATTTAGTGGTTTACAGTCCGGCAGTAAAACAGGATAACCCGGAATTAAAAAAGGCAAAACAATTTAAGATAAAAATTCAAAGCTATCCTGAAGCTCTTGGAGATTTAACAAAAGAATATTATACGATAGCGGTTGCCGGAGCTCATGGAAAAAGTACAACAGCATCAATGATTGCCTTGGCTTTAACAAAAGCCGGGCTTGATCCAACAGTTATTGTCGGCACAAAAATAAAAGAATTCGGCGATTCTAATTTTCGCGCAGGAGAATCAAAAATTTTGGTAATAGAGGCCTGCGAGTATGATTCTTCTTTTTTGTATTATTATCCAAAAATAATTGTAATAACAAATGTTGATAAAGAGCACCTGGATTATTTTAAAACCTTTGCGAATGTGAAGAAGGCATTCAGAGATTTTATTGTGCGACTGCCGGCCGATGGTTTTTTAGTGTTCAATGAAGATGATGAAAATATTCCAAGAATAGAAAATCCAAGATTTAAGGTAATAGGTTATTCTACAAAACAAAAAGAATTTGCAAAAATAAAAAAGATTTTAAAAGTTCCGGGCCGCCATAATGTTTTAAATGCTTTAGCTGTTTTGCAGGTTACAAGAATCTTGGGGATTCCTGATAACATTTCTTTCAAATCACTATCAGAATTTAAGGGAACATGGAGAAGGTTTGAAATAAAGCAGGGGAGTGCCAACGGTAAGAAAATAACCGTAATATCTGATTATGGCCACCATCCCAATGAAATTTCAGCAACTTTGAAAGCCGCAAGGGAAAAATATCCAAAAAAGGAAATTTGGTGCGTTTTCCAGCCTCACCAGCACCAGAGGACTTATTATTTATTCAATGATTTTGTTAAAACTTTCCGCGCTTCTCCCATAGATAAAATAATTATTACAGATATTTATGACGTAGCTGGTAGAGAGACAAAATCAATAAACAGGGAAATAAGCTCTGAAAAACTGGTTAAAAAGATAAATAAGAAAAGTGTTTCTTATTGTGCGACAGAAAACTTGGAGAAAGAAATAAAGGAAAACATAAAATCCGGAGATGTTTTGATTATAATGGGCGCTGGAAATATCTATAAACTTTGTGAAAAGTTTTAGATATTTTCAGCCACAGGAGGGGTCGGGAGGATTGGGTATCCTCCCGTGTAG